>ERZ888423.3467-NODE-3467-length-10311-cov-7.090679_pt1 | contig 10311 bp, 11 predicted proteins | sample MGYA00520523_ERZ888423 | MGnify/ENA primary metagenome ERZ888423 (study PRJEB32303, sample SAMEA104408611) | aquatic metagenome | biome: Brackish water; feature: Pelagic; material: water | place: Baltic Sea | collected 2014-06-08T10:24:00 | depth 30,27 m ...
CCGTTGGTCGTGGATCGCCCGTTGGTCGTGGATCTATGTACCGGCTCCGCGGCGCTGGCGCTCGCGCTCTGGGAACATCGTCGCGGAGCCCGGGTAATCGGTGTCGACGACTCCGAGGAGGCGCTGGCCTATGCGCGACACAATGTCCTAGGCACCTCCGTAGAACTGGTGCGCGCCGACGTCAGCAGCGCAGCTCTGCTGAACGAACTCGACGGCTCCGTTGACCTGGTGGTGGCAAATCCGCCCTACATTCCAGCCGGCGTCCAGCTGGAACCCGAAGTGGCTCAATATGATCCGCCACATGCACTGTTCGGCGGGGACGATGGAATGGCGGTGGTCAACCACATCGTCGATCTGGCGGCCCGTCTGCTGAGGCCCGGTGGTTTCTGCGGCGTCGAGCACGATGACACCACAGCCGGGCGCACCGTCGAAGCCTTCACCCGCGCAGGTCAATTCGTCGAAATCAGCGCACGACACGACCTCGCCGGTCGGCCCCGCTTTGTGACCGCGGTACGTGGTGGGTGAGAGGCTTCTCGCATGACAGAACTGTTCGACTGTGCCGATGCCGCACAGCGTGGCGCGGGCGTCGCGTCGGCGATCAGTGCGCTCAAGGGCGGGCGCCTGGTCGTGATGCCCACCGACACGGTGTATGGCATCGGCGCCGATGCCTTCGACAACGACGCGGTGGCGGCGCTGCTGTCGGCTAAGGGACGTGGCCGTGACATGCCGGTTCCGGTTCTGGTCGGGTCGTGGCACACGATCCAGGGACTGGTCTACTCGGTCCCGCAGAGCGCGAGTGAGCTGATCCGGGCATTCTGGCCGGGCGCGCTGAGCCTGGTGGTCCGCCAGGCCCCGTCGCTGCAATGGGACCTCGGGGACGCGCACGGCACCGTCATGCTGCGCATGCCACTGCACCCGGTGGCCATCGAACTGCTGCGCGAGGTCGGTCCGATGGCGGTGTCGAGCGCGAACATCTCGGGACGCCCCGCGGCGCACACTGCCGGGCAGGCGCGCGAACAACTCGGCGATCTCGTCGAGGTGTACCTCGACGGGGGGCCTGCCGCGCAGCAGGCCGCATCGACGATCGTCGACCTGACGGGCACGTCTGCACGCGTGTTGCGGCAGGGGCCGGTGACAGTCGACGCCATCGCCGGCGTGCTGGGGGTCGAGACGGCGACCCTCACCACGCAGACGGATTGATCTGGAGTTTCGTGAATTACGGTTCAGCGATGATCACGGGGCCATTGGCGCCAGTGTCGTCGAGCCTGATGGCGCTCTCCGACCGAGGCGCAGGAGTCCCGCTGCGCGAGCTCGCTCTGGTCGGTCTGACCGCCGCGATCATCACCTATCTGGCGACCGGCTGGGTTCGGGTGCTGGCCAGACGGTGGGGGGCGGTGGCCTACCCGCGCGAGCGTGACGTTCATCTACAGCCGACCCCGCGAATGGGCGGACTGGCGATGTATGTGGGCGTGGTGGCAGCGGTTCTGCTGGCATCTCAACTGCCGGCGTTGACCCGCGGCTTCGTCTACTCGTCGGGATTGCCTGCCGTGGTCGTCGCGGGCGGACTGATCATGGTCGTCGGGCTCATCGATGACCGGTGGGGGCTGGACGCGCTGACGAAGTTCGCGGGTCAGATAACTGCGGCCAGTGTGCTCGTCACGATGGGCGTGGCGTGGAGCGTGCTCTACATACCGATCGGTGGCGTCGGCACCATCGTGCTGGATCAGGTGTCATCGATCTTGCTGACGCTGGCGCTGACGGTCGCGATCGTCAACGCGATGAACTTCGTCGACGGGCTGGACGGCTTGGCCGCGGGACTGGGTTTCATCACGGCCTCGGCCATTTGCATGTTCTCGGTCGGACTGTTGCGCGATCACGGCGGCGACGTGCTGTTCTACCCGCCCGCCGTCCTCTCGGTCGTGCTCGCAGGCGCCTGTTTGGGCTTTCTTCCGCATAACTTTCACAGAGCCCGGATCTTCATGGGTGACTCGGGCTCGATGCTGATCGGGCTGATGCTCGCCGCTGCGTCGACCACCGCGGCCGGCCCGATCTCGCAAACCGCCTACGGCGCCCGAGACGTGTTCGCGCTGTTGTCCCCGTTCCTGCTCGTGGTAGCTGTCATGTTCGTACCCGCGCTGGACATGTTGCTGGCCATCATCCGGCGCACCCGCGCGGGCCTGAGCCCATTCAGCCCCGACAAGATGCACCTGCACCACCGACTGCTGGAGATCGGTCATTCCCACCGACGGGTCGTGCTGCTCATCTATGTGTGGGTCGGCATCGTTGCGCTCGGTGCAGCCAGCACAATTTTCTTCGACCCGCGGTACACGGCGGCAGTCATGGCTGGGGCCATCGTGGTCGCGATCGTCGTGACGTTGATCCCGCTGTTGAGGAGCCGTGACGGGCCAGCTGAGGGGGTCTACGACGAAAAGTAGTAACCTCCTTTTGTGGCGATCGCCCTATGTTAGGGTTCCTCCGATCCCGAATAACCTCGCGGGTTACCGGTCTCCAGACCATCGGTTCGACGCCGATCGGGACGGAAAAATGACCGGCAGTTTGACCGATAACAGGAGCTGCGCCTTGGGTGGTTCCGGCGCGAATGTCGCCCTCGGATACGCTACGGGCGCCACGCACGGGATCATTTCGGGACATCTCCTTTGGCCTACTAGTTTCGACGACCGCGGGATCGGGGTGAAGCAGTGACGACGCCAGCCCAAGACGCGCCGTTGGTGTTTCCGTCCGTCGCCTTCAGGCCTGTGCGCCTGCTGATCGTCTGTGGTGCTCTCACCGTCCTAGCGGTTGCCGCCTCCTGGTTCACCGGAAATCCACTGCTCGGGGTCTTCTTCGGCTTCGGGCTCGTTCTCGGTTTGTTGAATGCCATCCTGGTGCGTCGGGCCGTGGAGTCCATCACCGCCGAAGATCACCCGCTAAAGAAGAAGATGGCGGTGAACTCGGCGACGCGCCTGTTGGTCATCACCGCGATTGCACTGACCGTCGCGTTCGTCTTCAGGACGCACGGCGGCATCGCAGTGCTTTTCGGGCTCGCAATCTTCCAGGCGTTGCTGGTGATGAGCACCAGCATCCCGGTGCTGAAAAAGATCCGCAGCGACGGACTGGACATGGTCGACATGGAATCGAAGGACTGAGCTGACCTAACATGAACGGGCCAATGACTGAGACCATCCTCGCCGCAGAGGAAGGTGGCGCCGCGATCCACGTCGGGCATCACACGATGGTGTTCGAAATGTTCGGCATGACGTTCAACGGAGACACCATCATGGCCACGGCGATCACCGCCGTGATCGTGATCGGCCTGGCCTTCTTCCTAAAGTCCAAGGTCACCTCGACCGGGGTTCCCGGCGGCGTGCAACTGTTCTGGGAAGCGCTCACCATTCAGATGCGCCAGCAGATCGAGGGTTCGATCGGCATGCGCGTCGCACCGTTCGTGCTGCCGCTGTCCGTCGCCATCTTCGTGTTCATCCTGATCTCCAACTGGCTTGCGGTATTGCCGCTCCAGTACGGCGCGTCCGACGGTGCAGCGGGGGAGCTCTACAAGGCTCCGGCCTCCGACATCAACTTCGTGCTGGCCCTCGCATTGTTCGTGTTCGTCTGTTATCACGCAGCAGGGGTCTGGCGCCGCGGCATCATCGGGCATCCCATCAAGGTGATCAAGGGGCACGTCCCGTTCCTCGCGCCGATCAACATCGTTGAGGAGCTCGCGAAGCCGATCTCTTTGGCGCTCCGACTCTTCGGCAACATCTTCGCCGGCGGCATCCTGGTCGCCCTCATCGCGATGTTCCCCTGGTACATCCAGTGGGCACCCAACGCCATCTGGAAGACATTCGATCTCTTTGTAGGTCTCATCCAGGCGTTCATCTTCTCGCTGTTGACCATCTTGTACTTCAGCCAATCGATGGAACTGGACCACGACGAACACTGATCCGCACAATCGAACGACCACGAACTCTGGCGGCGTGACCGCTAGTTACCAAGGAGGATAAAAGGAATGGAAATCGATCCAAACGCGATCATCACAGCCGGCGCTCTGATCGGCGGTGGATTGATCATGGGCGGCGGTGCCATCGGCGCCGGTGTCGGTGACGGCATCGCGGGTAACGCGCTGATCTCCGGTATCGCGCGGCAGCCCGAAGCGCAGGGCCGGCTGTTCACGCCGTTCTTCATCACCGTCGGCCTGGTCGAGGCGGCGTACTTCATCAACCTGGCCTTCATGGCGCTGTTCGTCTTCGCCACTCCGGGCCTGCAGTAGTCCATCGGCATGGGCGCACTGACCACATCCGTTCTCGCGGCCGAAGAAGGCGGCGGGGGGACCAGTAACTTCCTGATCCCCAACGGCACGTTTTTCGCCGTGCTGCTCATCTTCCTGATCGTGCTCGGCGTGATCGCGAAATGGGTTGTGCCACCGATCAGCAAGGTTCTCGCAGAGCGCGAGGCCATGCTGGCTCAGACGGCAGCGGACAACCGCAAGTCGGCTGAGCAGGTCGCGGCCGCGCAGGCCGATTACGACGAAGCTATGGCCGGTGCTCGCGGCGAGGCGTCTACGATCCGCGACGAGGCCCGCAACGCGGGTCGTCGCGTGGTCGACGAGAAGCGTGCTGAGGCCAGTGGCGAGGTCTCCGAGACCGTGCGCGTCGCAGACGAAGAGTTGTCGCAACAGGGTTCGGTTGCGAAGTCCGAACTCGAGTCGTCGGTTGACGGTCTGTCCGCCACGCTGGCCAGTCGGATTCTGGGCGTCGACGTGAATTCGATGGGGAGCCGCTAGATGTCGATTTTCATCGGGCAGTTGATCGGCTTCGGGGTCATCGTCTTCATCATCATGAAGTGGGTCGCTCCGTTGATGAAGGGGCTGATGCAGAGACAGCAGGACGCGGTCCGCGACGCCCTGGCCGACAGCGCTGAGGCCAACAAGAAGCTCGCCGACGCCGACGCGATGCACGCACAGGCCCGTGAAGATGCCCAGGCCGAGTCGGCGAAGGTTACCGACGAGGCGCGGCGGGACTCCGAGCGGATTGTCAGCCAACTGCAAGACCAGGCGGGCGTGGACGCTGAGCGCATCAAGGCCCAAGGCATCCAACAGGTTCAGCTGATGCGTCAGCAGCTCATCCGGCAGCTCCGGTCGGGGCTCGGCGAGGAATCGGTGGAGAAGGCCAGTCGACTGGTCCGTGCCCATATTTCCGATCCCGCGGCGTTGTCGGCGACCGTCGACCGGTTCCTTGACGATCTCGACGCGATGGCGCCCTCGAGGGTGGCAATCCAGACCCGTGCGACCGCGAAGCTCCGGGCCGCCAGCCGCGAAGCATTGGTGACTCTGACTGACGAGTTCGACCGTGTGACGGGCAGTCTAGATGCGGCTGACCTCAGCACGTTGGCCGACGAGCTCGCCTCGGTGGTCACGCTCCTGATAGCTGAGCCGGCGCTGGCCAAGCATCTCGCCGAGCCCACGGACAACGGGTCAGCCAAGGTCGCGCTGATCGATCGGCTGCTGTCGGGCAAAGTCGGCGACCCAACTTTGAAGCTGCTGCGCACCGCGGCCTCCCGGCGGTGGTCTACCGAGGCTGACCTGGTAGACGGCGTCGAGCACACAGCGCGGCTGGCGCTGCTCAAGCGGGCAGAGGTCGGTGACGAGGTCGACGCCGTAGAGGAACAGCTGTTTCGCTTCGGTCGTGTCCTCGATGCGGAGCCGAAGCTGGCCGCTCTGTTGGGCGACTACACCACTCCCTCCGAAGGTCGAGTCGCCCTGTTGGACACAGTGCTCGGCGGTGATGCGGTCAACGAGACGGCCAAGGCGCTGGTCGGGCAAACGATCGGGCTCCTGCGCGGTGAGCGTGCCGACGAGGCGATCATCGACCTGGCAGACCTCGCTGTCTCGCGCCGTGGCGAGGTCGTTGCGCACGTCACCGCGGCCGCGGAGATCTCCGACGCACAACGGACCCGACTCGGCGATGTGCTCACACGCATCTATGGGCACACCGTCGACAGTCAGATCCACGTCGATCCTGAACTTCTCGGCGGCCTTTCGATCACCGTTGGCGATGAAGTGATCGACGGTTCCATTGCGTCGCGCCTGGCGGCGGCGCAGACTCAGCTGCCGGATTGACCCGACGACGCCGTATGCCCATAGACCACCCCGTTACAGCAAGGTAGGAAACAAGAACCATGGCAGAGTTGACAATCTCCGCTGCTGACATCGAGGGCGCTGTCGAGCAGTACGTGTCCTCGTTCGCTGCAGACACCGAGCGTGAAGAGATCGGCACCGTCATCGACGCCGGCGACGGCATCGCGCACGTCGAGGGCCTGCCCTCGGTCATGGCGCAGGAACTGCTCGAGTTCCCCGGCGGCGTGCTCGGTGTCGCGATGAACCTCGACGAGCACAGCATCGGCGTCGTGATCCTCGGCGACTTCGAGAAGATCGAGCAGGGCCAGCAGGTCAAGCGCACCGGGGAGGTGCTCTCGGTCCCCGTGGGCGACGCGTTCCTCGGACGGGTCGTGAACCCACTTGGCCAGCCGATCGACGCCCAGGGTGACATCGCGACCGACACCCGGCGCGCACTGGAACTCCAGGCGCCATCGGTGGTTCAGCGTCAGGGCGTGTCTGAGCCGTTGCAGACTGGAATCAAGGCCATCGACGCGATGACTCCGATCGGTCGCGGTCAGCGTCAGCTGATCATCGGCGACCGCAAGACCGGCAAGACCGCGGTGTGCGTCGACACGATCCTCAACCAGCGGGCTGCGTGGGAGACCGGCGATCCCAAGCAGCAGGTGCGCTGCGTGTACGTCGCGATCGGCCAGAAGGGCACCACGATCGCCAGTGTCAAGCGCGCGCTCGAAGATGGCGGCGCGATGGAGTACACCACCATCGTCGCGTCTCCCGCGTCTGACCCTGCCGGCTTCAAATGGCTTGCGCCCTATACTGGTTCGGCCATCGGCCAGCACTGGATGTACGACGGCAAGCACGTTTTGATCGTGTTCGACGACCTCTCCAAACAGGCCGACGCGTACCGGGCCATCTCACTGCTGCTGCGCCGTCCGCCCGGCCGTGAGGCATTCCCCGGCGACGTGTTCTACCTGCACTCACGGTTGCTGGAACGCTGCGGCAAGCTGAACGACGAACTGGGTGCAGGCTCGATGACCGGGCTGCCGATCATCGAAACCAAGGCCAACGACATCTCAGCGTTCATTCCGACCAACGTCATCTCTATCACCGACGGCCAGTGCTTCCTGGAATCCGATCTGTTCAACCAGGGTGTGCGCCCGGCCATCAACGTGGGTGTTTCGGTGTCCCGTGTGGGTGGCGCCGCGCAGATCAAGGCAATGAAAGAGGTGGCAGGAAGTCTGCGGTTGGACCTTTCGCAGTACCGCGAACTAGAAGCCTTCGCGGCTTTCGCCTCTGACCTCGATGCCACATCGAAGGCTCAGCTCGAACGTGGTGCTCGCCTGGTGGAGTTGCTCAAGCAGCCGCAATACAGCCCGCTTTCTGTCGAGGAGCAGGTCGTGGCGATCTTCCTCGGCACCAAGGGGCATCTCGATTCGGTTCCGGTGGAAGATGTGCAGCGGTTCGAGACCGAGTTTCTCGAGCACGTCAAAGCCAGCCACGACGATCTGCTCGAGGGCATCCGGGAGAGCAAGAAGTTCTCCGAAGATGCCGAGGCAAAGCTCGTCACGGTCGTCCACGACTTCAAGAAGGGGTTCGCGGCCACCGACGGTAGCTCCGTCGTCGTCAACGAGGCTGAGGTCGAGGCGATGGACGAAGAAGACGTCGAGAAGGAATCCGTCAAGGTCCGCAAGCCGGCACCGAAGAAGTAGGACCGGAAGGGTCTGGAGAGCACATGGCTGCAACACTGCGTGAGCTTCGTGGACGCATCCGCTCGGCTGGGTCGATCAAGAAGATCACCAAGGCCCAGGAGCTGATCGCGACCTCGCGGATCGCCAAGGCGCAGGCTCGAGTCCAGGCGGCTCGGCCCTACTCCACCGAGATCACCAACATGCTCACCGAGCTTGCGAGTGCCAGTGCGCTGGACCACCCGCTGCTGGTGCAGCGGGAGAACCCCAAGCGGGCCGCTGTGCTGGTGGTGTCTTCGGACCGTGGGCTCTGCGGTGGCTACAACGCGAACGTCCTGCGGCAGGCCGAGGAACTGTTCTCTTTGCTGCGCGAAGAGGGCAAGGCGCCCGTGGTCTACACCGTTGGACGAAAAGCGTTGGGTTACTACCGGTTCCGTGATCGCGCTGTGGAGGAGTCATGGACTGGCTTTTCCGAGCGGCCCACCTACGAGCAGGCCCGTGAGATCGCCGACACCCTCGTGACGGCATTCATGTCCGGTGTCGACGACAAGGGCGATGACCCGGGTGACGACGGCATCCTTGGTGTCGACGAACTGCACATCGTCTTCACTGAGTTCAATTCGATGCTCTCGCAGTCGGCGGCGGCCCGGCGGATCGCACCGATGGTGGTCGAGTACGTCGAGGACGAACCCGGCGATGACGGGCCGCGCGCCCTTTTCTCGTTTGAGCCGGGCGCGGAGACGTTGTTCGACGCCTTGCTTCCCCGCTACGTGGCCACGCGTGTCTACTCGGCACTGCTGGAAGCCGCAGCGTCGGAGTCGGCGTCGCGACGCCGCGCGATGAAGTCGGCGACCGACAACGCCGATGACCTCATTAAGGCGCTGACGCTGGAAGCCAACCGCGAGCGTCAGGCTCAGATCACCCAGGAAATCAGCGAGATCGTCGGCGGCGCAAACGCGCTCGCCGACGCGAAATAATCTTTCAGAAGTACGCCCCGTTAGGAAGCGAAGAGGAAATGACTGCTACCGCAGAAGACACCAAGAGCGGCGCCACGACCGGCACGGCCGGTCGCGTGGTTCGCATCACGGGCCCCGTTGTCGACGTCGAGTTCCCGCGTGGGTCCGTGCCCGAACTGTTCAACGCATTGAATGCCGAGATCACCTATAAAGAGATGGCTAAGACCCTCACCCTCGAGGTGGCCCAGCACCTCGGTGACAACTTGGTGCGCGCCATCTCCATGCAACCCACTGACGGACTGGTCCGCGGCGTGGAGGTGACTGATAGCGGCGCGTCGATCTCGGTGCCGGTCGGCGACGGCGTCAAGGGGCACGTGTTCAACGCACTCGGCGCATGCCTGGACGCCCCGGGTTACGGCGAGGAGTTCGAGCACTGGTCGATCCACCGCAAGCCACCGCCATTCGCCGAGCTCGAGCCCCGCACCGAGATGCTGGAGACCGGCCTGAAGGTCGTTGATCTTCTTACTCCCTACGTGCGTGGCGGCAAGATCGCCCTGTTCGGTGGCGCCGGCGTGGGTAAGACGGTGCTGATCCAGGAGATGATCAACCGCATCGCCCGTAACTTCGGTGGCACCTCGGTGTTCGCCGGCGTGGGGGAGCGCACCCGTGAGGGCAACGACCTCTGGGTGGAGCTCGCCGATGCCGACGTGCTCAAGGACACCGCGCTGGTGTTCGGTCAGATGGATGAGCCGCCCGGCACCCGTATGCGTGTGGCCCTGTCGGCACTGACCATGGCGGAGTACTTCCGTGATGTGCAGAACCAGGACGTGTTGTTGTTCATCGATAATATTTTCCGGTTCACGCAGGCCGGTTCCGAGGTCTCGACGCTGCTCGGCCGGATGCCCTCGGCGGTGGGTTACCAGCCGACGCTGGCCGACGAGATGGGTGAGCTCCAGGAACGCATCACCTCGACCCGAGGTCACTCCATCACGTCGATGCAGGCCGTCTACGTGCCCGCCGACGACTACACCGACCCGGCCCCGGCGACGACGTTCGCGCACCTCGACGCGACGACCGAGCTTTCCCGTGCGGTGTTCTCCAAGGGCATCTTCCCCGCGGTGGACCCGCTGGCGTCCAGTTCGACGATCCTCGACCCGGCCGTAGTCGGCGACGACCACTACCGTGTCGCGCAGGAAGTCATCCGAATCCTGCAGCGCTACAAGGACCTCCAAGACATCATCGCCATCCTCGGTGTGGACGAGCTGTCCGAGGAGGACAAGCAGCTGGTCAACCGCGCTCGGCGTATCGAGCGCTTCCTGAGCCAGAACATGATGGCGGCCGAGCAGTTCACCGGCCAGCCGGGTTCGACTGTGCCGCTCAAGGAGACCGTCGAGGCCTTCGACAAGCTGAGCAAGGGCGAGTTCGACCATCTGCCCGAGCAGGCGTTCTTCCTGATCGGCGGCCTGGACGACCTGGCGAAGAAGGCCGAGAGTCTCGGCGCAAAGCTGTGATGAGCGCCTGCGCGAAGAACCGACAGGCACCGATGAGCGCCTGCGCG
>ERZ888423.3469-NODE-3469-length-10310-cov-9.716529_pt1 | contig 10310 bp, 5 predicted proteins | sample MGYA00520523_ERZ888423 | MGnify/ENA primary metagenome ERZ888423 (study PRJEB32303, sample SAMEA104408611) | aquatic metagenome | biome: Brackish water; feature: Pelagic; material: water | place: Baltic Sea | collected 2014-06-08T10:24:00 | depth 30,27 m ...
CTATTTAGTGGGCAGCTTGGCTGAGCTGGAGCAGCGGCCAGGCAAGGCTCCCATCTCCGAGCTGCGAAGGTTGCCAACCGGCACCCTGTTTGCCTTGCAAACTCCAGTGCAGCTGGGTGATCTGCAGGGAACTTTCTATCCACTGCAGCGCGGGGCTCAGAAAGGCGATCGGATGATCACTGCTGGCCTTCTTAACCTGCGCCACGGTGCTCCGGTGCAGCTTGCGAGGCAGGGTCGACGCTGAACTGGGCGAATTCCCATGAACTCTATAATTTTTTTACATGCCTATTTTTTTTGTGATTCGCGCGGTTCCGGCGTTGTCCTTGGTGGGTGTGTTGCTGGTGGGCTGCGCCGCCAAGCCGGTGGCCCGGCAGCCTCTGGTCGTGCAGACCGAGACCATCGGTGAGGCCAGTTTCAGTCCGTCGATCGACGTGATGAGCCAGCTGGAGTCCACCACCGACGTGGCCCTGCGTCCCGAGGTGGATGGCCGGGTCGTCAAAATCCTGGCCACCCAGGGGCAGCGGGTGAAGGCGGGCCAGCCTATCCTGGTGCTCGACAACGTGCAGCAGACAGCGACCCTGGATGCTGCCAAGGCTGAGGCTCGCAAGGACAGCGTCAATGCGGAGCGCTACATCTTCCTGAATGACCAGGGCGCGGTGTCGACCAAAGACCGGGATTACTACGTCACCCAGGCAATTCAGGCCAGCGATCAGGCGCGCGCCAAGGCGGCGGATCTCGGCTACAAATACGTCACGGCTCCCATAAGTGGTGAGATCGGTGACCTCGACACCGTCAAGCTCGGCGATTACGTCCGCCAAGGGCAGGCGATCACCGGCATCGTCGACAACAGCGATCTCTGGACCCTGATGGATGTGCCGGCCACCCAGGCCTCCCGGGTGCAGTTGGGTCAGCCAGTGGAGCTCAAGTCCCAGGGAATTCCGCCGGTGATTAGCACAGGCAAGGTGGTATTCATCTCGCCGTACTTCGGCATGAGCGGCAACCAGGCGTCGCCGAACACGGTGCTGGTGAAGGCCTCCTTCCCCAACCTCACCGGCAAGCTCAAAACCGGCCAGTACGTGCGCAACCGGATCATCACTGGCAGCACCCGCCAGCTCTCGGTGCCGGTGCAGGCCGTGATGATGCAGGCTCAGCAGCCCTTCGTTTACCGCATTTTTCGGCTCAAGCAGGTGCTCGCCAAGATCCGGGCCTCCACCCAGATACCGGAAGCCCAGAAGCAGAAGCTGGAGGCTCTGCCGGCGGAAACGCCAATCGTGGTGCAGATGCCGGTGAAACTCGGCACCTTGCAGGACAACCGCTATCCCGTGATCTCGGGCCTAGTGGCCGGCGATCAGGTGGTGGTTAGCAACACCGCCCTGTTGCGCACCGGCATGCCGGTCAAGCTGGCCGGTGGTGCCTCCCAGCCGGGTGTGAACTGAGGATCACCCATGTCGCTCTCCGATAACTTCATCAAACGGCCGGTTCTGACGACCGTTTGCAGCATTTTGATCGTGCTGATGGGCATCATCGCGATCCCAAGCCTGCCAATTGAGAACCTCCCCAACATCGCGCCGCCCCTGATTCAGGTGACGGCCAACTACGGCGGGGCCAACTCCGTGGTGACCGAGCAGGCGGTGACCAATCTGCTCGAGCAGCAGATCAACGGTGTGCCGGGTGCCGCCTACATCTCCTCCACTAGCTCGAACACGGGGCAGAGCATCATTCAGGTTTATTTCAACGAAGACACGGATATCAACATCGACCAGGTGAACGTGCAGAACCGCGTGTCCCTGGCTATGCCCCAGTTGCCTCAGCAGGTGTCGGCCACGGGGGTGTCGGTGATGCAGAGCACGCCCTCGATCCTGCTGGCCTATCAGGTGACCTCAACCGAGGGACAGTTTGATTCGCCTTATATCAATGGCCTCATCTATGAGCAGCTCTATTACCAGCTGGAGCGGGTTCCCGGCGTCGCCCAGTTGAGCATGTTGGGCGGCAGCAATCCAGCTTTCTGGCTTTTTGTTGACCCCAACAAGCTCACGGCAAACCAATTGACCGCCGATCAGATAGTTAATGCTGTCAAGAGTCAGAACAGTGTTGCGATTGGCGGTCTTATCGGTGGCCCGCCTGCCGGAGGAGACCAGCTCTTCGCCTACCCGATCCTGGTGGCCGACAACGGCAACCTGATGTCGGTGGAGCAGCTCAACGATTTGATCGTGGGCAAGTCACCCCAGGGCAACCTGCTGCGGCTCCGGGATGTGGGTCAGGCCACATACGGCTTCAACACCTTTGCCCAGCAGGCCGTCAGCGTTGAGGGCAACCCAGCGATCACCGTGGCTGTGTTCCAGACCCCCGAGAGCAACGCGCTGGATGTGTCGGAAGCGGTCGTAGCGGTGATGGACCAGTTCTCCCAGACCGTGCCTGCGGGGATCACCGTGACGCAGATCTACAACATCGGCCAGTTCATCGAGTCGGCCGTGAGTGGGGTGACCGATGCCCTAGGCCTGGCGATCGTGCTGGTGCTGGTGATCCTGTTCCTGTTTCTGCAGAACTGGCGCGCCACGGTGGTTCCCAGCCTGGCGATTCCAATCTCCCTGATAGGCACCTTTGCCTTCATCAAAGCGTTTGGCTTTTCGATCAACCAGCTGACCCTGCTGGGCTTGGTGCTCGCCACCGGCCTGGTGGTGGATGACGCCATTGTGGTGATTGAGGCCGTCTCCAAAAACCTCGAAAGTGGCATGAGCCCGCGCAAGGCGGCGATGGAGTGCATGGGCAGCCTGATCGGCGCGTTGATTGCCACCTCCTTGGTGTTGATGGCGGTGTTCGTGCCGGTGGCCTTCTATCCGGGCGGCATCGGGATTATTTACAAGCAGTTTGCGCTCACGATCGCCTTCTCGATCGCCATCTCCACCTTCAACGCCCTCACCTTCTCACCGATGATGTCGGCCCTGATCCTCAAGCAGGAGCAGCCCCCGAAGCCGAAGGGTTGGGGTTGGACGATCGGGGGCGTGGTGGTGGGTCTGGCCTTCGGTCGCTTCAGCGCGGCCTCCTTCGGCCCTGGTGCCTATGTGTTAGGGGTGGTGCTGTTCGGCATCGCCGGCAGCCGGCTGGCCCTGATCTTTGATCGCTTCAACAGCTTTTTTGCCTGGCTGCAGCAGCGCTATGCCGAGCTGCTGGGGGTGCTGATCCGCAAGCGCAAACTGGTGTTCTCCGGGTTGATCGGCGGCATCGTGCTCACCGCTCTGGCGTTTTCTGCTCTGCCTTCGGCGTTCATTCCGGAGGAAGATCAGGGCTACGGGGTGGGGATCTTCCAGCTGCAGAACGGTGCCTCCCTCACCCTCACCCAGCAGACAGGCCAGGAGATCGCCAAGGTGCTCAAGCAGGAGCCCGATATCACCGCGGCTTCGGTAATCAGCGGCTACGGCTTCAACGGCTCCAGCCCGGATCAGGGGGTGTTTTTCTTTGGCCTGAAGCCCCTGGAGGAGCGCAGTGGGGCCGATCAGAAGGCCCCAGCCATCGTGGCGCGGCTCAATGCCAAGCTCTCCAAAATAAGTAGCGGTCTGGTGGTGGCCGCCCAGCCGCCGGCGATTCCGGGCTTCTCGGCCCAGGGGGGTTTCTATTTCCAGTTCAACGACCTGAGCAACGGCTCCTACAGCTTCACCCAGCTCGATGGTCTGGCCCAGCAGCTGGTGGCTGCCGGCAACGTTTCCGATCAGTTTTCCAGCCTCTACACCCAGTTCATTCCCAGCGCGCCGGCCTTTGGCCTCACGATTGATCGCTCGATCATGGGTACTCTGAATATCGACTTCCAGCAGGCGATGCAGACGATTGCTGTGCTCGCTGGTGGCAACTATTCCGGACTCACCTATGAGAACGGCCAGGTGCGCAACATCTATGTGCAGTCGGAGGCGTCTGGGCGCAGCACATTAGAGGATGTGCTCAGCTATTACGTGCGCAACCGCGACAATAAGCTAGTGCAGGTGAGCGAGTTTGCCTCTTCTGAGCTCACCAGTGCGCCGCCGGTGATCAGCCACTACAACCTGTATCGCACCATTTTGGTGCAGGGCGCTGAAGCCATCGGCAAGAGCTCGGGACAGGCCCTCACGGCCATTCAGCAGATTTTTGAGAAGCTGGATTTCAACAACATCGGTTATGCCTTCACGGGCCTGGCGTCGTTGCAGCTGTCAGCCGGTAGTGCCAGCGTGCTGGTATTTGGCCTGGGTATTTTGATTGTTTATCTGGTGCTTTCGGCTCAGTACGAGAGCTATGTCACGCCGGTGGTCATTCTGATGACGGTTCCGCTGGCCATGCTGGGTGCCCTGGTGTTCCTGGCTTTGCGCTCGATCGATCTCAACATCTATGCCCAGGTGGGGCTGGTGACCCTGATCGGTCTTGCGGCCAAGAACGGCATCCTGATTGTGGAGGTGGCCGAGGAGCATCTGAAGGAGGGAATGGGCATCGTCGAGGCGGCCATGGCAGCTGCCGAATCCCGCATGCGGCCGATCTTGATGACGGCTATTGCCTCGTTGGCCGGCTTCCTGCCCCTGGTGGTGGCCACCACCGCTGGTGCAAACAGCCAGCAGTCGCTGGGCACCGTGATATTTGGAGGCCTGCTGGTGGCCACGGTGCTGTCCCTGGGAGTGGTGCCCCCCTTCTATGTGCTGATTAAGCAGCTGGAGGAGCGTTGGTTCGGGGAGGGTGGCCGAGGTGACTCCAGAACCGTGGTTGTTCCCACCATCTCTGGACAAGATTGATGGCTGCTGAGTCTCGCCAGTCAAAGCCCAAGGGCTTTGGAATGATGACAAGGATTGTCTATTTCCATCAGGCCATTTGTTTGGCCTTTTTTATATCCGGGTTGCGGCTCTCTTCAGTCCCTGGTGTCGAGGAGCTTGTGCTCCACCGCCTTGTGGGCATTGTGGTTTCGCTTGCCACCCTGCTCGCTATGTTTGCTGTTGCAAACGGGAAGTCTCTGAAGGCTCTTGACTGGCTGCGAGTGGTTTTGTGGATTGGGGTTTTTAAGATCTTGATTGTTCAGCTGTGGCTGCTTGGCCAAGGCGAAATTGGATTGTCCTCCTACACCCGTGCCATGTTGATCAACGAGTTGGTCGCAATTCCTCTTGCTTTGTACTGGTCTAGGCCCACTCACTTTCATTATCTCTCTTCCAGTCGCCAACACCTAATACAGCCGCCAAGCCGGTGCTAGAGATTGGTGAATTATTGGCGCTTTTGTGCACGCCAGTATTGGTGTAGTGCTGCAAAGGCATGAGCATCCTCAAGCACTTCGGCAATGACCCGGTGCTGAGCCGCCTAGCTAGTGTCGGCGCTGGCTTGACCTTGTTGGTCAGGACCCCTAGTTTGTACTTGAGGTAGGAGCCTGTGGTGCGCCGATCGATCCAGTCTGGGCGCATGGTGTCATGTCTCGGCTTGCTGTCTCTTGTCAGCCTCAGCAGCTGCGTCAAGCCACCGCAGCCCCCACCGCCGCCCACGTTTTCACTGATCAACCCGACACGGCAGACCTTCACTGATCAGGCCACATACCAGAGCACGCTCGAATCGATCGTCAACGTGCCGCTGGCTGCGGAGATAGATGGGCGCATCGTGGCCATGCCGATGCGTGAAGGCCAACTGGTGCGCCCGGGGGAACCCCTGTTACGGCTGGATCAGCTGCAACAGCAGGCCAGCGTGGCTGCTGCCGCAGCGCAGGCCCGGGAGGATCGCCTCGAGGCGGAGCGCTACATCTTTTTGAACCAGCAGGGCGCCGCTTCCACCAAGCAGCGCGATGCCAAGGTGACAGCCGCGATCACCAGCGCCGAGCAGCTCAAGGCAAGCGCGGCCACCCTCACTTACAAGGACGTGACCGCGCCGATCGCCGGCATGGTGGGCGACATCCAGCACAAGCTGGGCGCCGTGGTGCGCCGCGGCGAGATGATCACCTCCATCGTGGATAACCGCAGCCTCTGGGTGCGGCTCGATGTTCCAGGCGAGCAGGCCTACCGCGTGCGCCTGGGCATGCCGGTGGAGCTGCAGGCCCCCGACAAACCGGCCCTCAAGGCAATGGGCCAGGTGACGTTCATCGCCCCTTCGCTGGATCGGCGCACCCAGACCCTGCTGGTTAAGGCCACCTTCAACAACGCCGATGGCGCCCTACGGGATCAGCAGCGCGTGCAGGCCAGCCTGCGTTTTGGTACGTCCAACACACTGGCGATTCCCCAGGCGGCGGTGCTGCTTCAGGCCGGGCAGACCTTCGTGTTTCGGGCGGTGCCGCCCTCGGAAGCCCAGCGCCTGATCGGCGCGCCGATCACCCCTGCGCCACCGGCCGGTGCCCTGGTGGCGGTGCAGACTCCGGTTACCCTTGGCAGCCTGCAGGGTGGCCGCTTTGCCGTGCTCAAGGGGCTGGGCGCCCGCGATGCCGTGGTGATCGGCAACCTGGCCCAGCTGCGCAGCGGCATGGTGATTCCCCGGAAATGAGCCTTTCTGACACCTTCATTCGCCGGCCGGTGCTCAGCACCGTGTGCAGCATCCTGATCCTGATGGCCGGGGTGATCTCGCTGCCGCTGCTGCCGATCGAGAACCTGCCGAATATCGCGCCGCCCACTATCCAGGTGACGGCCAACCTGCCCGGGGCCGATGCACTCACGGTGGAAAGTGCCGTAACCGGCCCGCTCGAGGAGCAGATCAACGGCGCTCCGGGGATGGATTACATCAGCTCCAACAGCACCAGCCAGGGCGTCAGCCAGATCAATGTGGTGTTCAAGGCCGGCACCAATGCCGACATCGATCAGGTGAATGTGCTCAACCGGGTGCAGACCGCCTCGGCCCAGCTGCCTGAGCAGGTCAACAACCAGGGCGTGACGGTGCAGCAGACCGCCACCAGCTATCTGCTGGTGTACAACCTCACCTCCACGGAAGGGCAGTTCAGCCGCGAATATCTCAACGGCCTCTATCAACTCAACCTCGCCTATCCGCTCAGCCGCTCCGAGGGTGTGGGTCAGGTGACCGTGTTCGGCGCCAGCGATCCGGCTTACAAGCTCTGGGTAGATCCGGCCAAGCTCAGCCGTTTCAACCTCACGATTCTGGATGTGGAGAACGCCCTGCGCTCCCAAAACCAGATCGTGGTTGGTGGCAGCATCGGTGGTCCGCCGGCTTCGGCCAACAACCCCACCAATCTGCCGGTGCTGGTGCAAGGCAACCTGCGCACCGTGGAGCAGTTTGAAAATCTGGTGCTCACCCGCGGCTCAACCGGCAGCCTCAGCGATAGCGGCCCCGACGGCAGCCTGATCCGTCTGCGCGATGTGGGCCGGGCCGAATACGCCTTTCAGAACTTCAATCAGGCAGCGATCAATGGCATCTCCGGCTATCCCTGCGTGGGTTTCGGCGTGATCCAGCTGCCGGGCAGCAATGCAATCACCACCGCTGAAGCGGTGGACAAGGTGCTGACGCAATTCCGCACCACCCTGCCGCCGGGGGTGAAGCTAGAGAAGGTGTTTGATCAGACCGACTTCATCAACGCCTCGATCTTCGGGGCGCTCGATGCGCTTCGCGATGCGGTGGTGTTGGTGCTGCTGATCATTTTCCTGTTCCTGCAGGACTGGAAGGCAACGATGGTGCCGGCCCTGGCGCTGCCGATCGCATTGCTTGGGGCGATGGTTTTCGTGAAGGCGTTTGGCTTCTCGATTAACGAACTCACGCTGCTGGGGGTGATCCTGGCCACCGGCCTGGTGGTGGACGACGCGATCGTGGTGGTGGAGGCGGTGTCGGCCCGGATCGAAGCAGGCGACAAACCTTTTGCGGCGGCCTCCAATGCGATGAAGGAGTTGACGGGCGCGATTTTGGCCACTGCGCTGGTGCTGCTGGCGGTGTTCATCCCCGTCACGTTCTTCCCCGGTGCCACGGGCGTGATCTACCGCCAGTTCGCCCTCACGATCGTGTTCTCGATCTTGGTGAGCACCTTCAATGCGATCAGCGGCAAGCCGCTGCAATCGGCCCTGCTCCTTGGTGGCGGTAAGACCAAGCCCAGCGGCCGCTCCTGGATGTGGATCGGTGGAGCCTTCGGCGCTGTGTACGGCTACCTGTTCGGAGGTGCGCTGTGGCTGCTGCTGTTCGGTGCACTCGGGGCCGTGGTGGGCCGTAATCTGCAACCGATTTTCACCGCGTTCAATACCCAGTTTGAGCGCCTGGCCAAGGCCTATGCCCGGCTGCTGGAGCAGGCGATCCGGCGGCGCCGCCAGCTGGTGAGCGCCGTGCTAGGCGGAGTAGTGCTCACCGCGCTCGCTTTCCTGCTGATCCCCTCGGGCTTCGTGCCCACGGAAGATCAGGGCTACGGCCTGGGCATCATTCAGTTGCCGCCGCAGGCCTCGCTCGAGCAGACGATGAAGGTGGCCGACCAGGCCCGCCAGATCCTGGCCAAGGAGCCGGAGATCGTCAGCGGTGAGCTGATCGGCGGAGCCGGCTTCAACGGTGGTGCCCTTAACCAGGGCCTGTTCTTCTTTGGCCTCAAGCCGATCGAGGAGCGCAGCGGCGTGGATCAGTCGGCACGGGCGGTGGTGCAGCGACTGAACAAGCAGTTCCAGACGATCGAGGGGGCCAAGGTGATGGCGCAGCAGCCGGCGGCGGTGCCGGGCTTCAGTGCCCAGGGTGGCCTGGCGTTCCAGTTCAACGACCTCAGCAACGGCGGCTACAGCCCCACCAACCTGCTGGCGATGGCCAACCAGCTGATCGACAAGGCCAAGGCCACCGGCTCTTTCTACAACCTCTACACCCAGTTTGTGAGCGATGCACCGGTGTGGCGGATCGAGCCCGACCGCGATCGCATGGCCTCGCTGCAGGTGGACTTCGCCACGGCGATGAAAGCCCTGGGTGCCGTGAATGGTGGGGCGTTTGTGAACCAGACCTACGAGAACGGCCAGTACCGCCAGGTGTACGTGCAGGCCGAAGGCAGCAAGCGCGAAACGATCCAGAGCCTGGAGAACCTCTACGTGCCCGCCGCTGGTGGGGCCCAGATCCCGTTGCTGAACCTGGTGACGGTGCGGCTCGACAGCGCACCGCCGATCATCAGCCACTTCGATCTCAACCGCACGGTGCTGATCCAGGGTTTTGAGGCAATCGGTAAGAGCACCGGCCAGGCGATCGATGCGCTCACCGCCAGCTTCCAGCGGCTCAACTTCACCAACATCGGCATGGACTGGTCGGCCCTGAGCCGCTCGGAGGTAGCGGCCGGTTCGCTGGCGGCGCTGGTGTTCGCCCTGGGCCTGGTGGTGGTGTATCTGGTGCTCTCGGCCCAGTACGGCAGCTACATCGATCCGCTGGTGATCCTGATGACGGTGCCGCTGGCCATCCTGGGCGCGTTGCTGTTCCTGGTTCTCAACCAGCAGGTGAACAACGTTTATGCCCAGGTGGGCTTGGTGACGCTGATTGGCCTGGCGGCCAAGAACGGCATCCTGATCGTCGACCTGGCCAACCAGCGCATGGAGGCTGGGCTCTCCGATGTGGAGGCGGCGATGGGGGCGGCCCAGTCGCGGCTGCGGCCGATCCTGATGACGGCCTCCGCAGCCCTCTCCGGCTTCTTCCCGCTGGTGGTGGCCAGTGGCGCTGGTGCGATGAGTCAGCGCTCGATTGGTTCGGTGATCTTTGGCGGCCTGCTGGTGGCCACGGCGATGAGCCTGTTCGTGGTGCCGGCCTTCTATGTGCTGATGAAACGGCTCGAGGCCAGCTGGTTCCCTGCAAGTGCCGGCAAGCCCTCCCTGCCAGCCTCCTGATGCCGCTGCCCGACCTTTCCGGGTGCTGCTGGTGGCCGCTAGCTGCGGCGCCTGGGGCGAAACCGTGCGGCAGCTGGCCGTGATCGCCCGCAGCAACGGCGAGGACGGTTGGCTCAGGTAATGACAGTGGGGCGATCCATCCCCGTGCGGGTCTTGATTTCGGCCAGTCCATCGATTGCGGTGATCAGCTCGCCGAGGGCCATTTGGGGATCCTGGCTGAGGTTGCCGCTAGGGGGCACATAGCTCTCCAGGTAAACCCGCAGGGTGGCTCCCTGGGTGCCGGTGCCGGAGAGGCGCAGCACCACTCGGCTGCCATCGTCGAGCAGCAGACGCAGGCCTTGGCCGCTGGTTAGGGAGCCGTCCACCGGATCGGTGTAGGCGAAGTCATCGGCGGTGGCGATGCTGCGGCCGGCGAAGCTTTGGCCCACCAGTGCGGGCTGCATCTCCTTGATGCGGTTGTAGAGGCCGTGGGCGGCCTCGCTGGCGATGGCTTCGTAGTCGTGGCGAGAGTAGTAGTGCCGGCCGAAACGGCTCCAGTGCTCGGCCATGATCCTGCTCACC
>ERZ888423.3470-NODE-3470-length-10310-cov-7.461921_pt1 | contig 10310 bp, 6 predicted proteins | sample MGYA00520523_ERZ888423 | MGnify/ENA primary metagenome ERZ888423 (study PRJEB32303, sample SAMEA104408611) | aquatic metagenome | biome: Brackish water; feature: Pelagic; material: water | place: Baltic Sea | collected 2014-06-08T10:24:00 | depth 30,27 m ...
ATAGGGTGTGCGTTATGCCATACGTCACCGGTGCACAGGCACGCGAGCCCGAACTCGCCCGGCTGACGGGTCTGCCTTTCGACGATGCCGACGACGTGATCCGCGCGGCGGTCGATGAGGCCAGCGTGCCGGCGCTGCTGATGTCGATGGTGCATATGACCGGAGATCTCGGCATCCTCGACGAGCTCCCCGGCCCGTACATGCTCATCGCGATGGATCTGCAGGGTGCTATGAGCGAACCCGACAAGCAGGCGGTGCGCGAGCGGGCCTTCGAGGTCATCCGCGACTACCGCGACCGGGGGTGCCCGCCGCCGTTCATCCCCGATGAGCACCAGTTGAAGATCATGCTGAACGTAATGACCGCGGGCGCGGTGACCGGGGAGTTCATCGACTACATCGCCGCGGACCTGCGCGTCACCGATGTCGATCAGAACGGCCCCGCGCTGGCTTCGACTGCAGAGCAGCGCGCCGGGTTTCCGGTGGCCGTCATCGGCTGTGGAGAGTCGGGCTTGCTGGCGGGCATCAAGCTCAAAGAAGCCGGTATCCCGTTCACCATCATCGAGAAGCGTTCTGGGGCGGGTGGCACCTGGCTGGCCAATCGCTATCCGGGATGCCGCGTCGACATCGCCAGCCAGTACTACACCTACTCGTTCGAGCCCACCGACCACTGGGAACACCACTACGCGACCCAGCCGGAAATTCTGCGGTATCTCAACGAGGTGATGGAGCGCTACCAGATCGCCGATCATGTCCGATTCGACACCGAAGTCAGTGGCGCCGTATGGGACGAAGCGACATCGACCTGGCAGGTGAAGATCCGGTCCGCCGACGACCCGGAGGGAATCTCTGAGACGTTGACCGCCCGCGGACTGATCTGTGCGGTCGGCCAGTTCAGCAACCCGGTAATGCCGAATATCAAGGGCGCCAAGAGCTTCAACGGCCCCTCGTTTCACACCGCCGACTGGGACGCTTCGGTCGACTTGGCAGGCAAGCGCGTCGCCGTCATCGGTGCAGGTGCCAGTGGATTTCAATTGGTCCCCGCGATTGCGGATACCGCCGCGCATGTCGACGTCTATCAGCGCACCGCACAGTGGATGGCGCCCAACATCCACTATCACGCGGCGGTGGGTTCGGGCGCGCGGTGGGCTACCCGGCATCTGCCCTACTACGGCCGGTGGCTGCGGTTCGTGTCGTGGTGGCCGATCGCCGACGCGCTCAACGAGCAGATCACCATCGATCCTGACTGGGACAACGGCGGACTATCGGTCAGCGCAGCCAATCAGACCATCCGCGAGGTTTTTGTCGCGTGGATGCAGGCGTTCACCGCCGACGAGGAACTGCTAGCCAAGGTGACGCCCACGCATCCACCGATGGGCAAGCGCACCCTGCAGGACAACGGAACCTGGCTGACCACGTTGCAGCGCGACGACGTTGATCTGGTCACCGACGGCATCGCCGAGATCACCGCAGATGGTGTCACCGACATCGGCGGTCTACACCGGCCAGCCGATGTGTTGGTGTGGGCCACGGGTTTCGATGTCAATCATCAGCTTGGGCCCATCGACGTTCGTGGGCTGAACGGGACCGGGTTGAACCAGGCATGGGGTGATGCCGCCTACGCATACCTGGGCGTAACGGTCTCCGACTTTCCGAACTTCTACTGCATGTTCGGGCCGGGCACCAACGCCGTCAACGGCGCCAGCCTCATCTACAACTCCGAATGCCAGATGCGTTACGTCCTGGGGTGCATCGACCTGGTGCTCACCTCAGGAGCTGCTTCGGCGATGCCGAATGCGCAGGTGTGCGCCGACTACGACCGGCGCAGTCAGGCCCGCCTGAAGACTATGGTCTACTCCCATCCCGCCGTCACCAGCAGCTACTTCAAGAACTCGGCGGGGGAACTGCCGACGCTGTTCGCGTGGCGAATCGTCGACTACTGGAAGTGGACACATCGCCCGAACCCTGACGACTACGAACTGAAAATGCCGCGACAGCAGCAGAAATCACGACCGGAAGGCCAGCCGGCGTCGCGAACGCCTGAGCGCTGACTTAACGCACCGAGACGACGACTTTGCCTTTCGCGGTCCGTGCTTCCAGGGAGGCGATCGCCTCAGCGGCCCGCTCAAGCGGATATACCACCGGCTCGGGCGCCGACACCGCCCCAGATGCCAGCAGCGGTTCCAATTCAGCCCATTGCTCCTGCAGGTAGCCCGGATGGCTCAGGATCCAGGAGCCCCAGCCGACACCGACGGCGTCGAGGTTGTTGAGCAGCAGCCGGTTCACCTTGATCGTGGGAATCTCACCGCCGGTGAACCCGATGACGAGCAACCGGCCGCCGGGGGCCAGCGAACGCAGCGAATCGGTGAACCTATCGCCGCCGACCGGGTCGACGACGATGTCCACGCCACGGCCGTCGGTCAGTGCTTTGACCGCGTCTTTGAACCCGTCGGCCAGCACCACCTCGGTCGCCCCTGCCGCCCGGGCAACGTCAACCTTGTCTTCGCTGCTCACCACCGCAATCACCCGGGATGCGCCGAACGGGTGCGCCAACCTCAGCGCGGAGGTTCCGATACCGCCGGCTGCACCGTGGACGAGCACTGTCTCGCCGTCGCGCAGTCGGCCACGGTCCCGCAGCGCGAAGTGCACCGTCAAATCGTTGAACAGCAGCCCGGCCCCTGCCTCGAAAGATACCGAATCCGGCAACTTGAAAAGCCTGTCCGGTTGCAGTGCAACAACTTCGGCCATCGCGCCGCACAGCATCGTCAGCCCGGCCACCCGGTCGCCGGGCCGAACGTGGCTGCCCTCAGGTGCGCTGCGGACCACCCCCGCGATCTCCGCACCGGGTGTGTAGGGCATGGCCGGCTTGTACTGATAGAGCCCGCGGGACTGCAGCGCATCGGGAAACGCCACCCCCGCGGCGTGTACGTCGACGAGCACTGTGTTGTCACCAGCAGAGTCTGTGGCGGGTTCGTCGATCTCGACGACCGCCGCGGCCTGCGGTCCCTTGAGTTCGGCTATCTGTATCGCGCGCATCACGGCCTCCGTGCTGTTGTCGCAAATCGGTATCACTGCACCGTAGTCGGCCCTCGGGGGTGGTACGCGGCGGTACAGTCAGCGGCGCGGCACAGTCGCCGTACCCAGCGAGTGCACAGGGAGCGCGGATGGCACGAGGCGGTAGGACCCGGCTTCGGGGCGCATTCGGCCCGGCCCAGGCCCTGCCCCCAGGGCGCGCGGTCGATGTGCGCTCCAAGGACGGCGTGCGACTTCATGCCGAGGTGTTCGGCCCGCCCGACGGCTACCCGATCGTGCTTGCGCACGGCATCACCTGCGCCTTGCGTGTCTGGGCCTATCAGATCGCCGACCTCGCCGAGCATTACCGGGTGATCACCTACGACCACCGTGGGCACGGCCGCAGTTCGGTACCGCCGCGTCCGAGCGATTACAGCCTGGATCACCTGGCCGCCGACCTCGACGCCGTGCTCGATGCGACGCTGAAGCCGGGCGAGCGCGCCGTCATCGCGGGGCACTCGATGGGCGGCATCGCGATCAGTTCGTGGTCTGAGCGACTTCCTCATCGGGTTGCCCAACGTGCCGACGCGGTCGCGCTGATCAACACGACGACCGGTGACCTACTGCGCAACATCAAGCTGTTGCCTGTGCCGGCGCGGGCATCGGGTGCGCGGGTCCAGGCGGCGGGTTCCCTGCTGAGGATCTTCGGTGGGGCGCCGCCGGTGCGGGCAGCCGATATTTTGACGCATCGATTCGTGTCGACCCTTGCGGTGGGCCGCGATGCCGACCCTGCCATCGGGGATTTCGTCTTCGAGTTGTTCAACGGCACCCCCTCTGCCGGGCGCGGGGGCTGGATCCGAGTCCTTGTCGACCACCTCGGCCCGCAGCACATCGCACTGGAGAACCTGAGCGTGCCGACCCTGGTCATCGGGAGTCAGAAAGACCGCTTGTTACCGATGGACTCGGCCCGCCACATCGCGACGGCTGCGCCGAACCTGGTGAGGTTCGTCGAGCTGCCGGGTGGGCACTGCGCGATCCTTGAGCGGCCCGCCGAGGTCAACGAACAATTGCGCTGGCTGATCGACACGGCGACGGGAGTAAGTGCCGGGGCGAGCGAAGCGACGGGGGAAAATCAGGAGCGTCGTCTCAGTTCCTGATGCGCCTGATCGGCCGCCCGGATACCGGAGCGCACCGCCCCGTCCAGGAAGCCCGTCCACGCGTCGGCGGTCTCGGTGCCGGCCCAGAAGATGGTATCCACCGGCGCGCGCAACGAGCGCCCGTACGTCGTCCAGGAACCGGGCGGCACGGCGGCGGTCGGCCCACCGGGGGCGAATTCTTCTGTGCCCCAGCAATGGTCGAGATAGTCGATCGGCGTCGACGCGGCGTCGCCGAACAGTGCGGCGAAACCGGCCAGCGCAACTTCGCGTCGTTGCTGGCTCGGTAGGGCGTCGAACATGCGCGCATCGGTGAACCCCAGCAGGATGCCCGGGCCAGTGTCGCTGGGGCTGACGTCGAAGGTGATGAAGACCGGCCCTTCGTCTGACAGCGCCTCACCCGAACATCCGTTATCCCGCCAGAAGGGCCTGTCGTAGGCCGCATAGGCCTTGCTCAGGTGGCCTTGGGGCCAGTTCTGCGTCAACTCCTGATGCCCGGTCGGTAGCGGGGGATCGAACTGGATGCCGGCGCGGTGCGCGGGTGGGATCGCGACGACGACCGCGCGGGCAGTGAAGTCACTTTGCCTGGAGGCGACGGTCACGGTGCCGTCCTGGTTTCGTTGGATGCATGTCACCGGTGCATCCAGCACCACCCGGTCGCCGAGTTCGTCGGCCATTCGGAGCGCGATCTGCTGGGTTCCGGCGAGAAAGCGGTCCTGCTGGGCGCCGCCCTCGGTGTCGAGCATGCGGCCCAGCCCGCCCGCGGCTTTGACGTAGCGCACCGCGTGCAGCATCGAGACCGCGTCAGGTTCACAACCCCACGTCACCCGCGCCATGATCGCCATCAGGTCGTGCGTGGAGGCGCTCGCGTGTACCGACCGCAGCCACTTGTCGAGCGAGACGGCGTCGAGGTCGCCGGCGATCGGTGAGGTCCATGGTTCGGCGACCGGCACCTTCCTGCTGATGCGATCGAACCGCCACTGGATCCGTGACACGTCAACCAACTCGAGCATGGATAACCGAGGGATAGTGCTGCGGTAGGAGCGCACCCGGCCGCGCCAGCGGATCAGGTTTTTGCCGCGACCGTATGTCGGCACCGACTCGCATCCCAGCTCGGCTGCCAGTGCGAGTACCGCGTCCTGCGTGGGCCCGACGAACGTCGCGCCGAGATCGACCGGAACGCCGGCCAGGGTCCCGGTGTAGGACCGGCCACCGACCCGGTTGCGGCCTTCGAGGACGACGACCTCGTGCCCGAGCCGGACCAGTTCGCGCGCCGCCGAAAGTCCGGCGAAACCCGCTCCCACGACAACGACGTCGGCCATGGCTTCATCTCCTCTACAGCTCGCGATCTCTGCGCGCGCACGGACGTATGGTGCGGCACTGCGCGGTAATGCGCCCCGAAACCACACTAGACTTGCAGTTCATGCAGGTGATGACGGCGCTGTTCGGGCCCATTGATGCGATCGAGCGAGCGCGGGCGCTGCGGGAGGCCGGGGCGAGCGGCGTGTTCACCTTCGAGGGCCCACACGACGTGTTCGCCCCGCTCACGCTGGCCTCTACCGTCGGCGGGCTTGATCTGATGACCAACGTCGCGATTGCGTTTCCCCGTAACCCGATTCACCTCGCGCACCAGGCAGTCGACCACCAACTGCTCAGCGGCGGCCGGTTCACCCTGGGCCTGGGCACCCAGATCCGAACCCAGATCGAGAAACGGTACGGCGCCGATTTCGACAAGCCGGTGGCCCGGATGGCCGAAATGGTCGGCGCACTGCGGGCGATCTTCGCCACCTGGACCACGGGGGAGCGGCTGAACTTTCAGGGCGAATTTTACCGGCACACACTGATGACGCCGACGTTCGTGCCCCGGGCCGAGTTCACCCCGCCACCGATCTTCGTGGGTGCGCTGGGACCGCGGCTGACCCGGATGACGGCGGAGGTCGCCGACGGGCTGCTGGTGATGCCGTTCGGGTCGAAGCGTTTCCTGCACGAGGTGACGATGCCCAACGTGGACGCGGGTCTGGCGGCATCCGGCCGCAGCCGCGAAGGATTCGCGGTGGTCCCCGAGATCATCGTCTCAGTGGCCGACCAGGACCCTGGCCACGCGTCTGCGCGCCGGCTGCTGTCGTTCTACGGCTCCACCCCTGCCTACCGGCCGGTGCTGGAGGTGCACGGTTGGGGTGATCTGCAGCCCGAGCTCAACGCCATGTCCAAGCAGGGCCGTTGGGAGGACATGGCGCGGCTGATCGACGACGATGTACTGCACACGATCGCGGCGTGTGGCACGCCGAAGCAGGTGGCCAGCCACATCCGTGACCGTGTCGACGGCGTCAGCGACCGGGTCTGTCTATACCAGCCAGGACCGATCGCGGTGGATTCGTTGAGCGAGATCATCGACGCGCTCAGGGGCTGACCCATATCGTGATAGGTAAGCGGACCACAGGAGGTTGCGTATGCACGAGAACGAGCCGGAATACTCCGATGTTCTGATCATCGGCGCGGGAATCTCCGGAATCGGGGCCGCCTACCGCATCCAGGAGCGCAATCCGCAGCTGAGCTACCGGATTCTTGAGCGCCGTTCCCGCATCGGCGGCACCTGGGACCTGTTCCGCTACCCGGGTATCCGCTCCGACAGCGACATCTTCACGCTGTCGTTCCCGTGGGAACCGTGGACACGTCCGGAGAACGTCGCCGACGGTGAGTACATCCGCGAGTACCTGACCACGACGGCACACAAGCATGGCATCGCCGATCACATGCGGTTCGACACGCACGTTAAGTCCGCGGAGTGGGACTCGACGACCGACACCTGGACAGTGCAGACCGAGCAGGACGGTTCGGCGCGCACCTACCGGGCCAGGTTCCTGTTCTTCGGCACTGGCTATTACAGCTACGACGATCCGCACCGGCCCGAGTTCCCTGGTATCGAACGCTTCGGCGGCGACGTGGTGCACCCTCAGTTCTGGCCGGAGGACCTGGACTACTCCGGTAAGCGGGTAGTGGTGATCGGCAGCGGGGCCACCGCGATCAGCCTCATCCCGGCATTGTCTGAGACAGCCGCGCACGTGACGATGCTGCAGCGATCGCCGACGTACATGATGTCGATGGCGCGCATCGACCCGATGGTGAACTTCATCCGAAAGTTGCTGCCGACCGGTTTGTCGCACTCGGTGGTGCGACTCCGTAACGCGGCGTTCCACGTGATGACCTACTTCATGTTTCGCAAGGCGCCGCGGTTCGGCCGCAAACTCATCCGCAGCAAGACCATTGCCGCGTTACCCGAGGGCTATGACGTCGACCTGCACTTCAAGCCCAAGTACGATCCATGGGACCAGCGAATGTGCCTGATCCTCGACGACGATCTGTTCAATCAGGTCAGCGCGGGGCGCGCCGAGGTGGTGACCGACACCATCGACCACGTCGACGAAACGGGCATCGTGCTGACCTCGGGCGCTCGGGTGGATGCCGACGTGATCGTCACCGCGACGGGGCTGCAACTGCAGGCTCTCGGCGGCATCGGCATCGTCATCGACGGTACCGAGATCAAACCCACCGAACGCTTCGTCTACAAGGAGTATTTGCTCGAGGACGTGCCGAACATGGCGTGGTGCATCGGATACACCAACGCGTCGTGGACGTTACGCGCAGACATGACGGCCAAGGCGTTCGCGAAACTGTTGGCCTACATGGACGCTCGTGGCTACACGCACGCCTACCCGCATCGAGGCGAGGGGCCGATCGCCGAAAAGCCGGCCTTCGATCTGCAGGCGGGCTACATCAAGCGGTCACCCAACGCGCTGCCGAAGTCGGGCACTCATCGGCCATGGAACGTGCGGCACAATTACGTACTCGACATCATCGATCACCGATTCGACCGGATCGAGGAGTCGATGGTGTTCGGTCGTGCCGGGATAGGGGAGTCCCGCCCCGCCTGACCTAGTTTGCGCCGAAATGGCATTGCTGCAGAGGTTTTGCGAGAGAGAGCCTGCCTAAGTGCCATCTCGGCGCGAAAAGCTACGGTGCGACGGTGAGCCAGTCGGCGAAGCCCGACGGGTCGTGCCGCCCGAGGGCGCCATGCTCGAAGAGTCCCCATCCCTCGCGCTCGGTCCCGTCGGCGTCACGGCACACCGCGCGGCCGACGTGATCGATCACGCCGAACCCGGCTCGCCCGATGATCGCCGGGTCCTTCATGTCGTAGGTCAGCCGTTCGGTGAAGTTCTCGCCCTTCCACATCCCGTGCAGCCAATCGGAGTCGCCGCCGTATCCGCCACCCACGTGGATGGGGACCGCCAACTTGGACTCCACATCAAAATGTAGCGGGCTGCCGTCGAATGCCGTCGCATCGATCGTCGCCCCAGTGGGGATGCGGGTACCGGATCGGTAGTGGATCTTGACTCGCGGCCACCCCAACTGCTCGACGCGGCCGTCCTTCCAGATCCGGGTGCAGTCGTTGAGTGACCGGAACCCGGTCGGGTCCTCCTGGATGATGACGACGATTCCGAAGTCATCGAATGCCATTGGTACATAAAGCCACCACATGCCTTCGAAAGGCGGGTCATCGGGCCGGCCCGCGGGTTCGGCCTCGCCGACAGGCCGGACACCCCAGGACCGGTCTCGGGTGCCGATCCAGCTGTTGGGGTCGACCGTCACGTCCTCGCCGTCGATCGACAGCTGTCCGCTCCAACTCCCCACTTGCGCGAACCGTTGCGCGTTCAGGGCGACCCGGTTTCCCCGGCGCATGATGTGAGGCTGCTCCTGGACAACGTCGAAGAGGCCCTCGAACGTGAGATCCGCTGCGATTCCTTCGGTTTCGTCGAGCAGAATGCGTAGCTTGCGTAGCGGTTCGATGACCTCGATACGATACGCGCCGACATGCTGATGGAGCCTGTCCTGGTCGATGGCTCCGGAAAGGTGGACGGCGGTCTGCGTATCGCCACTTCCGCCGAATCTGCCGCTGCCGCGACGGGACACCAGCAGGAACGCATCCTTCACTCCGAGGTTCGGGTAGTAGCCCATCCCGGTGATGACGAAGATGTCGCCGGTGCGGTCGTGGGCGTTGTAGTAGGACCGGTCATAGAAATTACGGTCTGAGGAACCAGGCCACGCGATGGGCTGGGGCACCTGGTGAACTGGGTATTCATCCATCGGTCCAAGCATCAGTTCGTTTCTCCGATCAGTCTTTTCAGTAGCGGCGCATGGTAGAAGAGGGTCTCGATGTCTTCGGGCTTCTCGATCTCGCCGAAGCGAACGCGACGTGCCCCGGTACGCATGAACACGCAGCACCAGATGACACCGGAGTAGACGTAGAACCAGTCCAGGTCACCGACCTCGATGCCGGTGAGGTCGCGGTAGGTGGCTCGCACATCATCCTCACGCAGGAAGTCGGGCATACCCGGCAGCCCGGCCAATTTGGTCAACTCCTGGAAGACCATGTGCGCGAAGCTGATCCACGCGACATCGAACTCCCGGGGTCCGACGGTGGCCATTTCCCAGTCCAGCACGGCGGCCGGTGTGAAATCCTCGTAGATGACATTGCCGATGCGCGCGTCACCCCACACCAGGACCGGTTCGGCGGCGGCGACGTCGACGGGGAAGCGGTCTTCCAGCCAGGTCAGCGCCTTCTCGACCAGCGGTGAGCGGCCGAGTTCGCGGACACTGAACTCATACCAGCTCTTCAGCCATCCGAAGTGGCGGTGCAGCGCGGTCTCGCCGGGTGGGTCGACATCCTGGAGGAATCCGAAGATCTGCTGCGCGTTGGGAATCGAGTGAAGTTTGGCCAGCACCTCGATGGTGCTGTCCTGCAGGTGGCGTTGCTGGTCGACCGGGGCGTCATAGAGCCAGTTGTCGCCGAAGGTGTAGGGCATCACGTCGGGCGGGACCCTTCCGTCGACGCGGTCCATCAGGAAGAACGGCCGACCCAGTACCTCGCCGGTGTTCTCGAGCCAGCGAACGCGCGGCACCGCGACATCGGTGAGTTCGGCGACCAGGCGTATCGCCTCATGTTGATGGTCGAGGCGATAGTGCTCGAAAACCGGCACGTCGGCCTCGGTGGGCGCGACCCGGGCCACCCACTTCTGTTCGACCGCGCTGCCGTCCTGCTGCCAGCGCCCCGACAGCAGAATCGTCTCTGAGGACATACCGTTGGAGTCG
>ERZ888423.3471-NODE-3471-length-10307-cov-6.966641_pt1 | contig 10307 bp, 7 predicted proteins | sample MGYA00520523_ERZ888423 | MGnify/ENA primary metagenome ERZ888423 (study PRJEB32303, sample SAMEA104408611) | aquatic metagenome | biome: Brackish water; feature: Pelagic; material: water | place: Baltic Sea | collected 2014-06-08T10:24:00 | depth 30,27 m ...
TTGTGCACATTATCGATCTGCACACTGGGATCGTCTTGCAGATACTTGCGCAGGTGCGAGATAAACACATTCAGGCTTTTTTTGTTGAAGTAATCGTTTTTACCCCAAAGCGGCACCAGGATATCCTTATGGGTTACGAGCTCGTTCGCATGGGTGGCCAGCAGGGCCAGCAGATCACTCTCGCGCTTAGAGAGCGAATGTATTTGGCCGTCTCTGTGGAGTTCTTGTAGCCCTGGATCAAAAGTATAAGCCCCAATACGCATCAGTTTCGCGTGTTTTGTATTTGTAGGAGTGCCTTTGTTCGTGCCTAAACGGGTCACTAAACTTCTTATGCGCACGACCAGCTCCTCTTCATCGATGGGCTTTTTAAGGTAATCCACAGCCCCCAGGGCAAAACCTTTCAGCACGTCGACCTTCAGAGAGCGCGCGGTTAAAAACAAAAAGGGCAGGTCAGGGTGATGGGTCGCCATGGCTTTGGCCAAATCAAAACCATTGCCATCGGGCAGCATCACATCCAAAACCGCCAGATCAAAGTAATTGTGCTCTACGGCCTGAAGTGCCTGGGCGACAGTGGTCACCAGGGTCACCTTAAAATCGTTCATTTGTAAGTATTCACGCAGCAAATACCCCAGATTGGGATCGTCTTCAATAACCAGTAAATGAGTGGCTTTAGTGCTCATAGGCCCTCAAAGATAAAGAAATCGTGGTCCCTTTGTCAAGGACTGAATCGACTTTAATACGGCCTTTATGCCCGCGTACGATATGCTGCACATAACTTAGACCCAGTCCGTAGCCTTTGACCCGATGCGTGTCCTCTTGTCCGCCCCGATAATATTTATCAAACATCCGCTGCTGTTGCTCAGGGCTCATCCCGGGGCCGTTATCCGATAGGCTAAAGGTCCAGTTTTGGCCAGTCCGCCTTACATGAAACTCAATCTGTGGTTCTGTGGCGTAACGCCGCGCATTATCCCAAAGGTTATTCAAGGCATTGACCCAGTGGGCGGCGTCAACTTTGACTAAAATCGGGTCCTCGGGCAAAGTGGCGCTAAATTTAAATCCTTCCAGCTCCGCGAGTTTTGTGTAGCGCACCACGAGCTGCTCAAGTTCATCACGCAGATCCGTAACTTCCAGTTTATAAGGCTGGCGACCAGATTCCAGGCGACTCAGCTCCAGGACTTTGTCGATATGGGTTTTCATGCGCTCGGTTTCCTGCTGTATGAGTTCCACCACTGAACTTTCGGTGTCCGGGACCTTTTTTTGCAAGATTTTGGTGGCCAAACCTATCGAAAACACGGGGGTTTTAAGCTCATGCGTCAGATTATTGATAAAATCATTGGTGGTGGTGATGATGCGGCTTTGCCAGTAAAAAGAGCGCAGCACCCAGACGATCACTACCAAAATACCCGCCATAAACAGCAGACTCGGGATGATCAGTCCATTGAGCTGAAACAGAAAATACCGATTCAAATCCCGAAACTGCAATTCCAGCACGAGGCCTTTGGTCATCAGTTCAGGGAGGTAACCGTTGAGCTCAATCGGATAGGAGAGGCGCTTGTCTTTATTTGCGGCCGCTGCTGCAGCGTTCGGACTGCTCAGATAATCGGTGCTGTCTTTGGTGCTTAGGCGGTAGGTAAAATCAGTATCGATGCCTTGCTCGGCGAGGCGATAGGCGATAAAATCATTTAGAAAATGTCGCGAAGCGTCCTGAATGCTGTCCATACTCAGGGTAAAATAGCCTTCGTCCAGGGTGATGGCTTGACCGATCAAAAAAGTGAGTTGGTTTTGGGTGGACAAGTCTTCTTTGATGGTTTGCGCCGCCTTGTTGATGTTTTTTTGAAACTGCACGCGCGCCAAGTTCAGCCCAATATTCAGGTACTGGTACTGCACCACAAAGAGCCCCACCACGGAGACCACAAGTACAGCGATATAGAGTTTGCGCTTGTTCATCAAGTAACAAAAATACCGGTTTTTTATTTACGCGCTCGGTACTGAAAGATTCGGGAGTGAATTCATGAGTGCGCGACTCGCCATCGTCATTTTGCCGCCCTATATGATTAATGTCATTTTAATTGATTATTGTAGTCCGTAATTTTGTAAGGTGTTGGTCTAGAAAGATTTGCGTTTTATATAAATCCCAGCACGACAAGAGAAATTGAATATTAAAGATTTTCACCATGAAAAGGAACCCAAAAATCAGATGGATGTTTATAGGCCTGATGTGGTCTATGCCCTTGTTGGCACAAATTAATGAAGATTATAAAATTATGGCCAGTGACGGCGCTATGGGTGATCAATACGGCCACTGTGTGGCTGTCGAAAACGGAATTATCGCGGTGGGCGCACCCATGGATGACGACAATGGCACTAACTCCGGTGCTGCCTATCTCTATGATGCCTCCACAGGGGCTGAACTTTTTAAACTCCTACCCAATGACGGTGCTCCAGGGGCAGAATTTGGCTATTCTATCGCCATTAATAATGGTATGGTCGCCGTTGGGGCCAGAATGGACAATCAAAATGGTACGGCAACTGGGGCTGCTTATCTTTTCAATGCAGTAGATGGGACCCAGCTGGTCAAACTCACTCCCACAGACCCAGAGGTTGGGGATGAATTCGGTAATGCCATCGACCTAGATAATGGCATCGTGGCTGTAGGTGCTTGGCGCTCGGATGATTATGGTGATGGTTCCGGAGCGGCCTATCTTTTTGAGGCCTCTACTGGCAATCAACTGCAAAAACTTTTGCCGCCCTCGGGCAATAACTATCAGACTTTTGGGGTGTCCATCGCCATTGATGACGGGATAGTGGCCATAGGTGCACGTACTTTTTTTGTGGCAGGACAGGGGTATACCTTTGCTAAAGCCCATTTGTTTGAGGTCGCTACAGGAAATCAGCTCATGGAATTACAACCCGACATCTTGAATTTAAACGGTGATGTCGGGGGTCATTTTGCCGATGCTTTGGCCATCGATAATGGTTTAGTGGCAATAGGAGCGCCGACCAGAAGTGTGGTCTGGGATAATTCTGGTGCGGCTTATGTTTTTAATGTGACAAGCGGTGAGCAACTCCACTTTATTGCACCTGATGACCTTTGGGACCGAGACTACTGTGGGATCTCCATTTCGATTGATAATCAAATCGTGGCCATAGGAGCAGAAGGTGATGACGACAACGCCTGGTTTTCCGGGGCCGCCTATCTCTATGATGCTCAGTCGGGAAATCAAATTGACAAACTTTTGGCCAGTGATGGCGCAGAATTTGACACCTTTGGCAATGCCATTGCTATTAATGCAGGGGTGGTTGTCGTGGGTGCAAAGGGTGATACTTCGGACCATTTTGGTGCGGCCTATGTCTTTGATGGTATAACTTTAGGGAGTGCAGATGAAATAAAAAACGAGTTCACCTTATCACCAAATCCAGCCTCTAATCGAGTCAGCATTGATCATTTAGCGCTAGAGGGTGAGATCGTGGCTGTAAAAATTCACAACAGTCTGGGGCAATTAGTGGGTCATTTTGATCAGGACTATTTCAAAGGGGCTGAGCAGTGGTCACTTGACGTCTCAAGCTATGAGTCAGGGATTTATTTTGTGAGTTTGCAAAAGAGTGATCGCCTTGAAGTTAAGAAGCTCCTGATTGAATGACATCGGACAGAAATATCGCGACCAGCGATATTAATCTTTTGTTAGACTTTTTAATTCCTTGATAATCTGAGGAGATACCGCGAACCACTAATTTTACATCAGTTAGTAGTGGTTATCTTTTCATAAACATCAAACCGTCTTGAAGCAATTCGAGGCGGTTTTTTGATTTAGGGTATTGCGCGAATCTTATAAAATCTTAACTTAACATGGGCGATATTCTCGCCTCCTAATTAACACTTAGACCAATAAATTATAACACAATGAACGAAATCATCACCACCATCTTATTTTTATTCGCTGTAATCGACCCTCTGGGTTCGGTACCGGTGTATCTCGAGGCCACCAAACAATTGAGCAAACGAGACCAAAAAAGAGTGGCTTTTCGCGCTCCATTAATCGCCTTTGTAGTACTGCTTATTTTTATTGTGGTGGGCCAAATCGTTCTCGATGGGATGGAAGTTTCACTTGACGCCTTTCAGATCTCTGGCGGAGTAATTTTGTTTTTATTCGCGCTAACCATGATTTTCGGTGAGGGTAAACCTGAATCCGAAAAGCACCTCATTACCGATTACAAGCACGTGACAATATTTCCGGTGGCTATTCCTTCTATTGCATCACCGGGCGCCATTATGGCCGTGGTGCTGATGACCGACAATAATCTCTACAGTTTTGAGCAGCAGACAATTACCACTTTACTGGTGCTGGTCGTTATTGTACTGACCGCTTTACTGCTCTTGGCGGCCAATAAAGTCAAAGATGCTGTGGGGGAGTATGGGATCACCATAGTCAGTAAAATCATGGGACTGATCCTCGCGTCTTACGCCGTTCAAAGTATTTTGGCGGGCTTGAAAGACTTTTTTGGAGTTTAGTTATTGCAAACTTAGCGCGATAGTAGGTCAAATATTGGGATTCTTCATTCTCTGAAATCCGTTCGGCAGCCATTTACTTTCCGATACAAAAGTTCGCAAAAATATGCCCGAGCATGTCGTCGTTTGTGATGATTGACCTGATGACTATTTTACTGGTTCAAAGTAAATAAATATGGATGCGCCTCCTTTAATCGAGCGCCAAGCCGTGTTGCGCCCTCTTTAGTAAAATGATTAAAATCAAAATAGAGTATTTCAGGTTTTTCAGGATCAACGATTTCAAATTCATTTAAATCAGTGCCTCCTTGAAGAGATAGTAAATCTATAAACGAGATTGAAGCGTCTTGAGCTTGTGAATTAATAAACTTAATAATTGAATCATTTATTCTAAATTTCAAATTAGACTTCGCATAACTGCTAGCGTATTCATTTATTTCTTTCGGTGATTTTTTTTCTGATTGTGCAATAATGTCTGGTATATCCTTATTGTAGGTCATTTTTGGGCCAATAATGTAAATTGTTGCCCCTGATACAGAACGTATTCTTTGAATTACTTTGGATAATCCATTAAAATCATAATCAGGCCAATTGTCGTGAAGCAAAATTAACTCTGCATTCATCCAAGCAGGATCTTTTAGATTTTTGTCAAGTTGTGTCTGACAAGTCTCAGCGTCGTTTTTAGAATTCGTTGATGCTCCAAAATTATAACACTTACCAAGGCTATTAAATCTTGTTATATTACCCTGAAAACCGTTTTCTTTAAGCATGTAAATTAAATCAATGCTGTGCGAATTACCCATAATCACAACGTTCGAATGATTTTCCTCACTTGCTTGAAAATTTTTTCCTTGATATTTTTTAAAATAACGCGTTTTGTTCAGGTCGATTTGTTCTTTGTCCAAACTATAGATCATCTCTATTTCCTTTGGAAAACCATCATTATAACGAACCATCTGTGCTATGGACCAAATGAGGAACAAGGATAACGGAACATAAATCCAGACTATATCAAAAGATTTGTTTTTGGGTTTTTTATATCGGAAAGTATTTTCAATAAAGTACCAGAACAAGAAGCCGAGAAACAATGACGAAAGAAATAAAACAGAGATATCTCCAAGCATAAGTTCGTCATTAGTCCACTGTTTATAAAATACGATTAATGGCCAGTGAACGAGATAGATCGAATAAGATGCCTTTCCGATGTATTCTAAAATTATATTACCCAACAAGACTTTTGAAAAACGGGCGTTACCGGCTACAATAACCAATGTTGTCCCTGCCATTGCCCAAAGAGAAATAAATCCCGGCATCAATGTACGGTCATCAAAAAAACAAGAACTAAATATTATGAGTCCTAATCCAGAAACAAATAAAGCTTCCAATAGTCCATTCCCATAGGTTTTAATTTTTTTCTCCAGAGAGATTGCCCAATAGCCAAATCCAAATTCAAAGACTCTAAACGGCAACATAAAAAACACGGCGCTCGTGTGTTCGCTAATGAATAATTCAGCAAAAATTAATGAAACCACAAACAACAATGACAGCGCAATAAATCTTATGTTTTTAAAATATTTAAAAGACACAAAAAGTAAAAGAGGCCAGAGCAAATAAAATTGTTCCTCAACTGAAAGCGACCACATATGAAGCAATGGCTTTAGTTTTGAAGCCGTATCAAAGTAACCTGACTCAAAAAAGAAAAAGAAGTTAGATGCAGAAAATGCAGCATATTGAGTACTTTCAGCTAATCTCACAAAAAGATTGGCCGAGAGCATAAAATATCCGGCCAGCAAGGTCAATAATAAGGTAACTATGAGTGCAGGAAATAGTCGTTTAAGTCGTTTTTGATAGAATCGTGTAAAACTAAATAGGCCATTTTCGAGATCATGAATAATATTTCTAGAAATAAAATAGCCTGATAAAACAAAAAATACATCAACGCCTAAAAAACCTCCTTTGAACAAAGGAATGTCTAAATGAAAAAGAACCACAAGCAGCACTGCGATAGCTCTAAGACCATTCAAATCAGCACGGTAATTTTGGTTTGTTTTCATTTATTATTCGAATTACTTTCCGATACAAAAGTTCGCAAAAATATGCCCGAGCATGTCGTCGTTTGTGATGGCACCAGTGATTTCACCTAAAGCAAATAGGGCAGCGCGCAGGTCTATCGCCAGTAGATCACCACTGAGCTCTGCGTCAATCCCTTCTTGAACCTTATCCAAGGCTTCCAGGGCACGTACCAAAGCGTGATAATGACGACTGTTACTCACTACAGCGCTTTGACCTAGGGCACCGGTGTCTACTAAATCGAGTAGGGCGGTCTTGAGTTGCGGGATGCCTGCTTTGTTTTTGGCGCTCATTTGCAGGAGATCCGGCTGATTTTTAGTAAGCTGCGCAAGTCGATCGGCCTGTTCTCCCTTCAGAAGATCCGTTTTATTGACGATCCCGATACATTTTTTATCGCTATGGCTTTGCTTGAGCGCAGCCCAATCCTCGGAAATCGTCTGCAGATCTGTGTCAGAGGACCAAAGTCTTATGACCACTTTGGCCGTATCCATGGTCTTATAGGTACGCTCGATACCCATGCCTTCGACCACATCGGCCGTTTCGCGAATCCCCGCGGTATCAATAAGGCGAAACAGCACCCCACCCAGACGCAATTCATCCTCTACAGTATCGCGCGTCGTCCCGGCGATAGCGCTCACCAAAGCTCGTTCTTCGTTTACCAGAGCATTCAGCAGCGTGGATTTACCCACATTTGGCGCCCCGACTATGGCCACAGGCACCCCGTCTTTGATGACTTGACCTAAGTTAAATGAGTCGATAAGGAGTTTGACCTCTTGGGTGATTTTTTGAACCAGTTTGATGAATTCACCGCGATCGGCAAAGGCCACATCTTCTTCGGCAAAATCGAGTTCTAACTCGATCATGGAGGCAAAGTGCAGCAGTTCTTGACGCAAGCCTTCAATCGCATGCGAAAAGCCTCCGCGCATTTGATTCAGGGCCAGTTCATGGGCCGCGGCAGAGTCAGAGGCAATTAGGTCTGCGACCGCTTCGGCTTGACTCAGGTCCATTTTACCACTCAAGAACGCCCTAAGGGTAAACTCGCCGGGCTGGGCCATTCGGGCCCCAGCATCCACAAAATACTTGATGATCTGCTGTTGAATAAAAGGGCTGCCATGACAAGAAAGTTCCACCACATCATCGCCGGTATAACTCTTGGGCCCGACAAAAATTGTGGCAAGCACTTGATCAATCAAACGCTCACCCTGCTTTAAATCGGCCAGATGTACCGTATGACAGGGCTGATCTTTAAACACCTTACCACTGACTAGGTGCAGCGCCTCACTGGCAAGCTCAATGGCCTGTGGCCCTGAAAGCCTGATAACGGCAATCGCGCCGCTCCCCGGGGCCGTAGCCAAAGCAATTATGGTATCTTGGTGATTCATTGGGGCAAAAATAGAAATAATTCACCCCAAGTGGTGGACACAGCCCATCATTTTAATAAATTTGAAGGCTTTGCACATCGTGATTAAGCACGAGTAACAAGGCGATAAGCAACCGAACAAAACTTGTATTCAATGTACGCAGTAGACCCCTCCGGAAAGAAAATCGACACACAAATGCTCATGATTACGCATTTAACCCAGCTTTTGACCTGCATTACGGGCTTTGGCGGGCTCATCGTGCCCCTGATTATTTGGCTCACCCAAAAAGATAAAATCGCGGACATGGACCTGCACGGCAAAAGCATCATTAACTTTCAGTTGTCGCTGATTGTCTGGGCGATTTTGAGCATTCCATTAATCCTGCTGCTCGGGCTTGGGGTCGTCATGCTGATTTTGATCGGCCTCGTTTCGATCATTTTCCCGGTGCTCAACGCCATCAAAGCCTCAAACGGTGAAGCCCCCGAATACCGCTGGTCCATCAGATTTATTAAGTAGAAAATTTAAGTCTGAACTACTGATTCAGCATCACCGGCATGACCAGCATGGTCACGGCTTCGCCTTCATCCAAACCATCACTTGGGGTCAATATTCCCGCGCGATTGGGCATAGACAGCTCCAAAGTCACCGCGTCGCAAGTCAGGTTACTGAGCATCTCCACTAAGAAGCGGCTGTTAAACCCAATCTGAATATCGTCGCCCTGATAATCACAGGTCAAACGCTCCTCGGCCTTATTGCTGTAATCGATGTCCTCGGCAGAGATGTTAAGCTCCGCGCCCGCGATACGCAAACGGATCTGGTGGGTCGTTTTATTACTAAAGATGCTCACCCGCTTGATGCTGTTGAGAAACAGGTTGCGGTCTATGGTCAGTTTGTTTGGATTTTCTTTGGGGATCACCGCTTCGTAATTCGGATATTTTCCATCCACCAGTCGGCAAATCAGTTCCATATTGTCAAAAGAAAACTTTGCGTTGCTCTCGTTGTATTCTATGGTCACTGCTTCTTCGGTGCCGGCCAAAATTCCTTTAAGTAAATTCAAAGGCTTCTTAGGCATAATGAATTCAGCCGCCTGAGGCGCTGTGGCATCGGTTCTGGCGTATTTGACAAGTTTGTGGGCATCGGTGGCCACAAAGATCAGTCCGTCGCTGGCCAGCTGGAAAAATACCCCGCTCATCACCGGACGCAAGTCATCGTTTCCTGCGGCAAAAATAGTTTTACTAATCGCGGTCGCGAGCACATCGCCCTGAACCGAAGCAGTACTGGGTTCCTTTAAGGTCACGGCAGAGGGGAAATCACCGCCATCGGCATAGGCCAAGGCGTATTTTCCGCTATTTGAACTGATTTCTATGGTATGGTTATCCTCAACAGTAAAGGTAAGGGGTTGCTCAGGAAAGGTTTTTAGGGTATCCAAAAGCAAACGCGCAGGGACACAGATCTGACCGGTTGAGTCGCTTTCGACATTTAACTGAGCCACAACTGTGGTTTCCAAATCTGAAGCCGAGACTTTAAGGGCTGAGCCGCTTAAATCGAATAAAAAATGGTCCAGTATGGGAAGGGTGTTGTTATTGTTAATGATGCCTCCCAGCACTTGTAATTGTTTGAGTAAATAAGAGCTACTAACGATAAATTTCATAAGTCAAATGGTCTTTCCAATGGCCGTAAAAGGCCATTTTTAGTCTACACACAAATATATTTGAAAAGCCTCGGCAGGGAAAACAAACTTATCAACAACTAACGCGCGTATTGGCGATGACGGAACCACTGCAGGAGCCCGCCAAAAATTCCAATAATGAGCAGCGGAAGCACTAAATTCAAGGCTAAAAAGCCACTGCGCCCTTGAGCGGTACGTTCCGGGTCTAAAAAGGGCACATTGATTTGCTTGTTGCGGATGTTTATAAGTCCAGAGTCGCCCAAAAGATAATTGACTGTATTGAGTAAAAATTCTTTATTTCCAAATTGTGCTTTGGTCCAAGAATCATAACCCAAAGGCAAGGCTTGACCGCGTTGGACTTTGTTTTGAATCACCGCGCCATCGGCAATCACCACCATTTTATTGGAAGGACTTTCCTTGCTCGGATTTTTTAGATCAAAAGGCAAGACCCGATTGGCAAAAGCAGACTTAAAATTACCTTCTAGTAATACCGCCATAGGGAGCGCGTTTTGATTAAACGCCGCCAGACCAATGGGCGGGTCAGACTTTAGGTCGTTTCCGCTAGAGTCCATATTGTCCGCACCCGCCTCTTGGATCATTTGAATTTGGGTGTCTATCTCTCGATTCAAATCAATCACATAAGGCAGCCCCAAGATTTTACTGCGCGGGGAACTCTGCAGCAGCACCGTTTTTTTTGGCCCTG
>ERZ888423.3472-NODE-3472-length-10306-cov-19.386792_pt1 | contig 10306 bp, 9 predicted proteins | sample MGYA00520523_ERZ888423 | MGnify/ENA primary metagenome ERZ888423 (study PRJEB32303, sample SAMEA104408611) | aquatic metagenome | biome: Brackish water; feature: Pelagic; material: water | place: Baltic Sea | collected 2014-06-08T10:24:00 | depth 30,27 m ...
CTTTCTCCTGAGCATAGGCCGCGGAGGACAAGCCGGAGGCCGCTGTAATAGCGACAAACAGTGGGGCAAGGCGGAATCGATGAGGGTATGACATATTGAGTTCCTGTAATTTTTATTGTTAAAAATCTCGACGCAAGCGTCTAGCGACGTGAATACACTTAAACTATATCAGCGGTATGCGCAAATTTAATTGTCAAAATGTGATCCTGCTAACCAAAAGAGGATACTTTGTTGAACGATTTGATGGTGTTTAATGTTGATATGGGGAAATTCTACTTGAACTTAACTATGTATGTTGTGTGTTCTGGTCAACCGATACCGGACACCTTCAAGTGAGATTGACCCTCGGTTTTGGCACGAGGGCCGCCAAGCGCGCAATGAAATCCACTGGGTCGAAGGCCACTTGCGTGGTGCCACCCCGGTATGTTCTGCTTCAATGGTACCGGACACTTCAATAAGAGACAATAATGACGTCACTTATCGAGGGGTTTATGACAGAGAAACGCGCTTACAAACAGTATCCACGAGAATTTAAGGAAGAAGCTGTCGCATTGATTACTGATCAGGGCTACTCCGTGCAGAAAGCGGCCGATTCTCTTGGTTTCCGCAGCAATCTTTTGTATCGCTGGGAACGACAGCTAGAAGATCAAAAGTCGGGTAAATCACTATCAGAAGATGAGCGGGCTGAACTCAAAGAACTCCGTAAAGAAGTTCGAGAACTGCGTATGGAGAAAACCATTTTAAAAAAGGCCAGCGCGCTCTTCGCAAAGGAAATGAAGTGAAATATCGCTTCATTTCTCGACAATCCACCGAATTTCCAGTCACGGTGCTGTGCCGAGCAATGGGTGTCAGTCGTTCCTGCTTTTATGCTTGGCGCAAACGCCCCGCTAAGATCATTTCAGCGGATGAACTGCAGCTGTATCGTCGTGCAAAAGCTCTGTTTGAGTCAAGCAGAAACAGCCTGGGAAGTAGAACATTGTCGAAGAAACTACGTGAAGAGGGCTTCCAGGTCGGTCGGTACCGCACTCGGAAAATCATGCGAAAGTTGGGACTAAAAGTGCAGCAACGCGTGGCCTACAAGGTAACGACCAAGCGTAAACACAGCGATCGAGTGGCAGATAATCCATTGCCAGGCTCCACTTTGAATGCTATTTGTTGGTTTTATACGCTCTGACTTTCCACATTTCAAACGAATCTAAGTTAACTTGTCAGTACCCTTTTTACTCAGTGATGACTTTACTGAAGCATGTACGCCGCGTCCCAGAATTTTAATATGGTGTTCCATAAAGTCCACGCCATAGAGAATTATTACCACCAAAATAGCCAGCTTAATGGTTGGCAGTAGATGGCCAGAGGCGATCATTACACCCAGTGCAGCCAACACCCAGATGGTTGCCGCTGAGGTGACCCCGGCCACCGCGCCATCTTTGGCCAGCATCACACCGGCGCCGAGAAAACCTATGCCGGTAATGATCTGACCCACCACTCGCGATGGGTCGACAAGATTGCCTTGCAATAAAAGGGTAGTCGCCAGAAATAGGTAGGTGCCCAGTATGATCAGACAGGAGGTTCGTATGCCAACTGGCTTGCCGCGAAGTTGGCGCTCTAGCCCAATGATGGTGCCACAAAACATCGCTGTACCTAAGGCAGGCCAGTGATAAGGTGCGATGTCGAAAAATTGGCTTGAGTCCATTTTATGGTTACCTAGATATTTGGGCTTTTTGATAGTATGAGCAACCAAGCTGTGAATGGGCTGTTCTTGGTTGCGAGCGACTAAAATTCTGGATCATTTTTTCTGCTACTTTAAGTCGCGTAGATTCCGGATTGGGCTATCAGGGTTTCTGCAGCCGCCCGAATGTCCTGTGCATTATCCATGGTCAGTGCCTGTGCCAAAAAGGCTTCGGCATCGCTGACACTGGTGGCTCGCAGCAGCCACTTGATTAACGGCAACTTCGATGAGCTCATACTTAACTGGCGGATACCCATGCCCAGCAGTAGCAGCACAGCGATTGGATCAGATGCCAATTCGCCGCACAGACTGACCTGCAGTTGGCAATCCTGGGCCGAGCGCACAATGCGAAGTATTTCGTGAATGATAGCTGGGTGCAGCGGATCATAGAGTTTGCCGACCAAAGGGCTGTTGCGATCCAGTGCCAGCAAGTATTGGCTCAGGTCGTTACTGCCAATAGAAACAAAATCCAACTTATCTCGCCACAAGGGAAGCAGAGGAATACTGCTAGGTACTTCCACCATAATGCCCAGAGGAGGGCGGCAGACCGCTTCGCCTTCGGCTAACAATTCCTCGAGTGACTCGTCCAGCAGTTCGATACAGCTATTGAGCTCACTTGTCGAACCAATCATGGGTAGCAGCAGGTGCACGCTATTGCGTCCCGCGGCTGCCTTCATTATCGCCCGAAACTGGGTAATCAGTAGTTGCGGGTTGTCGAGAGTAAAACGGATACCGCGCCAGCCCAAAGCTGGGTTTTCCTCCTCAACTGATGGTAAATAGGGCAAGGGCTTGTCGGCGCCAATGTCCAGAGTCCGGATATACACGGGCTTGTCCTGATAGGTATCGATGACCTCTAGATAGACCGCTATCTGCTCAGTTTCTGATGGCAAACTTTGACGCACCATGAAAGGAATTTCGGTGCGGTATAGGCCAATACCTTCGGCGCCGTTGTTGACGCCAGGCATAAGGTCTGCTTGCAGCCCAGAGTTGGCCAACAATCGTACCCTTACGCCATCTGTTGTTATTGCAGGGAGATCGTGACGTGCGTAGAGCCGGCGCTCAAATGCTTGCCGGCTGCGAATGATATCCTTGTATTCAGAAATAATAGAGGCACTGGGTGCTGCAATTAGAAGCCCAGTGTCGCCATCGACAATCAGCGTTTCGCCTTGCGCGATGGGGAGTTCCCCAACACCCATTACCGCAGGAATGCCAAGGGCATTGGCAAACACGGAGATATGGGACAGTGCAGCACCCGCATAACAAACAATACCTGCCAACTGAGCAGCGGGCAGGCTGACAATGTCCGAAATACCCAGCTGATTTCCCACCAAAATAATGGCAGACTTGTCATTGCTTCCCGAGGTTGGTGTGGCACTGCCTCGCCAAGCCAAGTATAGCTTGTCACCTAGCTGATCGATATCTTCATGACGGGCACGAAGATAAGGGTTTTCCATGGCCACGAATTGTTCTGAAAAATAACTGACTGTTTGCTTTAGCGCCCAGGGCAAAGATTTGCCGGTGTGGATTTCCTCCGTCACGCGTTTGTCAAAGGACGGATCTTGCAACAACATTTGATAGGCGTCGATAATCGTTGCAAGACTTTCCCCCAGAGCTTGTTCGACGACCACTCGCTCTTTTTTTAAATCAGCAATAACGATAGTTTTTAGCGTTAGCCATTGCGCCAGTTCGTTCTCGATATTTTCGCACAGCACATCCACTATCGAAGCAAGCCCCTCGCTCTGGCGAACACTGGCTTTGCCGATGGCTATACCCGGAGCGCCACTAATTCCATGGCGACGATCATTCAGCCGAGGTTTCCCCGACAATTGCACGGGAAAAGAAGCCAACAGCAGGGCCAGGTGACTTGCCACCGTAGTTAAAAATGCCTCCTGCTCGGTAGCCAGAGATTCGGCTCGACGACTCTGCACCACCAGCACGCCAATCACGTTACCGTAATGTATCAGCGGTACACCGCAAAAGCTGTGGAACTGCTCCTCGTTGGTCCCTGCGACATAGTAATAGTCGGAGAATTTCTCCGGATGAATAAGGTTAAGACTATGACGAGACTGTGCAACTCTCCCTACTAACCCCTGATTGGCCGGAATAATGAACGGATGACCTTTTGCCAAGCCATGACTCGCGATAAGCGCCATATCGTTGTCCGGGTTTTGTCGATATAGGCTGCACACGTCGCTTGCGACGACATCACTGATGGCGTCCACAATCAGCTGAACCTGTTCCTCGGCACTGCCCGCCTGGGCGGCTAATTGAATAATTCGATTGAGCTCTAGCATGGAGTTCTTGGTCATAAAAACAGCTCGTTATTTCGCTACTAATTTAGAGTTACTATATACAGGTTAGACACACAAGCACATCTCACGAGCAGCGCTCATTAGCACAGTGCAATACCATGTTGCATGAAGAAGCTCTGATTCGTTCAGAGCTTCCTTGCAGAAGTGACCGTAAGAAGCGGAGTTAACAATGTTGATTTGCCCGCTGCGCCGCAAAAAGGGCCACCGAAATGCCTTCACGTTCTATGGCTGCCTGGATGATGGCTTGGAGCATGTCGGGGTAGGAAAGGCCGTCAAGCTTCGCCATTTTCGCTAAATGCCCATCCCAGCACCAGCCCGGATTGGGATTTACCTCGAGCAGTCTCGGCGTGCCATTGTTATCCAACCGCCAGTCAAAGCGAGCGTAATCACGGCAGCCCGTTCGCGCAAAAAGCTTAAGACAGCTATCGTGAAGAAACTGCACGGTTGCCGAGGGTAGTTCTGCGGCTATCGAATTTATTTTCCAGTAGGGCGAATTCTGGTCCCATTTGGCCTCGTAACCACAAATTCTAGGCAGCCCCTCGGGCAGTAAGGAATAGTCTTCTTCAATAATAGGTAGGATCTGAAATGTTCCAGATGGGTTGCCGATTATTCCCACACTAATGTCCTTTCCTGTTAGATATTCTTCGATCAGTACCGGGCTCTCATAACCAGATTGCTGACGTATTGATAATATCGCCTGTTCCAGTTCTGTGATCGAATAACAGACGCTGTTTTGTGTGATACCGAAACTCGAATCGCCAAAGTTCGGCTTAATAATCACTGGAAAGGGTATCGTGATATCGACAAATGTTGTGTCCTGCGGCTTCAAAACATTGGCCTCAGCGACCGGTATATCCATTTCAATCGCCAGACCGCGAACTAAGGATTTGTCATAGCAGTAACTCAGACACTGGGGATTACCGCCACTATAGGGAATGCTCTTCATTTCGAGTAGCGCAGGTACGTGCAGCTCAAAGGTCGGGTTATTGTTAAATCCTTCATCACACAGGTTAAGCACCAGATCGAAGTTGCTTTCCCATTGCTTAGTGTCAGAAAAAAAGTTCTCGTGTTTGTCGAAATAGCTAAATGCGTATCCCTCCAGAGTGCATAGCGAATTTTTTAAGGTATTAATAGTGAACAAGTCGTCGTCATCAAAAGACTCTCCTGGTTTCACTTTGTCGGACTTGCGCGGATCGCCCATCAGCACCGCAATGTTCCATTGCCTAGTTTCGGGGATTAGTAGAATCTCTTGGGGTTTGTTAGCAAGGCCCATAATGATATTGCGCCGCGCCATCATGCCCAGGTCCTGGTCACGTTGTGACAGTGTATTCAATGCCTGCTTAAGACCGACGTCAGAAAAGCCATTGCCCTCAAGCATAGTTTGTAAGCTGCCCGGGTTGTATAGTCGCTCAGCATAGAATTGATCGGCCACCACACCTTTCCTCACATGCGTAATGACTTCTCGTGAAACCAAACGCTGGTTATCGGAAGACAAAGAACGTTCGCGACAGACAAAATAATTTTTATCAATCCACTCCCAGCTTCGAGGGACAAAACTGGTTCTCATATAGTCGCCATCAGTAATATCGATAAGCAGTTTTCCTTGTGGCTTTAAAACACGAAGAATTTCGGCAAGTACGAGCTCGTCATCTTGTTTTGTTTCGAAATAGCCGAAACTATTACCAAGTACCGTAACAGCGTCAAACTGATTGTTTTTGTATGGGAGCTTTCGAGCATCGCCTTCCTTTAGTGTAATCGCCAAGCCCTCTTTTATGGCCTGAGTTTTTGCCCGATTGATCAGATAGTGAGACCGATCAAAGCCATTAACATTGATGTAGTTTCGACGAGAAAACTCGATGACATGTCGACCCTGGCCACAGCAGAGGTCAAGAATGTTGGCGCTTTTTTCGAGATTTAGTAGCTGCTCGAAGACATCGACCTCAGCATGAGTGATGCTCTCATCGTTGACTACGTCGCCATCTGTTCGCAGATAGTTTGCATTAAAAATATGCTTCCACCAGTCGGCTTTAACATAGCTTTCGAGGTTATCGACGGGGCCTAGGACCTTCGCTAATTGGCGATTGCTGGCTTTGCGGCCGGTCTTTGCTATAGCGGTAGCGGTGGTTGGTGAGTTGTTCATAGACATCAATTCCTTTATCTAAAAAGTAAAAATGTCTAACGTCCGTTCTGACTGGATGCCATTGAATTGGACAATCCACGCTGAGCTCGTAGTTAGGCTGTACAGCGAGGGCAGGGAGGGTGACTCGTCTGTCTCGGTTCCAACCGATGGTTGGATTCCGGCGGATTGTGTACTCAAATTTCTTGATTGTCTACAGTTTATGATCGGTTATCGCTGAATAAATTTTACGGTGTTTAGCCAGGCAGATTCCGCCAATTTTTGGCCTGAAACTAAGCCAATAAACAACATTAAAATATTTAGACAAGTTGTTGATAATACGTTGATAATTAACGTATAAAATATAAATATATCGGTGCTCTGATCGCTCGAAAGTTTGAGCTCGAAACTATGTGGCTACACAATAAATTGGAGGAATTTTAAGGCGGGAGTAAGGCGTCGCAAAATTTTTTCCCGTTCTGGTGAAGCCAAAAAAGGCACCCCAATTGATGAGGTGCCTCGTCTAAACTAGCCACACAATAATGCTATGGCGTTTGTGCTACTCTTTTTACTCCGCTGGCATGTCACTGATTGTCACTTCAGTCGTTAACATCAATCCAGCAATGGACCCCGCAGCCTGTAAAGCAACACGCGTGACCTTTGCCGGGTCAATAATACCCATTTTAATCATGTCGCCGTAGGTGCTGGTGCTGGCATCAAAACCGTAACTGCCTTTACCATTGCGAACTTTCTCGATGACAACAGAGCTTTCTTCACCCGCATTGCTGACGATATATCGCATTGGAGCATGCATGGCTGTGAGTGCTACTTTGATGCCCAAACTTTGGTCTGCATTATCACCGACCAGATCCTTTAGCGCTTGGGCGACACGAACTAGCGTGACGCCGCCTCCAGGCACAATGCCTTCTTCGACGGCCGCGCGTGTTGCACACAGTGCATCCTCAACGCGATCCTTCCTTTCCTTCATTTCCAGCTCTGTGGCTGCACCCACTTTGATGATAGCGACGCCGCCTGCTAGTTTGGCAACGCGTTCTTGAAGTTTTTCACGATCATAGTCGGATTTCGTATCTTCAATTTGCTTGCGTAGCGCCTGCACCCGACTGGTAATTGCCTCTTTCGTCCCTGTACCGTCAATAACGGTAGTAGTGTCTTTAGACAACGTGACTCGTTTTGCCGTGCCCAGGTGTTCCAATTGCGCTGTCTCTAATGCCAGACCTACTTCCTCAGAAATAACCGTTGCTCCGGTCAGAATCGCGATATCTTCCAACATAGCTTTACGGCGATCACCAAACCCCGGCGCTTTACAGGCGGCCACCTTCAAGATGCCGCGTAGTTGGTTAACGACCAGTGTTGCCAGCGCTTCACCCTCAACATCTTCTGCAATAACGAGCAGGGGTTTCCCTTCTTTTGCTACCGCTTCCAGTAGTGGCAGCAAGTCACGAATATTGCCTACTTTTTTATCAACGATCAGAATCAGCGGCGACTCAAGATTAGCCTCCATTTTTTCCATATCATTGATAAAGTACGGCGATAGATAACCGCGATCAAACTGCATTCCTTCTACAGTTTCGAGTTCAGTTTCCAGGCCCTTACCCTCTTCAATGGTAATAACGCCTTCGCGACCGACCTTTTCCATGGCATCGGAAATAATCTTGCCGATTTCAATATCGCTATTGGCAGAGATCGTGCCCACTTGAGTAATCGAATTACTGTCCGCGCAAGGCGTCGACAACCGAGCGATTTCTTCAACCGCAGCTGTCACGGCTTTATCAATGCCGCGCTTTAAATCCATCGGGTTTATGCCTGCGGCAACTGCTTTTAGTCCTTCGTTAACAATAGCCTGTGCCAGTACAGTAGCTGTTGTGGTGCCATCACCGGCATCATCAGAGGCTTTACTCGCCACCGATTTAACCATCTGTGCACCCATATTTTCTACATTGTCCTTAAGCATAATTTCCTTAGCGACTGAAATCCCGTCTTTGGTGATCAACGGCGAACCGTATGAACGATCGATCACGACATTCCTTCCTTTTGGGCCCAAAGTAACCTTTACTGCGTCTGCAAGAATATTCACGCCTTTAAGCATGCGTTCCCGTGCGTCTAAACCAAATTTAATGTCTTTAGTCGTCATGACTGTATCCTCAAAATAAATGTTTTAAATCAAAAAGGTACGTTTTTTTAAATAGATCAACTGTCGCAAAAATGGGTCAAGGTTCAACGACTCCGTAGATGTCGCTTTCCTTCATGACAACAAGTTCATCGCCATCAAGCTCTAAGGTGTCGCTAGCGGCGTAACGACCAAAGATGACCTGATTGCCCACTTCGACCGAGAGTGGATGCAGCTTACCGCTATCAAGCAGCTTTCCTTCCCCGACAGCGACCACTTCGCCTTCATTTGGCTTTTCCTTCGCTTTTCCAGTAAGGATAATTCCTCCTGCGCTGGTTTCTTCTGGTTCCTTTCGACGTACTACGACTCGATCATGTAGCGGACGAATTTTCATGTGTTCCTACTCCAAAATGGGACTACTAATAACTTGCTTCGGGAAAGGCCATCATCCCGAATCGTTGAAGGACATTGGGGTGAACACAGCTATTAACAAGTGCGATAATTCAAATAAGTAGATTATATATTCAGCGGGATTAAGGTTTGTTGCCGTAGCACTATTTTGGGTTCTGCCAAATTAACTTGCCAAAATTGATAGAATCGACGGGTGAACACATACAAAGGCGACCGATTAAGTATAGGACTGTTAAATTGCATCCAAAATTGACCCACTTACCCCCATATGTGCACGGAATATTGACCCACGTAACCATCCGACTCTTGCTGATAGCGATGCAGGAGTTCCAATGAGTGATAGACGTGGATTTATTGAGTGTAATCAGACGGTGGCACCTGCGTGAAGGTCGATCCATCCGGGAAATTGTCCGGCGTACAGGCCTTTCCGTAAACACCATCCGTAAATATCTGGCAAGCGGTGACACTGAACCGCGCTACCTGGACCGGACGGGCCCCAGCAAGCTAGACCCCTTTGCGGACATCCTGATGGGTTGGCTAAAGCGAGAGTCAAAACGGTATCGCAAGCAGCGCCGCAGTGTCAGACAATTGCATCTGGATCTAGTGAAGCTGGGTTATCCCGGTTCCTATGATCGGGTTGCCGCTTTTGTACGCGATTGGCGGTCACGCCAACGGTAAGCCAAATTGTCAGCCACCAAAGGGACGTATGTCCCTCTGGTCTTTGCCTCTGGTGAGGCGTTCCAGTTCGACTGGTCTGAGTACTGGGTAGTCATCGGTGGTGAGCGAACCAAGTTGCAAGTGGCTCACTTCAAGCTCTGCCATAGCCGGGCCTTCATGCTCAGAGCCTACCTGCTACAAAACCACGAGATGCTGTTTGAAGCGGAGTTCTGTAATCCGGCGGCAGGTTGGGAAAAGGGTCAAGTCGAAAAGAACGTACGAGACTCTCGCTATCGCATTTGGCATGACGCTCCTTCGTTCAAGACACTGGCCGACTTGAACACATGGCTGGAGCAGCGCTGTAAAGACCTCTGGAAAGACCTCTGGAAAGACCTCTGGAAAGAGATAGCACACCCGGAATATCCAAGCCGGATGGTGGCGGATGTCGGGGAGGATGGGCGCAAGCAACTCATGGCTGTACCCGCACCGTTTGATGGCTATGTCGATCACACAAAACGGGTCTCATCGACCTGCCTCATTCTATGTGATCGCAACCGCTATAGCGTGCCTGCCGCCTTCGCCAACAAACCCGTGAGCGTGCGAGCCTATGCCGGGCGAATCGTCGTGGTTGCCGAAGCTCACGTTGTTACAGAACACACCCGGGTCTTCTTCGCCACCATAGAAATGGCGGTATAACCGTCTATGACTGGCGACATTATCTGGCGGTGATCCAGCGCAGGCCTAGCGCCCTGCGTAACGGCGCCCCTTTCACTGAGCTTCCGGATGCCTTTAAACAGCTGCGACGTATTCTTCTGAAACGGTTGGGGGCGGCTGCCCGACTGATTTAACGCTATTAGGTGTCTGGCAAACACTGGGAAATCCTTATGTAGTAATACTTATGTTTTCAGGCTTGAATTGGTGGTCAGTTTGCTTTACATGGTATCGACGAAGAC
>ERZ888423.3473-NODE-3473-length-10306-cov-4.916594_pt1 | contig 10306 bp, 10 predicted proteins | sample MGYA00520523_ERZ888423 | MGnify/ENA primary metagenome ERZ888423 (study PRJEB32303, sample SAMEA104408611) | aquatic metagenome | biome: Brackish water; feature: Pelagic; material: water | place: Baltic Sea | collected 2014-06-08T10:24:00 | depth 30,27 m ...
GCCAATGAACAGCAAGCCGCCGCCGTGCTGGAAGAAGCGGCCGAGGTGCTGCAACGGGCTGGTGTCGCCGCTCACCCGGTGCACGACCACGGCGCCGTGCTGCGGGATCCGCAGATCCTCGATCGAGGATGGTTCGAGGTGAAACCGAGCACTCGGATGGGGCGGGACCTGTTCAGCGGACACGCGTTGCGTCTGAGCGAATCGCCGACCGGTGTCGATTGGGCCGGCCCCAACATGGGGGAGCACACGATCGACCTGCTCACCGAACTCGGCTACGAGACCGAGGGCATCGACCGATTGTTGGAATCCGGGGCGGCCTTCGTCGATTCCCGGCCCGAGCTGAAACTGCAGCGCCCCTTCGACAGTTTCTACGAGGCGCTGGGGCTCGTTCCGTCGGAGGTCGATCGATGAACGATTCCAGCATCCCCCAACCGAACGTCCAACCCTCCGGTCACGACGGGGCGCCGTGGGCTGGCGTGCGCGTGGTCGATCTCAGTGGACTCAGCGGCGCGTATGGGACGCGCGTGTGGGCCGCGTTGGGAGCCGAGGTCATCGCCGTCGAGCCACCGCAAGGGAGTCCGCTTCGGTCGATGCCTCCGTTCGCTCCCGGTGTCGACGCTCCGGAGAACGGTCTGTGGTGGGCCTATCACGGTGCCGGCAAACAGAGCGTGGTTCTCGATCCGGCGACGGACGGCGATACCTTGGCCGCGTTGCTGGCGACGGCCGATGTCGTCATCGACGATGCCCCGGCGTCGGAGATCGACCGACCGGTGTGGGGGCGGCGGGCCGTTCGTACTCGGAATTCCGACGTGACCTGGATCTCGATCACTCCCTTCGGCTCCACTGGTCCACGCAAGGATTGGCGAGGGTCGGATCTGATCGGTTGGGCCTCGTGTGGCCTGGCCAGCACCATCGGGTTCGCTGATCGAGCCCCGTTGGCTGCCGCAGCCGAGGTCCAGTTGCTGCTGCACTACACCTCGATGCACGCTGCGGCTGCCGGGATGTTGGCCATGCGGGGTCGGCGGCGAGGCCTCGGCGGGCAGGAAGTCGATGTATCGATCCAGGAGATCGGCCTGTCGCTCTCGCCCGAGACGGGAGTACCGCTCTATCTCGACGACCAGGTGGCGCGGCCTCGAGCCGGCAACCGTCGACCGGTGACCAGCCCCATGGGCCTGTTCCCGTGCGCAGACGGGTTCGTCGCCATCATCATCGTCCAACCGGCCCACTGGACCGCGATGGCGGAATGGATGCACGAGGTGAGTGGGAACGAGGGAGTGCTCGATGACATCTTCATCGACATGGTGATGCGCCGCGAGGCCTCGGAAGCCATCGACCTCTGGGTGGAGGACCTGACGACGCGGTCGACCAAACGGGATCTCTTCATGGAAGGGCAACGGCGCGGCATTCCGATCACGCCGGTGAACACCGTCGCAGATCTTCGCAACGATGCTCATCTGGCCGCGATCGGCTGGTGGCGAGCAGAGGAACATCCCGAGCTCGGCTCCTACATGGTCCCTGGTTCGCCCTTCGTGACGCCCGATGATTGGTGGGCCTGGCGACGGGCCCCGCTGTTGGGTGAGCACACCGATGACGTGTTGGGAGCACTCGATGGTTGACCGGGCCCTCGTGATCGGCGGGACCGGACCGACCGGCCCATCCCTGGTCCAGGGACTGTTGGATCAGGGGTTCGCCGTGACCATCCTGCACACGGGGCGCCACGAGGTCGACTCGATCCCGGACACGGTCGAACACCTGCACACCAATCCGTTCCGCATCGACGAGTTGGCCGCAACGGTTGGCGATCGCACCTGGGACATCGTGTACGCGATGTATGGGCGGCTACGGGATATCGCTCCGTGGTTCGCGGGCAAGACCCCGAAGTTCGTGGCCGTGGGTGGCGTGCCCTCCTACAGGGGTTTCGTCCTTCCGGAGTTGTTGTGGCCGCCGGGTCTGACCGTGCCGGCTCGCGAACACTTTCCCCGGTCGGGAGCCGACGAGAACGACAAGACGGCCAAGATGGTGGCGAGCGAGGAGTTGGTCTTCCATCATCATCCGAATGGCACGCTGTTCCGCTATCCGATCATCTACGGGCCGGGTCAGTTGATCCCCCGCGAATGGCTGGTGGTGAAGCGAGTATTGGACGGTCGCCGCCGCATGATCGTGGCCGACGGTGGCCTCACGTTACGCACCGCCGGGTACGGCCCCAATGTCGGTCACGCCTTGTCCCTGGTCGCGAACCAGCAGGAGATCTCGGCCGGGAAGCTCTACAACGTGGGTGACGAGGACTGCCTGACGACGGCTCAGACCATCACGGTTCTGGCCAGCGCACTCGATACCGAGATGGAGCTGGTCAGCCTGCCGGCGGCGCTGGCGACACCGGCTCGACCGTTCCAGATGGCCGAGCACACCCTTCATCAGATGATGGGCGTCGATCTCATCCGTCACGAACTCGGCTACCGGGACCTGGTTCCCGCGGTCGAAGGGTTGGCGGCAACGGCCCGCCATCTTCGTGACAATCCGATCCCTGCCGACAGCCTGATGCAGCTTCGACTGCAGGATCCGTTCGACTACGCCGTCGAGGACCAGCTGATGGACGCATATCGGGGGGTCGAGGAGAACCTTCGGTCGATTGCCGGCAGCTACGACCCGGAGTTCCGGGATCGCTATGCGCCCGGCTCGGACGACTGGCGCCTCGTGACGCCGAAGAACTGAGCTGGCCGCACGTCGAGCCTCGTTCGGTCAGGGCGCCATCCAACGCTGGCGGGCCACTTCGTAGAGCGCAGCGGTCCCGGCCTGAGCCACGTTCAGCGAACCGACCTTGCCCAACTGGGGAAGAAAGACGACGTGATCGACCGCGGCGAGCGTGTCCTTGCGTACGCCGCGGTCCTCGTGGCCGAGCACGAGACAGACCTGCGTCCCCAGATCGAGTTCGAACATCGGGGTTGCGTCATCGGTCAGCTCGACGGCAACGGTGACGTATCCGCCGGCCTTTGCTGCGGCCACGGCATCGGGGCCCGACGGGCTGAGTTCCCACGGCACGAGTTTCTCGCAGCCCAGGGCGGTCTTGGCCACCTTCGAGGTGGCCGGGTCGGGCGACGGGGGCACCAACCACATGTGATCGACTCGGTAGGCGGCCGCGGACCGAAACATCGATCCGACATTGAACGGGTTCTGGACGCCATCGAGGATGACACCGATTCGAAGGTCGGTTTGGCGCCGCCAATCGCGATGCAGTCGCTTCAATTCGGTGGGGGAGAGAGATCGACTCATGTCGCGTCCTTTGGTGGGGAGACCCGAGCAGGTTCGTCGGCCCGGGAGACGTCGAGCAGACGGAAGGCCTTGCGTGATCGTCGGCGCTCGACCAGCCAACCCTCACCTTCGAGCCAGGCATGCAGACTGTCGGCACCCAGGTGCTTTTGCACCACCAGATGCGCCGAACCGGTCTCGGGCAACCGAGACAGCCAGGTCGTGAGTAGTTCGTGGAGCGCAGCCTTGCCGATTCGAATCGGGGGGTTCGACCAGATGCGGTCGGCCACGAGGTCGTGGGGAACCTCATCGGGAGCGACGACCCGGACGTTGTCGAGCCCGAGCGCAGCGGCGTTGCGTCGACAGAGTTCCCGGGCTCGGGCGTTGACGTCGATGGCCCACACCAGGGCCTGCGGGTTCCTGGTGGCCAGGGTGAGCGCGATGGGCCCGTAGCCGCAGCCAAGGTCGATGATGGCGCGGTCGGACTGGATCGCAGCTGGTCCGTCGAGCAGCAGGAGTTTGGTACCGGCATCGACGCCGTCGGCGCTGAAGACGCCACGATCCGTGGTCAGCGACAAACGCAGGTCGGGCAGGGTCAACAGCACCGTCCGCTCGGCCGAACCCGTGGAGGGCGACGGGTCGAAGTACTGAGAGGATGCCACGGTGGATGAACGGTAGCCTTCCCGGTCATGTCGTCCCCCTACAAGATTCGAGTGTTCGGAGATCCCGTCCTGCGAAAGACGGCCACGGAGGTCACCGATATCGACGGCAAGCTGGTCACGTTGTGCGACGACATGTTCCAGACGATGTACGACGAGCCCGGAATCGGGTTGGCGGCACCGCAGATCGGTGTGCAGAAGCGCTTCTTCGTCTACGACCTGGGTGACGATCCCCGAGTGCTCATCAACCCGGTGGTCACCGAGAGCGAGGGCGAGTGGGTCTACGAGGAAGGCTGTCTCTCGGTTCCGGGCCTGTACTGGGAGATCGTGAGACCCAAGCTCATTCACATCACCGGGATCGATCTCGATGGCAATGAGGTCTCGATCGAGGCTGACGAGCTCGAGGCCCGGTTGTTCCAACACGAACTGGACCATCTCGACGGGGTTCTGCTGATCGATCGTCTCGACGACGAGACCCGCAAGGCCGCGCTGCGCACGCTGCGGGAGCAGTACGCCAAGACCGAGGACAGCCGGATCGCATCCCTGCTCGATGCCGCCCCGGAACGCCCGCCCGGCGGAGGGCTGTCGCTTCCTTGACGAATCGAATGCGATTGGTCTTCATGGGTACGCCTGAACTGGCCGTGCCTCCACTACGGGCACTGCATGCCGCTGGTCACGAGATCGTGATGGTGGTGTCGCAGCCCGATCGGCGCCGTGGACGTGGGTCGGCCCTCGTTCCCTCACCGGTCAAGGCCGCCGCCCTGGATCTGGGCCTCGAGGTGACCGATGTCGTCGATGATGTACTCGGTCTCGGGGCCGATTTGGCGGTGGTCGTCGCCTTCGGCCAGCTGATCAAGCCCCATGTCCTGGACGTATTGCCCATGGTCAACCTGCACTTCTCGTTGCTTCCCCGTTGGCGGGGGGCAGCTCCGGTGGAACGAGCGATTCTGGCGGGCGACCCCGTGACCGGGGTCTGCCTGATGGAACTGGTCGAGGAACTCGATGCCGGGCGGGTGTACGCCATCGAAGAAGTCGCAATCAACGACGACCTCTCGCTCGAGGACCTTCGTGGGAAGCTCGTCGATGTCGGGACGACTCTGCTCGTGGACACGCTGGCCCAGGGCTTGGGGCAGCCCATCGAACAGGATGGCGAGGTCGTCTACGCCAAGAAGATCCAGCCAGGCGAGCTGCAGCTCGATCTTGAGCGTTCGGCCCGGGAGCTGCATCGCGTCATCCGGCTCGGCGGAGCCTGGGTCGAGTTGCGAGGTAAGCGGCTCCGGATCTGGCAGGCCGAGGTCGTCGAGGACGGGCCCCGACCGGGTCATCTCATCGACGGAGTCGTCGGCACCGGCTCCGGTGGACTACGACTGATCGAGGTCCAGTCCGAGGGCAAGCAGCGCATGTCGGCCTCGGCGTGGCTCAACGGCGCGCAGCTGACGCCGAACGATCGTTTCGGTTGATGGGGGAACGTACCTCACCATCGGACGGAGTGGCGGCCCGCCAGTTGGCCATCAAGGCCCTTCTGCGTATTGGTGACGATGGCGCCTACGCCAACTTGGTCCTGCCGCCCCTCCTCGAGCGTAGCGGTCTCGAGGAACGCGATCGGCGTCTCGTCACCACGCTCGTCTATGGCACCACTCGGATGCAGCGAGCCTGCGACTACCTGGTGGATCGTTTCGTTCTGGACCAGGTCGAGCCTCAGGTCCGAGCCGCACTGCGGCTCGGGGCCTATCAGCTTCAGTATCTGGACACTCCGCCGCATGCCGCAGTGTCCGCCACGGTGGGAGCGGTCAAGGGTCGGGGCAAGAGCGTGGTCAACGCGGTTCTGCGCCGGGTGGCCGCTGATCTGCTCGACCGTGATGGCGACTGGCCCGACGAGGCAACCCGCTTGAGCTATCCGGACTGGATCGCGGCCTCACTCACCCGTGATCTCGGGAGCGATGAGGCTCGGGCGGCCATGGAGGCAATGAACGAAGCAGCCTCGGTGCACACTCGTGACGATGGGTATGTCCAGGATCCGGCATCGCAGTGGGTCACCGACGCAGTGGGCGCTCGCCGGGGTGAACGGGTTGCAGATCTGTGCGCAGCCCCCGGGGGCAAGGCCACGGCCCTGGTCGAAACGGGGGCCACGGTGATCGCGGCGGACCTCCGACCCAATCGGGCCCGCCTCATTGCCCGGAACGCCCGACAGCTGGACGTACTACTTCCGACGCTGGTGGCCGATGGACGGAGACCGCCGTTCCGGCCCGGCAGCTTCGATCGCGTCCTGCTCGATGCCCCGTGCTCGGGGCTGGGCAGTTTGCGACGTCGGGCCGACGCCCGATGGAACATCGACCAGGACGGTCCCCGACGCTTGGCCGAACTGCAGGTCGAGTTGGTGAGCTCCGCTCTCGGCTTGCTTCGGCCCGGCGGCACCTTGGTCTACAGCGTGTGCACGCTGACGGCCGACGAGACGATCGGTGTGCTGGATCAGATCGTGCACCGGGTGCCGTCGCTCGACGTACTCGATCTCCCGAGCGGGCCCTGGTCGCCGTGGCCGCGGCACGAGGGTCCCGGCCCCGTGGGCTACCTGCTTCCTGGCGAGCATGATGGGATGTCGATCTGGCGGGTCCGGACACCGGGCGGGATCTAGCGCGCTCAGAGCCTCAGGAGAAGCAGGGCTTCAGGACCAGCGAGCGGCCGCTTGCTCCAGTCGTTGCGACAGGATCTCGAAGTCCTCGGGTTCGAGGTTGGCGAAGCTGAACCGGAGCCAACGCTCGTCGGTGGGCGTGAACGCAGTCCCGGGTATGACCAGCACGTCGTGTTCGACCACCAGTCGCCGAACGACCTCGGCGGCCGGCCAACCCTCGAATGGATGACGGACCCAACCGAAGAAGGCACCGGACGACGCCAACTCGAATCCGCCCGGACTCCCCGACATGGCGGCAACGAAGGCGTCCTGCCTGGATCCGATCCGTTGTGCCTGGGCCCGTCGCCAATCACCGGCCTCGAGTAGCCCGGTGATGGCCGCTTCCTGTCCGATCCTCGGTGCACAGATGGCCACGCAGTCCAGCAGTTTGAGGGCCTCGGCACACAGTTCGGGACTGGCGACGAGCGCACCGACCCGATAGCCGGGGATGGCCAGATCCTTCGAGAAGCTGTGGAGAGTGATCAGCGTTTCCTCCCAACCGGAGCGGCTGTAGAGGCGGTGGGATGGCTCGTCGGTTCGGCGGAAGTTGCGATACGTCTCATCGACGATGAGAGCCAGATCGTTGGCTCGGGCCAGATCGAAGAACGACTCGATCAGCTCGGGGGCCATGACGGCGCCGGTCGGATTGGCCGGAGTGACCAGCACGATGGCTCGGGTCCGGTCATTGATCGCGAGTGCTGCCTCCTCGATGCTCGGTAGCTGCTGCTCGTCGGTGGGCAGGTAGCGGGGAACGATGCCCTCGAGCTTCAGCCACATGTCGTGATTGAAGTAGTAGGGCACCGGGAGCAGGATCTCGTCCCCAGGCCCGGCCAATGCTGATGTGACGACGCAGAAGGCCTGATTGCAGCCGGCCGTGATCTGTACGTGGTCAGGCCCGATCCGGCCACCGTGGTCCTCGATCAACTCGTCGGCGATGGCCACCCGCAGCTCGAGGATGCCGGGGGACGGGGCGTAGCGTCCTCCATCGGCCGATGCCGCGACCTGAGCGATGCGGTGTGCGATCACCTCGGCGGTTGGATAGCTGGGGGCGGCTTGGGACAGATCGAGAAGGTGCCCGGTACCGGTTCGGCTGGCCAGATGGGCATAGGCGGCGGCGATGGGGGAGAGTTCGACGCGGAGCGTTCGATCGGTCAGACGCATGGCGGCCATGCTTGCCGAGATCGGCCCGGCGGGCGAACCGATCGGCCCATCGATGCCCTCACGCGATCGGTCGTACGAACACTCCGGAGCGCACCTTGGGTTCGAAGTAGGTGGACTTGGGCGGCATGACCAAACCGGCGTCGGCGGCATCCAACAGAAGGTCGACGGGGACGGGCCGAGTCACGCACAGCACGCCGCCTTCGAGGTCGATCTCCGAGGTGAGGCGCTCGAGCCGGCGGCTACCGGGCCGATACCCGAGAGCAGCCGAATCCGAGGTCGGCTCGATCCCCAGCAAGGGGCGTAGAACTTGCGCGTCGAGCCGGACCGGATCCAGGTTCGCCAGTCTGTCGGTCAGATCTCTGCCGTCCAGGAGAGGAAGTCGGACAGCTATCCAGCGACCTGCGCCGTAGCAGGCGAGTTCGTCCGCTTCCCGTGTCTCGACCTGCTCACCGTCGAGATGGCGCCAATCCACTCTGCGGTCGATGGTGGCCACGAAGTGATCGAGGTCTGTTCGCCTGAGCCAACGGTGGAAGGCCCGATTCTGGAGCTGGTCGGCATCGAAGAGCGCGCACAACAGTTGCTGGGCCCGGGCCTGGCTGGTGGTCTCGGCGAACTTGGCGCGAGCTGCAGCTCGATGGTGCCCGTCGATGATGTACGTCGGCTGATCGGCGAGGGAATCCATGATGGCGACCATGGCCGTGCCAATGATCGGCCAGACGCGCTGGACGAGCCCATCCGCGCCTCGTGCGACCAGCATCGGTTCCTGACCGGTGATCTCGGACAACACCGTTTGCAAGGCCGGGTTGGGACGGTGGGTCACTGCGATGGGGCTCGATTGGATGCCGACCACGGCAAAGTGGCGGGCCAGGTGGTCGGTTCGATTGCCTCGGATCCGTTCGTGTATCCGTAGTTCGCCGTTGGTGTACTCGTCGAGAGGAATACCACCGACGACGCCCGTTTGGCGGTGACCTCGGAGTTCGAGCTGGTAGGCATAGAGCGAGGCGGGTGCCACCGGCCCGAAGGCTCCCTTGTCGAGCAGCCGTTCGAACGCCAATCGGCCTTGTCGTAGCAGTTGCTCGGCGTCATCGGTCGACGGGTTGCCGTCACGGTCGAGATCCTCGGGTGAACGGGTGACGGCCAGGTAGCTGTCGGGCGTGGCGCCCAGGAACGTACGTCGTTGCTCCGGCGTCAGCGCGTCATGACTGGGTGATGGCACTCGGTCGGCCCATTGCGGTTCGACGAGACGTAACTCGACGGGAAGGAGTGTGGTCAAGACCTCATCGTCGCAGGTCGGATGGGGTGGCCGCCACCGGTCACGGCAACGGCCAGCACTTCTTCGATGGCTTGCAGCGAGTGCCGCAGTTCGGTGGAGACGTCGCCGTCGATGGCAATGACCGCCACCGCCGCCCGGCCGCCTTCGAAAACCTGGTTCTCCATCTGTTGCACGTTGAGGCCGCCTCGGCTGATCTCGAGCAATACCTTGGCCAGGACGCCCACACGGTCGAGGTGACGAATCGTGAGGCAGCTGATGCCCGTGTTCTCGGTGACCAGGTTCACGCAGTTCATCGGTTCTCCTCGTTCGAAGGCCTCGATGGTTTCGACCACCCCATCGGCCACGGCAGCTTGGGCCTGGGCCGTCGATGCCCCGATGTGATGGGAGCCCACGACCCGAGGATGTCGGGCCACACGCGAGGACCAGTTGGCGGTGGACGTGGCAGGTTCGTCGGCGAAGACGTCGAGTCCAGCAGAGAAGTTGCGATGGTCCAGAACATGCAACAACGCAGTCTCGTCGACCACCTCGCCCCGGGACGTGTTGAGCACGATCGCGCCCTCGGGCAGCTTGGCCAGGAAGTCGCGGTCGACCATGCCGGTCGTGTTCGCCGATCGGGGTACGTGAAGCGAGACGACGTCGGCGTTGTTCAAGAGTTCGTTCTCGGTCTCGACCAGGCGGATTCCGATGCTGCGAAGTCGGGAGTGGACGTCGGCTGTTCGGCCTTGCCTGTCGAGCGCGACGACCGTCATGCCGAAGGCCTTCGCTCGTTCCGCAACTGCCAGCCCGATGTCGCCGAGCCCGACGATGGCCATCGTTCGACCGTGCACTCCGGTTGCTCCCGAGTAGCGAGCCTTGTCCCAGATGCCTGCCCGGAGGTCCGCAGCACCATCGGCCAGGCCGCGATCGATGGCCAACAACAGCCCCATGGTGAGTTCTGCGACGGCGATGGCATTCCTTCCGGGCACGTTGCACAGATAGATGCCAGCTCCGGAAGCCGCAGCCCGATCGATGGTGTCGACCCCTGCTCCAGCCCGGACGATCAAGGAAAGGCAGTCGGCGGCCTCGATGGTGGCGGCCGAGACGAGGGTGCTGCGCACGACGAGCGCGTCGAATCCCGCGATCGTTGCTGTCAGTTCGTCGCCGGACAGGTTCTGGACGACGCAGTCGTGGCCTGCTCGCACCAAGGTATTCACCCGCTCGGGGTCCATCGGGTCGGCGAAGAGGATTCTCATCGATGCTCCTGGTTCGGTCCACTGTCTCGGTCTACTGTCTCGGTCCACTGTCTCGGTCCACTGTCTC
>ERZ888423.3475-NODE-3475-length-10302-cov-15.921343_pt1 | contig 10302 bp, 8 predicted proteins | sample MGYA00520523_ERZ888423 | MGnify/ENA primary metagenome ERZ888423 (study PRJEB32303, sample SAMEA104408611) | aquatic metagenome | biome: Brackish water; feature: Pelagic; material: water | place: Baltic Sea | collected 2014-06-08T10:24:00 | depth 30,27 m ...
TGTTTCCGGTACATCTGCAGTGCTCAGCAGTTGTAGCAATCGTCGATTGCCCTGATCGAGGTCAGTTTATCAGGTCTCTAATCACTGAAACCAGTTGCGCTACCGTCGATCTGGCTTTTTCAGGAGTCCCTAATGAAGGGGCGTAGGCTGTCGTTTCTGCTTGTACAACAACAAGCATAGGCGAGGATCTAGCCAGCAAGGGGGAGCGAACTTAGAGTCAAGTCAACCATCTACTGCGTAACTACAACACCTCACTTTGCACGGGAAACTCGGAGTGGCGAGATCAGTGAATAATAAGCGCAGCAAGATAGGCTAAAAAGAGGACATGATCACAGCCATCAGATCCTACGAGCTTCCAAGCAGTAGAAAACAAATCGACGTGCAGAAGTTTGGACAAGCTCCTCGGTTAAGGCTTGGGCGGCAGCTTCAGCCTCCTGATCAGGTCCTGGTGATAGTTGATGCCAGTGGCTTGCAAGAAGCCGCGCGAGGTCGTCGGGAGAGTGGGGATCAAAGAAGTATTGACAATCCGGGATTTGCTCTCGGTGAACAGGAATATCAGATAAGAAAATCGGCCTACCTATTGCTCGCGCATCTTCTACAACAGTACTCCACCCTTCGAACAGCGATGGCTGAACAACAGCTGCACAACGTCTGAAGACAAAGATCTGCTGATCTCGGGGCAGGAGGCCCAAGAGCTTCACCTGATCTTGAAGGTCACTCCGGTGAAGGAGATCAAGCAATTCATTGTAATGATCCTTGGCGCGTGGGTCGGTAGGCGAACCGGTGCAAACCAACGGGACATTCAATCCATACTGATGACGCAGCAAGTGAAGAGCCGAAAAGGCCACTCTATGGTTCTTATGCGTCCAGAATTGATTTGGCAGATAGATGTACTTTGCAGGAAGGTCCAGGGGGAAGGAAGACGCATGGGTTGCATTCCATTGGGGCAAGTTGATCAAGGAATGAAAGGGCCAAACGCGGGGGGTTGCGATTGAGTCAGGAAAGAATTGTCGAAAGTCACGAAGGGCAACCTGGCTGCTAAGAATAACTACACCCTGCTGTGAAGCAACTTTGCTCATGGACTCGTCACGAGCTTGAATCTCATCCGCGGAAAAGAGATTCGGAAGGTAGCGATGTTGAAAGTCTGGAATCCATCTGACAATGGTTGCTCCAGGAAGATTAGAACCAAAACCGGGATAAAGGATATCGACAGCCCCAATGGATCGACCAAAGAGACGAGAAAACAACCCATGGATCAGCCCACTAAACGGTAAACTGCCCAGACGCCTGAGAGGCAATGAAGACATATCCAGAAGAATCGAGCCTGGCTGAAAAGCGATGGCCTTCTGGACAGAACTCACCATCTCCGGATCACCTAGGAGACGAACCTTGGGTCGCTCGTCGGGAGGAAGCATAGAAATGCATTGAGCCAAGTTTGAAAGATAGATAGTGCCGCCCATCCATGCCTTGTCATTGATGAGTTCTATCCCAATGGTTAGGTCAGTCATTTGACGCGTCATACAGGGAGATTGATCCTGGAAGGCCTGGAAAGCAACTACGCCTATCTTCGGCTACGCATACGCCAATATGTCAGCAGTCTCGCCGGCTTAAGAAGAGGGTTCCAAGCACGTAAGAAAAGGGACCACAAGACTGGCTGAGCAGAAAGATCATCCCACGTAATCCTTGCAAACTCATACCAGCCTGACAAAGAACGCTCTTTAAGGATTCCACTGGCCACAAGAGCACAAGCAGACGTTCCCAGCCGATCGAAGTCCTTGTCTCGAAGTAAACCCGGACAAAAGAAGATATATATCGGCACTCGAATGAGAGAAGGGAATACCTGGGGAGAACAAAGAATCTGCACGCGCTGACTTCGGACATTCGCAGGCAGGCGACAAAAGGACTTGAGTTGGTTGTTAAGAAAATAAACGAAATAGTAAAGAGGCAGAAAGATTGGGCGCAACTGGGTCCTTAGCAGAAGCTGCTTCAAAGCACCTGCAACAACTCTTATCTGGATAATGATTCGATAGCGAATAGGAGCATGACGCGCAACAAACTTCCAATGGTCGACGACGTTTCCCATAGAAGCGCGCGCAAAGAGCTCACGAAACACGGAACGGAAGTCAGTAACGCCTACTCCTGGAACAATTCCTGTCTCATGAATACAGGCTAGCAATCGAGTCTCGTAGCAAACGCCAAGACGAAAACCCGCAGACTTCAGTCTGTAGAAAAACTCGTAGTCAGCCAGATAGTGGGGAAAGTTGATGGCATCTACAGAGCCAACACGAAGTATCATCCACAATGGGATTAATGTGCCGCGTCCTGGAAGAAAGTCGACGTCATCGCAAAACAGCTCTGTTTGCTCATATGAGTTTTTAACTGGGAATGAGTACGTGGGCCAAACCACATACTCGCCAGCATCAAGAATGCGGCTCACATCACTTTGGTCAACGATAAGAGAGCCCACCGCAGCATTAAAACGTTGAGAGGCAGTTACGAGAGTGGAAACATAGTCAACAGGGATCTCCGTATCATTATTCATCATCAGTAGGCAGTCATCATCATGGATGCTCTCGGCAATAGCGCGGCTAATCCCCGCCGCCATAGCTCCAGCCCACCACAGTTCCTCTTTGGGAGTTAGAACCGCAACATCTGGAAAAGCAGCACGCACCGCATCTACAGTCCCATCAGTAGAGCCACCGTCGGACACGATAATCCGCATTGAGGTATAGTCCTGTGCCTTCAGAAAGCCAATGCAGGAAAGGGTGTATTGAAGACGGTTAAAAACGGGGATTACGGCAAAGACAGTCGGAACTCTTCTCGGATGAATGTTCTCGCAAGCACTGACGAAATGGCGTTCACGTACAATGAAGGAGGAACCGTCAAGACTGTCATCGCCGTCAGACTTGACAATTTCAATCGCGAAAGCCTGTCCAGGGAGAATCTGCGACACATCAACGTGGACAGTCATCCAAGCATCAAGAGCAAGGACGAACTCATGAATAGATTCACCATCCAAAAAGACCTGGAAACAACTGGGTGCCCCACCAAGACCATGTGGAAGGCCAATCTCAAAAACTAGCGTATCCTCATCTAGAGGACGGCGCAGGAACCATCGTCCACGGCGATACCCCGTGCGTGCATGCTGAAATGGCCGAACTAGGCGCCAGCCATTGAGCATTTCAAACTTGGATCCGCCCGCACCGGGGAAAGGAAGATCAAGGTAATACGTTGGAATCAGCGGTGCAAGACGGGAGACAGCGGAAGACTCGGATGCCAGCCAATCAGCATATTGACGAGGTGCCAGCAGGGACTCATGCTGATGATGCGGTGGCTCCTGCCAGGCGGAGATCAGCCGAATCCGCATGGCCAGAGAGCCACTGCGTTTCTCAAGCATGGTCCTATCTTTCATGAAGTTCCATGGCGTTAACGATGTGAGCGTTCCATGGGTTGGTGCGTTGTAGAGCGTATGGGTGAACAACTGAACTTCAAGAAGTTCTGAGTGAAGTAAGAGAGTCTCTACAAATTCCGAAAAACGAGGAACTCGCTCGTTGACGCCAAGCAGAACAGACGGCTCAGCATCGAAGATGTGTAGCTCTGCATCATCCTTAGCTTGGCTAGGGCAGAAAGAATCGCAAGTCGTGATCAGATAGCCCCCAGGTCTTAAGACGCGTAGAGACTCAGATATTGCAGCTGGAATATCGCGCATGTGATGCAATGCAGCGTTACAGAAAACTGCATCGAAACTTCCGGACTGAAATGGCAAGACATGCGAAAATCCTCCAATCCATCTGATGTGAGGGAAATGCATTTTCCCTGCCTCCGCAAGTAGGGGAGAGAACTCAAGCGCTGTGACGTTGGCACCACGCATGGCGAGACGGTGGCTGTCAAACCCTAGCCCCGCGCCAATGTCCAGGACATCCATGCCCTTTAACTGAAGATCGCTAGTAAGATGATTAACTTCCAACCACTCTCCATAGCGATGCTGCAGCCACTGGAGATTTTGATCATCTTGACTCTTTGAGTAAGCCACCTTATCAGTGGAAGCATGATATTCGGATAACATCTTCTCCCAAGATTCAACCACCTCCGGCGTAAGTCCAAAGTCGCCACGGTTACGGGAGTTTGCAGCAATCTCGATCAGTCCAAGAACATCCTCGGCCTCAAAGTTGCCGATGAATGGGACTCCCCAGACATTTTGGTAATCGGCACCGCAGCACGCACAGACGAGTCCCGCTTCATTGATGGAGCCAATAATCTCGCCGTCACAAGAAACACAACGGAGGTCACGTGTCAAGAGAGTCATTGCACTGAAGATGGCGCTTTTGCATCAATAATGCTCCCATGCTTATCAATTACGATAAATCCAAAGTCCGCATTCCAATGCAGAGAGGCAAAAAAGAGATCACGGTTTCTGGCAAAGAATTCTTGAAAGTTATTTGCATAGCTGCTATGCAAGTCATTGTAGAATTCATTGCCGAGCTCACGACGCTCCGCGTCACTCCATTCAATGAGGATAACTGTATCCTGAACTACAAGCCCGTGCCATTTGTGATGGTTTTGCAGGCGAGTAAAGTTGAACATCACGTCAGAGAGCCTTGTGGGCACCTCTACATAGCCGCGCTTGCCCACCCGGCAAAGCTCACGCATGGCAATGCCGGGATTTTCAGTATGCTCTAAAACATGTGAGCAGAACACAAAATCAAAAGACTTATCCGAAAATGGTAGTTTTTCTAAGTCGACTTCGTAAAAAGGTCTGTGATCACGCGCGAGACTCTCGGTGCGATGCGTGGTGGTTTCCGGATATTTGTCAGCTAGATGAGTCGCATGCGTGAATGGCCATCCTCCACAACCCACATCAAGAACCCGCTCGCCTGCCTTGATGTCCCAATTCATGAATTCATTTTGGTACGTCCACGTGCTTTCCACTGGGCTTTCCCGTCGCCCCAGTGAAGGGATTAGGGCCTTACCATCCGTTGGCAACCCAGATGCGAGCAGAGACCTCAGCGCGGTGAGAAGTCGGGGATTGATTTCTCCATTACCGGCTTTCATTGCATTAATCATAAGCGGATGTATTGCCCAAATCAAATCCACCAAGCTGTCAGCACTTGAGAGCAGCGGTGAGGTAGCCAGTCTATCCACCAAAAGCTTCAGCACCTTGAACAGCGCCCTGTCTATACTCTGGCGCGGATGAAGTCTCCCTTTGATCACTCGACCTCTCTCCTAGAAGGAACCTGGATGCGAGCCAGAAACTCTCGTGTCCTTGGCAACCGAATCACCTCAGGCTCCCATTCAGCCAACAATAGGGATAGGCTACCTTCATTCCAAAACCAGTAGTGGCCAAGAAACTGATCGACGTCACCATCTGGCACAACGATAACGACCATGCCTCCAGGGCGACATATTCGAACAAGTTCTGCAGCAATCAACTTGGGCCTTTCAAGGTGTTCAAGTACGTCAGTACAAAGCACAACATCAAAGCCAGCAGATGGGTAGGGTAGAGATTGATCAATCTCATAATGCAGAAAACAGCCATCAGGGAAAGAAGCTGAAGCTGCTTCTACTGCCTTCTTAGAAAAGTCCAGACCGGAGAAAGACGCTTCTGGCCTATGCTTACGCACTTCTGCCAGCAAATCACCAACTCCACAGCCAACGTCTAAAATGTCTGCATGTTCATCGATAAACTCCAGGATAGAGTCCACAATTTCAACAGAAAGCTTTTCTCGAATACCCTCTGCCTCTTCACGAAAAGCCGTGAGATTCAACTCGTCGCCCCAAAGCAAGTCATAACTTGAAGACGAATTGTCTTCGGTGATCCATCCAATACCATATTCAGAGGATATACACTGCTCCGGCAATAGCACCGCCCTGTAGCGATTCTTTGGTACAAGCAAGAACTTGTCGGCGGGGCCAACAATACTGGTACCCTTTGGGATATAATCATACTGATCGCTTGGTATTATATCGTAGTTCTTGCCAGAACTTGAATTGAGCTTACGAGACACTGCCAAAAGCCTTAACCCGATAGAATTTAAAATTACGGCGAGACGATTCCGCAGGAGCAGGATAGAATTCATGCAGATGGCCTCTTTTCACATAAGTAGACAAACGCAAAAGCATAGCGAGCATCATGAGTGCTCAGTCCAGTGGCCAAGAAGGGAAGAGCCACACAACGCAAAGCTAGCCTTGCCACCTTGCTTCTCACTGATCCCATGTTCACCTTCTCGTGAAGAAACTCAGAGAAAAGCAACCCTCTACCACCTAGTGGCTGCCGGATCAAGATATCGAGCGGTGTCAGTAGCCGATCAAGCGCAGATGAGGTAAATCGGAAGAAGTCATCAGGTGCCGCATGGTAGTAATAAAGAAATGGAACTACAAGCAAGAAACGACCTTTTGGCTTGAGAACTCGCTTGCACTCCTCAAAGACAGCGTCAAATGAATAGAGATGCTCCAAGGCAAAGACAGAAACCAGGGCATCAACAGAGTTGTTATCAAGATCAAGCCTAGTCATATCCAGCTGCAGATCACACTTATTGCTAATATCACTTGTGAGATATCGCTGGTTTAGAGGAACAAAGTCCTTGTAGTAGTTGCTGGCCGCTCCAAGTTCAATGATGGTCCCAGGGCCTCCCAATGAGGGCAACAAGAGCCGCATTGCAGCATCTGACATGGCACGCGCAGGGGTACGTCCATCAAGGAAGAACTCCCACAAGAATGAAGTGCTGAGAGAAGGTGGATTCGTCTCTTTGACTTCTGCTGAAGGGATCGTGAACTGCGCTACGGTACCTTGATCATGCATCGAAGAAGAGTTATCAACACCCATGTCTTGTTCCTCAACTAACCTGATCAGGGATCATCGCAGAGAGTTCCTGAAGGGTGAACTCACTATCCAAGTGCATAACGGCATTACTGTCCGAATAAAGGAAAGAAGAGTGGGGGTGCATAACGACGAAGCGAACCGCCCCGAACCAATAGAAAAGGTGAACACCAACAGACTTAGTAGAGATTCCCATGTTAAGGACATAAGCACCGGGACGAAAGTTTGGCGATCTAACTCTTACTTGGAGCCGATAGACTCCGACAGGAATGAATGGCAGTTCAAGGCCTTGCTCAAGACTGTCTAATGTGGCGATAAAGCGGTAATGCATCGCATCAACCGTGAAGCGAAGCAATAAGTTCTCTTGCGGAGCTTTGACCACAAGTTCTGACTCGATAAGCATCGATTCCTTAAAGTCAAACTCAGTACATCGATCAGACTGAAAACCATTAAGAAATCTGATTGAGCGACAGATGACTTCACCTGTGCCACCTCGCTCATGCCCATAATTGGATGAAAAAGAATCAGTTTGGATTGACCCTTCACTTAAGTCGTCTCGATCAGAAAGCCTATTTCCAGAGAATGCGTTTCTTGAGTTCTGATCTTCATAGGAACGAATAACGTCCTCTACTGTTCCATCCACACGTACTTCCCCGTGATCAATAAACAAGCCCCGATCACAGACCGACCAGATTGCACCCGGCGAGTGGGAAACCAGAATAATGGCAGTTCCTTCACGCTTAAGCCTTAAGATATGATCAAAACATTTCTTTTGAAAGTTGAGATCGCCTACCGCTAAGACCTCGTCCATCAGCAGAACATCGGGACGACTCAAAGCAGCAATTGCGAACCCCAGCCGCACGAACATTCCAGAGGAGTAGTTGCGAACTGGGAGGTCAATGAACTGCTCCAGTTCTGAAAAGTCGATTATATTATCAACTAACCTATCAATCTCTCGCCTTGTTAAACCCAAGAGCGAGCCATTAATGTATATATTTTCACGTCCAGACAGCATGGGGGCAAAACCCGCGCCTGCAGCAATCAATGCAGCAACTCTCCCTCGTATACGGATATCGCCAGTATCCGGTGCGTAGACACCATTCAAGATCCTGAGCAATGTACTTTTACCACTACCATTAACTCCCATAATGCCAAGAGATTCTCCTTCTCGAAGCACGAAGCTCACATCTCTTACAGCCCAGAATTCCCCAACACGTAGAAGGTTATTATGTACTGGCCTACCCAGAAAGGCCTGAGTCATATCTTTAAGCCCATATTTTAGTGACTGTCTCAGGGAGAGGCCAAACTTCTTCGAAACATTGTCTGCAAGAATTGATACTCCTGACTCCATCTCACAATCTCTCTGCTACTTTGTCTTGGACCAAGTAAAATGCATGGATACCCAGAAGAAGAACTGCAAAAGCCAGAATGCTTGAAAGGCAGAATCCCATCGGGCTTGGAATAATTCCAGATGTCACTAAACTCCTAGGGGTATCAATTAGGTAAGTCAGGGGGTTTGCGGCAATAATTGGCCGAAGCACTGGATTGGAGAGATCGGAGGTAAAGACTACGGGGGTCGCATACATAAGAAGTCCTAGCACACTTACAACTATGGGGGCTACATCCCTCGCCACTGTACCTACGACAGCCAAAACCAAGCCAATACCAACACCCAATGCAAGGATAGGCAAGGAGAGCAGTGGATAAATCAACATCCACGGGCTTGGGGAGATTCGATAAGCCAAGAAAATCAACAGAAGCATAATTACCCCGACCAGATAGTTATAGACAACTCCGGCAAGGCCTGTCAGTGTAAGCCCAATCTTAGGAGTATTCGTTCGAATAATTAGATCGGAATTAGCAATAAGTCCGTTCCCGACTGATGCAACCGTGGTCGTCAGGAGAGCCCACAAACTGGTACCGATATAGACAAATAGTGGATAAGGAAGATCCATGACTCCTGGATTCAATACGCCGGCATAATTAAGAAACACAAAACTGGCAATGCCCAGCAGTGGCGTGATGAAGATCCACAAATATCCAAAGATCTTCTGACGTAAATTCGCGATAAAGTCACGTGTAAAAAGCTGCCAGATCACATTTCGGGAGAGATATATCTCATCCCAAGCCATTGCCACTGATCGAAAAGGCGTCTGAAGTTTCCTCCTCGGTGAATAGATGCGTACTGACTGCGGAGGATTAGACATGTGGTTTTATTGCGACAAATGAAAAAAGACGACCAGGAGACTTAGTTAGAATATTAAAAGACTTTCTGCACAGCCACTTGAAATGGGGGCCTGTAAAAGATGATCCAGCCAGATAGTGAGCGAGTCGCCGTCCAGTCAACTTGGCGGCATACGAAACACACACACTATCAATCTGCTCTTCAGTTGCCGGAAAATAGTTTATCGCCGAATCATAAGGAGCTAGCAACTTATCAATCTTAAGGCCTCCGGATCGTATGGCTTTCGTATAGTCTCGAAGCAAGAATGCGTTCTCTCCTCCATAGAGATGGTGGAGCGGATGCTGATCCAAGAAAGTCTGAAGATCTTCCAGCTTGCTGATCACATGCTCGCGGGTGGCAATCATCATACCGCCGGGCTTGAGCACGCGCCCGATTTCCCTGCAGGTCTGCAGAAGATCCTTTGCATGATGAAGGGCCTGCCGGCAGTGGACAAGATCAAAACTGGCGTCCGAAAAAGGGAGGGTTTCTGAATAGTCACTGACCACACGTATCGATAAGCCAGTCTCAACCACGAGCGACTCAATGGCCCCGGCGCCAACAAGCGGGCTTGGATCAGGCTCAAGAGCAGTGACACGCCAGCCATCACGGGCGAGGGCATAGCTGCTGATGCCCCTGCCGGCGCCAAGATCAAGGGCATCTCCAGGAACTGTCGGGAGGTACTCCGTAATCAGTTTCCATTCCAGACTGCGCCAGAACCTGTTGGCAGCTTCCCGAAGCGGATCATCGTAGTAACAGGCCCTGACGAGGGCTTCCTGCTTCGGATCGTCCCGCAGGGTCTGCACAGCCTGCGCCCAGGTCAGACCTTCCATTCGAGAACTGTTACACCTCGCGTCAGACGACCCTATCACGATTGATCCAGGCTCGCCAAGGTTGTAATCGTGTTTCTGAGAACATCCATCACAGGTAGATCCTTGATCTGATCATATCGGGCCTGCCCACTCAGGAAGTTCAAACGTCCTTTGGCGTCTCTTGAATCCCGGAACCGCGATTCCACGTAGGCCGATCGTGACGTTTGCGGCTGCAAGGAGCCCAAACGATCCCGCCGTACAAAGAACAGATTGTTGCCGACCTTGTTGGAACCAAGCAGTGCATATCCCTTCCGATCTGCCAAAGACTCAAAGGCCGCCATGGATGCACCCCAATATAGGCAGGAATAATGCGCCGTTGCCCTGTCAAAGGTCGGAGCATAGGGAATGGAAACGGCGTGATCGGGTCCGAAGACACTGTTCCATTCCACCAC
>ERZ888423.3476-NODE-3476-length-10302-cov-9.989070_pt1 | contig 10302 bp, 7 predicted proteins | sample MGYA00520523_ERZ888423 | MGnify/ENA primary metagenome ERZ888423 (study PRJEB32303, sample SAMEA104408611) | aquatic metagenome | biome: Brackish water; feature: Pelagic; material: water | place: Baltic Sea | collected 2014-06-08T10:24:00 | depth 30,27 m ...
CGGGCAGTTGGGTAACGGGTCGAACATTGATTCGAATGTGCCAGTTGATGTGCTTGGTGTGTCGGGTGCTACCCAGGTTGCAGGCGGTAACTCTCATTCGTGTGCGGTTGTGACTGCTGGTGCGGTGAAGTGCTGGGGGACAAACCTTTCCGGGCAGTTGGGTAACGGGACGCTCAACAAGTCAAATGTGCCTGTTGATGTTGTTGGTCTGACGGCTGCGACCCAGATTTCAGCTGGTGCCTACCAGTCGTGTGCGCTGCTGGCCGCTGGTGCGGCGAAATGCTGGGGGACAAACTCTTCCGGGCAGTTGGGTAACGGGTCGAACATTGATTCGAATGTGCCAGTTGATGTGGTTGGTGTGTCGGGTGCTACCCAGATTGCAGGCGGCAACTCACATTCGTGTGCTGTTGTGGCCGGTGGTGCGGTGAAGTGCTGGGGGTATAACTCTCACGGGCAGTTCGGCATCGGGACGCTCAACAAGTCAAATGTGCCTGTTGATGTTGTTGGTCTGACGGCTGCGACCCAGATTTCAGCTGGTGCCTACCATTCGTGTGCGTCGGTGGCCGGTGGTGCGGTGAAGTGCTGGGGGACAAACTTTTCCGGGCAGTTGGGTAACGGGTCGAACAATGCTTCGTATGTGCCTGCTGATGTGGTTGGTGTGTCGGGTGCGAGCCAAATTTCAGCCGCTGGCTACCATTCGTGTGCGTTGGTGGTCGCTGGTGCGGTGAAATGCTGGGGGTCAAACTCTTCCGGGCAGTTGGGTAACAGGTCGAACAGTGATTCGAACATTCCCGTTTATGTATCACCGGGAACGTAAACGCCCCTCTCCGCATGCGTGAATGCGCACAGTTTTTGGAGGCGTTCATATGCGTTTCTAGGTACCTCCCGGAAACGCAGTGCGGTGTGATGGCTTGGCCGTGGCCACGGGCCGCTCCCATGAGCGTTACAAGCCGACACCCCAAGATAAAGCGGTTTGAGCGCTCACAGAATCATTGGCCACGCCTCCCCAAACGGGCTGTTTGGTGTCCCTCGATTGGTTCTCAACATAGCTGGATTGGCGACCAACGGATATCCCGCTTGTCTGCGAGAAGTGAGAACGTTAAGTCTGCACTGAGAATTAGAGGACCGCTCTTCATCTTGTGGGGATCGGAGAGTTCAAGAACGCCGAGCACGAGAAGACGCTGCACCAACTTGGTCTAGGTTGGATCGCGATCCGTGCGACGCAGCATCGTGCCGTTCAAGAACTTGTGCGCTATGAGCAATTCCCCCAAGTTTGGTCGACGCACACCAGCTCCGATTCTGCTTCCTCAACGGTAAGTTGGTGGTAAAACGGCTTGAGTGACGTCCTAGCGATTCGGACCTGAGGGCATCGGGCTGAATCCATCGGCCCTCACCGTGTGCATACTCTCGAGCTTTCATGCGAGGCACGAAACATGATTATTTTTCGAAACTCAAACCGCAGGATCGAGGAAGGGAGGAAACATTGCAGCCCAGAGTGAAATCTTCCGGGTCCGACCTACTGTCACGATGTCAATAACCCGATAATGCCCGATGTCCGTTCAAAGAGCCAACTCCATACACCGGCCACTTCGAACCCTGAGTGGTGGTCCGGTAACCTGCAGCCACACCCGTTCGATGCGAAGTTTTCGTGGAGGTATTTGTGGCCACCGAGGCCGAACCCACCCTTGCAGGCGAGTTTCCGCCTGCCACTGAGGACCAATGGCTAGCCCTAGTAGACAAGGTGCTCAAGGGAGCGCCCGTGTCAAAGCTGCAGTCGCGTACTGCCGGCGGACTCGTTGTGGACCCGCTGTACACCGCAGCAACCTCGCCTGGGTCACAGGACGAGGCGGGATTCCCCGGGAGCGCACCATTTACTCGTGGAAGTTCCTCGGAGCCCCGCGCTGATGGTGCGTGGGGAATTCGGACACTCCTGACTGCTTCTGATCCCATGGAGGCAAACAAGACTGCGCTTCGCGAATTAGAGAGAGGCTCAACAGAACTCCTTGTGCGCTTTGATGCTGCCTTTCGCGCTGGAGTAGATCCAACTGATGCAGAGTTTGCCCAACTCAGCGGTATTGATGGCGTGCACATTGTTGCTACTGCTGACCTGCAATCGCTCTGCTCTGATGTCTACTTGGATCTCGCACCGGTGTATCTGCAGGCCGGCAGCGCGTTTACCCGAGCTGCAGACCTCATGATTGAAGTCTGGGAACAAAGTGGAGTTGCTCAAAGCGGTGCCATGGGTGGAATTGGTGCAGACCCCTTAGGTGTACTGGCAGCGGAGGGTGTCCTTCCGCAGGGCCTAGAGGCGGCGCTCAAAGAATTGGGCTCGTTGGCTGCGAGACTCAACAACATCTACCCGCAAGTTCGCGGCTGCTCCGTTGACACAGCGGCCTACGTCGAGGCCGGAGCCAGTGAGATTCAAGAACTGGCGGTCATGGCGGCTACGGGTGCTGCCTACCTGCGGGCATGTGCCGAGGCCGGTCTCCAGATTGATGAAGCCTGTCATCAGATAGAGGTAACTCTGAGTGTGGACGCAGATGTCTTCACCGGAATTGCCAAGCTGCGCGCTGCTCGCCGAGTGTGGTCTGCCATGGTGTCGGCCTGTGGTGCATCCTCGCCAGCGCAGGGAATTCAACTCCATGTGCGCGTTGCCGAGAGGATGATGACTAGGCGTGACCCTTGGGTAAATTTGTTGCGCGTTACTTCGGCCTCTTTTGCTGCAGGACTTGGCGGAGCAGCCTCGGTTACCTCGCTCCCCTTTGACGCAGCGCTTGGCGAACCAGAGGAACTTGGTAGGCGCATGGCGCGCAACACCGAGTTGTTGCTGCAGGAGGAATCCAATCTTGGCAAGGTGACTGATCCAATGGGAGGTTCTTGGTATATCGAGTCCTTGACCGATCAGATTGCAGAAGCTGCTTGGGTTGCTTTTCAAGGCATTGAAGCGGCAGGCGGAATCGCGACGGTGCTTCTTGATGGCAGCCTGGCTGCAGAGATTGAGCAAGTTCGCAACGCCCGACTGAGCCAAGTTGCTACTCGAACGCAGGCCATTACTGGCGTGAGCGAGTTCCCCAACCTTGCTGAAGAGCCGATTTTGCGAGTCGTCACGAAGAGCGCTGCCGTGAGAATCTCTCGGGCTGGATCTGCGTCGACCGTTTGTGAGCCACTACCAAAGGTCCGGTGGGCTCAAGAGTTTGAGTCCTTACGTGACGCCTCTGATGCGCACCTAGAAGCCACTGGCTCTCGTCCCAAGTTATTTCTAGTCAATCTTGGACCAGTGGCTGTGCACACGGCCCGAGCGACATTCGCCAAAAACTTCTTTGAGGCTGGTGGAATCGAGACTGTGACAAGCGAACTCGGTGGCAGTTCAGGTTTCGAGGACCCCGAGGTTGCTTTGGCAGAGGCGCTCGAGTCTGGAGCACACCTGGCCTGTCTGTGTTCCTCTGACAAGCTCTATGAGGAACGTGCGCAGAGCTTTGCTCACGTGCTTTCTCAGGGTGGCCTAGCGGCGGTTTATCTTGCAGGCAATCCTGGTGATCGGCGTGAACAAGAAGTTGCCGCAGGTGTGACGAACTTTGTACACCTAGGTGTGAATGCATTGGAACTGCTCTCTGGGGCGTTACACGCCGCAGGTGCGACCGTTGATGAGGTGCCAAGATGAGTTTCCAGCTTCCAGATTTCACCAAAATCCCACTTGATCACGACCGCAAGCCACAGCAAAGATCCGAGCAGCCCGGCCCGCTCTGGGTGACTCCTGAAGGCATCGACGTCAAGAGTTTCTATAGCGCAACGGACCTTGAAGGACTTGATTTTCTGCAGACCTATCCCGGAATTGTCCCGTATCTGCGCGGCCCGTATCCCACGATGTATGTCAACCAGCCATGGACAGTCAGGCAGTATGCGGGGTTCTCCACTGCTGAGGATTCAAATGCGTTCTACCGCCGCAACCTCGCTGCTGGGCAAAAGGGTCTCTCGGTGGCTTTCGACTTGGCTACACACCGCGGTTATGACTCAGACAACCCGAGAGTCTCGGGCGATGTGGGCATGGCCGGCGTGGCAATCGATTCCATCTACGACATGCGCGTGCTCTTTGATGACATCCCCCTAGACGAGATGTCCGTGTCAATGACCATGAACGGCGCAGTGCTGCCGGTTCTGGCGCTGTACATCGTGGCTGGCGAGGAACAGGGCGTTGCACACGATCAGCTAGCCGGAACGATTCAGAACGACATCCTCAAAGAGTTCATGGTTCGCAATACCTACATCTATCCGCCTACCCCGTCCATGCGGATTATCTCTGACATTTTTGCCTACACCTCAACTGAGATGCCTCGATTCAACTCGATCTCTATCTCTGGGTATCACATGCAAGAGGCCGGGGCCTCGCTCGATCTGGAACTGGCATACACCATTGCTGACGGGATTGAGTATGTGCGTGCAGGTTGTGAGACCGGCCTTGATGTAGACGCGTTTGCGCCTCGGTTGAGCTTCTTCTGGGCCACCGGCATGAACTTCTATATGGAGATTGCGAAGATGCGCGCGGCAAGGCTGTTGTGGGCAAAGCTGATCCAAGAAAAGTTTGCGCCCCAGAACTCCAAGTCACTTTCTCTTCGGACTCATTCACAAACTTCGGGCTGGTCACTCACCGCACAAGATGTGTACAACAACGTGGTGCGAACCTGTATCGAAGCAATGGCTGCAACCCAGGGGCATACCCAAAGCCTGCACACCAACGCGTTGGATGAGGCGCTTGCGTTGCCGACTGATTTTTCTGCACGGATTGCGCGCAACACTCAGTTATTCCTGCAGCAGGAGTCAAACACCACAAAGGTGATTGACCCCTGGGGTGGGAGTTACTTCATCGAGCGACTCACATATGACATTGCTCAACGGGCGCTCGGTCACATTCGTGAGGTCGAAGAGGCAGGCGGTATGGCTCAAGCGATCGAGGCTGGCATTCCCAAGCTTCGCATCGAAGAGGCAGCTGCTCGTACCCAAGCGCGGATCGACTCAGGCCAGCAACCCGTGATTGGGGTGAACAAATACCGCCTTGACCTGAATGAGCAGATTGATGTGTTGAAGATTGATAATTCGGCGGTTCGTGCCGGGCAGATCGAGAAATTGCGACGCTTGCGCGCCGAGCGGGACGAACCCACAACACAGGCTGCTCTGGACGCTTTGACCAATGCAGCCGGTTCCGGTGAAGGCAACCTGTTGGAACTCGGGGTAGTTGCAGCAAGAGCCATGGCCAGTGTGGGCGAAATCAGCGATGCGCTTGAGAAGGTCTACGGCCGGCATCGTGCAGAGATTCGCTCGATTTCTGGTGTCTACCGGGGCGAACTAGGCGACCGAGGAGGCATTGTGGATCAGGTGCGGAGCAAGGTTGATGCTTTCGAGGCCGCCGATGGGCGCCGTCCCAGAATTCTGTTGGCCAAGATGGGCCAAGATGGTCATGACCGCGGTCAAAAAGTCATTGCTTCAGCTTTTGCGGACTTGGGCTGGGACGTAGACATTGGTCCGCTCTTTCAGACTCCCGCAGAGGCAGCCCGACAAGCGGTTGAGGCTGACGTTCACGTGGTCGGAGCCTCTTCGCTAGCCGCTGGTCACCTGACGCTGGTTCCCGAACTCAAGCAAGAACTAACTGCTCTTGGACGTCCCGACATCATGATTGTGGTCGGTGGCGTGATCCCTCCACAGGATTACGACGAGCTTCTAGCGGCAGGCGCAGTTGCTGTCTTCCCGCCGGGGACGGTTATCCACACTGCTGCTAGCGATCTGATTGATCAGCTTGCAGAAAAGTTGGGCTATCCGGGTATCTCTTCGCTGAACTGATTGAGTATCGAGGTGAAGCTAAAGGCGTACATGTTGATTGCTTCTTCTTGTGCGCCGAGGGAAACATCGGTGAGTTCAGGTGAGATTCGATACCGCATGCACAATCCGTGAAGCAACGCTGCGGTAGTAGTGAGAAAAGCTCGCGTGGTAAACGGTGTCCGAAAACGCCTTCCCAGAATCTTTAGGTAGAGATCGACATATGGTCCAAAATCCTCATAGGTCTGGTCTTCTTCAGCCGCCAGAATCGCCCGGATCTCTGGGTTGCCCGTGTAAACATAAAAGTTGAATCGGGCAAAGAATGCAGGGTCATCCTTGAGGGAGTCGAATAGAAAACCTGCAAGTTGGCTCATAGCCTGTGTTGGGTCGCCGTTACCCTGCTGGGCTGCTGCGATGAGTTCGAGCATTCCGGACACAGCTAACTGATGGTTCTGCTGCAAAAGCCGCTGAAGAAGGTCTTTTCGAAAAGCTTCTTGGGTCGGCCAAATGTGATACACAGCCCCTTTGGTGACACCTGCCCGCTCCGCAACATCGGAAACCTTGACGTTCGCAAGCGCTTCCACAGCGAGTGAGCCCGCCTGCTCAGGAGAAAAGTCGGTCAGCATATTCGCGCCGGCTTTGAGGTACTCAAGCTTGCGCTCTTCAGCGGTTTGTCTGGCCATCAGCTCGGTTCCCCTGATCCAAAGTCCAACGCAACCTCTAATACTCCTGGGGTGTCGGTTGGGTGCACAGTCTGGTTTGCCGTTGGGTCCTGCGGCTCGGTATAGCTCAGGATGAGAGCTTCAACACCCGCTGCAAACAGGGTCAAACGGCCTTCGCCTTGGGTGACTAGGTCGGCAGTACGTTCCTCCCCGAGTCGCCGCTGCAGGCACAGTCCTTGAAGAAGCGCTGACATGGCCACAATAAGCTCAACCAACGTGTGGGGCTCGACCAGTTTTCTGTTTGTCTCCGAGATCACGGACTCCAGAATCAGGGTCTGTAGGGCAATGGATCCTTCGAACTCAGTCACAAAGCTGTCGTGAACCTCTTGGTCGGCTAGGTACGAAAACAGACTGACATTGTGAGCAAACGCTTGGCTCGTTGAGAAACTGTCGAATATGGCGTTGGCGAACTCCCGAACAGTGGGCGGCGGCCCATTCTCTTGGTACATCTCGGTGAAAGCGGCTTTGAGTTCGGTAACCCCAAAGAGCGTGTTGGTTCGGACTAGATACGACAATAAGTCGTCCCAGTACTGCTCTTGGGAACCCCACAGGTGATAGAGCGCACCTTTGGTGACCCCGCATCGGTCCGCCACATCGGCGAGCTTCACCTGCGATAGCGCCAAACCTGCGTTGGGTACTGCTGAGTGGTAGGACTCCTCTAGCAGCGTGCATCCGATGTCTAAATAGCTCTCGCGCCGCTGTTCAAGTGAGATTCTGGCCATGAGTTATCGGGGTTGAGACCTTTTTCAATCGGGTCCTAGTAACTTAGCGTAAATGTCTCTTCCCGACTCTGCCGATGCCTATGTCGATGGAGTGCTCCGCAGGGATACGGCTGTGCTCGCCCAAACGATCACGCTCTTAGAGAGCAAGAATTTGCAGCACCGAGTTGTAGCGCAGCAAGTACTCGAACAACTTCTTGCCCATAGCGGTGGAGCGATACGCGTCGGCATTACTGGTGTGCCGGGAGTGGGGAAGTCGACCTTCATCGATCAGCTTGGAATCAACTTGACTCAGCTTGGTCATCGCGTGGCAGTGCTTGCAGTTGATCCAAGCAGTTCTCGCACTGGCGGTTCGATTCTGGGCGATAAGACTCGAATGGCGCGCCTTGCAGTAGATCCGGCAGCGTTCATCCGGCCGTCTCCCGCAGGTACGACGTTGGGTGGAGTGACTCGGGCAACTAGAGAGACCATTCTGGTTTGCGAGGCCGCAGGATTCGACGTGGTACTCGTCGAGACGGTTGGGGTGGGTCAGTCAGAGACGATGGTCGCTGAGATGGTGGACTTCTTCTTGGTGCTCATGATCTCCGGGGCGGGTGATGACTTACAAGGGATCAAGAAGGGGATCCTAGAAATGGCCGACATGATCGCTGTAAACAAAGCTGATGGCGCCAACCGTCAGCGAGCCGAGCTTGCCGCCGCTGATTACCGGGGGGCGTTGCACCTGATGACTCCCGCTTCGCCCAATTGGACCCCGCCTGTGCTGCTGTGTTCCGGATTGGCCAACGAGGGACTCGACGCGCTGTGGGAGCAGATCGCCATCCACCGAACCAAGATGGGCGCATCGGGCGAGCTTGAGACTCGCAGAAGCTCGCAGCAGGTTCGCTGGCTGAACTCCATGCTTGATGACCGTTTACGCGACGATCTGCGATCGCTTCCCGAAGTACGCACCGAACTCCTCCGCCTTGAAGCTGCGGTTCAACAAGGTGAGATCACAGCAACGTCTGCAGTAGAGCGACTCTGGGAAAAATACCTGCAACTGCGCTAACCGCAACTGCGCTAACTGCAACTGCGCTAGCCGGCCTGTTCAGAAGCAGCAATCGCATCTGCCATGGCACCCATCATGCGAGCTGAACAGCTAGCAAGATCGGCCGGCGGAATGATCTCGTCAATCAAGGCCTTGGCGATCCTGCGGAACTCATCCGCTGCTGGGCCAACCCCGAGGGCAATAGGGTGTCCATGATCTCCACCATCAGCAACCGCGGGTTCAATTGGGATTCGACCCAAGAGTGGGACTCCTGCCTCGGCGGCAAGTCGCTCACCACCACCGGTCCCAAACAGGTGATGCTCCTTGCCCTCATCATCGACATAGACCGACATGTTTTCGATCACACCAGCGATACGTAGGTAGTTTTTGCGGCCCATATCAACCACTCGAATCGCCACGATCTGTGCCATCAGCGATGGAGTAGTCACCACAATCATTTCGGATCTTGGCAGCAGCTTTGCTAGGCCCATCTGCACGTCTCCGGTGCCTGGAGGCATATCGATGAGCAGATAGTCCAGATCTCCCCAGGTGACATCTTCAAGAAAGTGTTGCACTGCTCTGTTCAGCATCAAGCCGCGCCACATCAGGGCAGAGCCCTCTTCCTCTACAAGGAACCCCATCGAGACAACACGCAACAGACCGCTGCCAATCACGAGCTCATTCGGGGTGATCTTGCCATTCTCGGTGTCGCCAGTAAGGCGACTATCAATCCCGAGCATTCGAGGAACAGAGAAACCCCAGATATCGGCATCCATCACACCTACGGTGAAACCTTCGGCGGCGAGTGCAGCAGCAAGATTCACTGTTACGGATGACTTGCCCACGCCACCTTTGCCCGAGGCCACCATGATGACCTTGGTGGTGGTAGGGAGAGCCGTCTGCTCGGGCCGCTCGGCAATGTTCTTGCGTGCCCGAGCCATGGCCGTAGCCTTTTCCTCTTGAGTGAGCTCAGTCCAATCGATCCGAACCCGAGTCACCCCCGGAAGGCTAGCCACGCGAGCGCGAACGTCTTTTTGAATCTGAGCTCGCAGCGGGCATCCGCTGGTGGTCAGAGCAATCGCAACATGTACCAAACCGTCGGGGTCAATCCGGGCGCCCTTCGCCATACCAAGCTCGACGATGTCTGAGCCAAGCTCCGGATCGATCACTCCGCGCAACAGACCCATGATTTCTTCTTCTGTGGGCATACTTTCTATTTTACTGGCAACGGCCGTGTTATTTCGACCGCTGTGGCTAACATTCTGTGCGTGCCTCTCGTTCAACGCCGTCTTGACGTACTCAAGACCCTTGGGGATAACACTCGCTATGCGATCTATTTGGAATTAGCGAGATCCGCTCGACCGCTGTCCACAGCTCAGATCGCCGAGCTCCTTGGGTTGCACACCAACACGGTGAGGCCGCACCTTGAACGCATGCGAGACGTTGGGTTAGTTGAATCTCACCCGGATAGTACGGGTTCAGTCGGTCGACCTCAGAAGCTCTACCAGGTTGCGCCAAACTCGCCCTCGCTCGGCCTTGAGCCGCCGGTCTATCCGATGTTGGCGCGCATGTTGATCTCTATGGCGAGGGTGGCCAAGATCGGTGGCGAGGACGCAGCCGAGGCCGGCCGAGATGAGGGGCGCCGGCTAGCGCACCATCGCAGCGATCAGGACCTTCCCTGCGAGGAGGCTGCAGAGGCGATGCTCGACGAACTCGGCTTTGATCCGGCCCGAGTAGACGACGAGGGACTTGCAACGATTGCATTCACCCACTGTCCGTTCGCTGACCTTGCGCAGGCCAACCCGGAACTCATCTGCTCGCTTCACCGGGGCATGCTCGAGGGGTTCGCTGACGAGGTAGATGGAACCGAACTGGGCAGCTTTCACGATCTTGCTCATCGTCACCCTTGTCAGGTGCAATTCGCTATCACATCATAAAAGCTGCCCCGTTCTGGCTTCTTAGGACAAGTCTCTCTGCTTAGGACAGGTCTCTACTTCTTAGGACAGGTCTCTACTTCTTAGGACAGGTC
>ERZ888423.3477-NODE-3477-length-10302-cov-8.009759_pt1 | contig 10302 bp, 11 predicted proteins | sample MGYA00520523_ERZ888423 | MGnify/ENA primary metagenome ERZ888423 (study PRJEB32303, sample SAMEA104408611) | aquatic metagenome | biome: Brackish water; feature: Pelagic; material: water | place: Baltic Sea | collected 2014-06-08T10:24:00 | depth 30,27 m ...
GCCTGGCAGAAGGGTCTGATCTCAGCGGCGGCCATCGTCGGGGCGATGTTCGGAGCCGCCGTCCTCGGTCCCCTGGGTGACAAACTCGGCCGGCGACGCATCTTCAAGTACGACCTGTGGATGTTCGTGGTCTTCTCCATCGGCTGCATGGTCGCGTGGGATACCTGGTCGTTGATTGCCTTCCGCTTTCTGCTGGGCATCGCTATCGGTTTGGATTACCCGATCGCGGCGTCCTACCTCGCGGAGGTGCTGCCGCAAAAAAACCGGGGGCGCTGGCTCGTCTCCGCCTTTTCCCTGCAGGCGGTGGGCATGCTGCTCGGTGCGCTCGTGGGAGTCGGCGTGCTCCTGATCCTCCCGGAGGAGACATCGTGGCGCTGGATGCTCGGCTTTGGCGTGATCCCGGCCCTCATCATCATTTGGCTGAGACGCGGCGTCCCCGAAAGTCCACGATGGATGGCCCAGAATGGGCAGGAAGAAGAAGCCATAAAAGTTGTTGAGGAGCTCACCAATGTCCCGGTGATCATCACCGATAAGGACCGCGAGAAGGTGGAGCAATCCTCCGAGGGCATCCAGGCGCTATGGCAGCCGCAGTTGTTTAAGCCGGACATGATCCGGCGGACGATCTTTACGTCGGTGCCGTGGTTCCTCATGGATATTGCGACCTACGGCGTGGGGATTTTTACGCCCACCCTCATCGCGGCACTGGCCTTCGGGGGCAGCCAGGACAAATCCAATACCAATTTCATCGCTGACGACATCCTCTCCACGGAGTGGACCGCCGTGTTGGACATCTTCCTTGTACTGGGCTTTGCCGCAGCGATCTTCCTGGTCGAAAAATGGGGTCGGATCCGATTGCAGACGACCGGCTTCATCTTCATGTCGCTGGGCCTTGTCGTGCTGGGCATCTCCTCAATCCTCCAGGGGCCGGACGGCACCGGCTACCTCGGTCTGGTCTTCGTCGGCTTTGCGATCTTCAACTTCTTCATGAACGCCGGTCCCAATGCCACGACGTACGCCCTGCCCGCGGAGATCTTCCCCCAGGATATTCGCGCAGCGGGCCATGGATTCGCGGCGGGCGCTGCCAAGCTCGGCGCGGCAATCGGTGTCTTCTTCTTCCCGATCCTGCAGGAGGCGATCGGGATTCCCGCGCTGGTCTTCGGGATGGCGGGGATCTGTATCCTGGCGCTGATCGTCACCCTGGTCTTCAAGATCGAGCCGGCGGGCAAGTCGCTCGACGAGATTTCAGGCCGAGATCTTTCCGGGCTCAAGGCGCGTCCGACACCTCCGTAGGTCGACCTACGGGGATGCGCGCCGGATGTCCTGATAGACGGTGTATCCCTGGCAGCCGATGCAAAATCCGGTGAGTGCCAGGGTGAGCGCGACGACAAAAGCGGCGGCGACGCAGATGGCCGCGACAGTGAGTCCGCCGACAACCCAAGCGCTCAGCGCGATGATGAGCAACACGAGGGCGATGGCCTGAGCAATGCGGGGCGCCCTGGGGTCCTGCCACCGAGGTGCAGGAGACATGCGTGGCGCCAGCACCACGCGGAAGAAGACCACGTAGGGCTGACGCGTGACACCGAGTGCGGCGCCGATGAAGAACACCAGTGCCTGCAGTCCTACGAGGATGGGGAAGGTCCACGTGTAGATCCCGATGAGGGCAACGCCCAGCACGACAGCGGTGATGATCGACGCGAATCGAGGCCCTCGGGCATCAATGAGGGCATCAGCAGTGCGGGCCATGACGCGATCCTACGCGCGGATCCCCTCGGAAGTGGCTGCCCGTCAGTCATGGGTCGGGTCATGCACGCGCGATGGTCGTGCTACCGCATGGTGACGACCACCGCGCGTGACCTGATGCTGAACCGCTCGGTGTGGTCGTTTTCGGAGAAGATGGCGTAGATGCGGTAAGTCTTACCGGCCACAAGACGATCCGGGTCGCTCCAGTCGGTCAGCCCATTGCCGGTCCAGCCGATATAGCGCACCTTGCCGGTGGCGGCGTCCTTGGCGTAGATGTGGGCGTGGCCCTCGCCGACGACGTTGGGTGCCCCGTCGTCGGGAACCTTCACATACGTGAAGCCCTTGGGCGTGACCGTGAATTTCACCTGGCCTGTCGCCACCTTGACGCGGTCGATGCGCAGGGAGAGGGAGTAGCCCGACTTTCCGTCGCCGTTGCCGTGCTGATGCTCCGCGGCTGTTGCCGCCCCGCTCGACAGAGCCAGGGCGGTGACGGCGATCGTGACGCAGGTCTTGGTGAGGAGATTCATGGCCGGAGTTTAGGGTCACGGGGAGCGATGCGCATGCCCAAGCACGCTCAGGCAGGCGGGACGAGGGTGCCGGCAAAGACCTGCCAGGCGAGGGCAGACTTCGCGACCAGGCTCAAGATGATGTACGCCGACTCCCCGCGAAGGTAGTTGGCCCATTTGCCCACCGGCTTGTATTGCAGGTACTGCACGAGTGCGAAGCAGTTGAAGAGGATGAAGAGGGAAATGATGATGCCGTAGACGAAGGCGGGGGTTTGGTTGCCGCCCGTGGATTCCGGCGCGATGACGAAGATCACGATGATGATCCAGGGCACGATGCCGGCGATGCAGCCGAACCAGAAGGGCGTGAGTCCGCCGCCGGGCTGCACGTACTTCTCCTGGAGCCAGCCAAAGAGGATCATCGAGACGTTGACACCGAAGATCGCGATGATCGCGGCGACATCGAAGATGCCGACGATCTGCGCGATGAGCACGATCATGATGGACGAGCTCAGGGAGTACTCCACCCAGCGGAAGTAGTTGTGCCTCTCGAGCAGTCCGGCGACGTAGCGGCCGTAGAAGAGCGGGCTTGCCACCAGGAAGTGGAAGAGCGCCGACAGGCCGAAGAACGCCGCTACACCCCAGGCGACGCGGACGTCGACGAGGGTCACCGGGTCGGACGCGGGAGTGCCGGGAGGCCCCTCGACGTAGGCCGCCGTGATCGGGAGCGCAAAGTCGGTCGCCAGGATGAGGATGAGGATCATCTGGATCAGGTGGGCGAAGCCGGCGATGACATTGAGCCGGCGCAGGCGCTTCATGGCGGCGGCGGTGGCGGAGTCCATCTCGATCACGGTCACGGTCATGGGCTAAGTGTGGAGGCAGGGCAGGCCTCCTGCTCGAGGGCGCGCGGTGACGATTCAGACATTCCAGCGGGAGATGACCGCCTGGGTGCGCTCCCAGCCCAGCACCGAGATCCCTCCGGCGCTCAGGGCCCAGAGCCGCCCATCACGCGCGGGCAGGCCGAGCCAGGTCGCGGTGAGCATCCTCAGCAGGTGGCCGTGAGCCACGAGGAGGCAGTTGCGACCGGCGAGGATGTCGGGCAAGCAGCGGTCGATGACGCGCTGCGCGCGTACGCCGACCTGGTCGGTGGTCTCTCCGGGAGTGTCACCCGGTCGCACAAGGTCGTCCCAAACAGTCCAGTCCGGATCGCCGAGCTGCTCGCGGATCTCGGCGGTCGTGAGGCCCTCCCAGGCGCCGTAGTCCCACTCGATGAGGTCGGGGTCAATGGCGTCGACGGTGACTCCCGCGAGCTCGGCGGTACGCCGAGCCCGCGACAACGGCGAACTGATCACGAGAGCGAAGTCATGACCGGCCAGATCCTTCGACCGTGCCCGGGCGACCGACTCCCCGGCGGGGCTGAGGGGGATATCTGTCCGACCGGTATGGCGACCCGCTGATGCCCACTCGGTGTCGCCGTGGCGCAGCAGCCACAGATTGCCGCGAGCCATCCCGCTCATCATGTCTCCCTGGTCCGGCGGAGGAATGTCCGTCCTAGCAAAGGAATGTCGCTGCCGACAGTACGCCATACGAACTCCTAGGGTGGCGTCGTGGAGGAGCGATCAATCACGCCGGGAATCTTCCTCCTCACCGCCGTGTGCGGTGTCATTGATGCGACCTGCTTCCTCGCGCTCGGCGGTGTCTTCGCCGAGATCATGACGGGCAACCTGATGTTCCTTGCCTTCGCACTGGGTCAGGGCCAGGGAATCGAAGCAGTGCCCTACTTCCTCGTCCCGCTCGTGTCATTTAGTCTCGGAGCCGTCTGCTGCGGCTATCTGTTGCGCACACCGCGGCGGGGGGGAGGGCGTCGCCATGCCTTCCTTCCCGTTGCGGTGCTCGTCGCCGTGGCCGTTGTCCTCGCCGTAATCTGGCAGCTGCAGACCCGTAGCACCGAGGGCATGGTGATCGTCGGGATCCTCGCCCTGGCCATGGGGATGCAGAATGCTGCCGTCCTCTTCCACCCCGTCCCGGACGTGGCGACAAACGTGATGACGCTCACCCTTGTGCGCCTGCTGTCGAATTGGTCCCTCGTGGGTGAGGATAACGCCCGGTGGCACTTCCGGGTCGGCTCGCTCACGATCTTCTTCGTTTCGGCGGCGGTGGGGGCGGCGCTCGTGCGCTTCGGTCCCGCTGCGGGGCTTGGCCTAGCGCTCATCCTTTATCTGGTGGCGCTTCCCTTCCTGCTGAAGGGCCGCTCACCCGCCGACGCGACGTGAGCGAGATAGATGGTGTTGGTCGCGGTGCGTGACTGCAGGGGGTTGTCGAATTCGATGATCTCCCACCATGCAGAGTCAAAACTCTCCTGCAGGGACTGCAGGTAGGACGCGTCCGGGGGGTCGTTGGACCACAGGGCAAAGACGCCTCCGGGAACAAGCCGTGAGTGCAGGCGATCCGCACCCTCATCGGTGTAGAGCCACGCGTGCGCAGGGTTGAGCAGATGGCGAGGGGAGTGGTCGACGTCCAGGAGGATCGCGTGGAAGCGACGCTGCGGCTCGCCGGGATCGAAGCCATTTCCTGCCGCCATGGCAAAGAAGTCGTCGTTGACCAGGCGGACGCGTGATGATGGGGGCACAGCTGCCGGAATGAGGCCACGCTCGTGCCAGTCGATCACGGGTGCCAGTCGCTCCACGACGAGCAGTGAGCGGACTCGCGAGTCTTCCAGCGCGGCTGTCGCTGTGTAGCCCAGACCAAGTCCACCGACGACGACGTCGAGCGGCTCATCATCGAGTTGGGCGAGCGCCAGTCGGGATAGGGCGATTTCAGCGGCGGTGAAGAGGCTGGACATGAGGAAGTCCTCACCCAGTCTGACCTCAAAAACATCGACACCCACGACGGGATCGCGGCGTCTCCGCAGGGTCAACTCACCCATCGGTGTGTCAGACCAGTCGAGTTCCTCGAGGCGGCGACTCACGTGAGACCGCGAGCAGCGGCATCGAGTGCGCCGGTGATCTGTTCGGTTGCCTTGACCTGATCCAGGAGGGCACCTCGGCGCAGGGAAATTTCCTGGCGGAGTTCGTCGATCCGCTGCAGGAGTACTGCAGCGCGACGACTGCCGGATCGTGCCCGGGCTGCATCATCAATCATCGTGAGGAGGGACCGCATTTCATCAAGAGTGAAGCCCAGTGGCTTCATGGTCTTGAGGAGTCGGAGGCGATCCTCCTGCTCGGGCGCGTAGAGACGGAATCCACCCGTGGTCCGCGCCGCGGGCTCCAAAAGTCCGATCTCCTCGTAGTAGCGCACGGTCCTCAAACTGAGGCCAACGCGCTCAGCGAGGACGCCAATCTGCACGAGATCCTCGGCTGCATGTGTCGGTTGCTTCATCAGTGGCCCGCGGGCAAGCGACCATCAAGGCGTGCGCGCAGCGCGGCACTGTGCTTGTTGACACCTAGGACGTCGACGGTCTTGCCGCGACGCTCGTACTTGTAGACGATCGCGTCCAAAGCAGCCACTGTTGAAGCGTCCCACACGTGGGCACCCGATAGGTCAACGACGACCCAGTGGGGGTCCTCGTTGTAGTGGAATTGGGTCACGAGGTCATTGCTGGAAGCGAAGAACAGCTCGCCATGCACCTCATAGGTCACGTGCTCACCATCCGGAGCCACCATTCGGGTCATGGTCACCAGATGAGCGACTCGTCGGGCAAACAGCACACTCGCGGTGAGGACTCCGGTGATGACACCGATGGCGAGGTTGTGTGTGAACACGGTGGCGATCACCGTGGCTGCCATAACGATGGTCTCGCTCTTGGGCATATGTCGAAGTGACTTCAGGCTGTGCCAGTCGAAAGTGGAGTAGGACACGATGATCATGACAGCGACCAGGGCCGCCATGGGAATGACGGTGACGACATCTCCGAGAGCCACGACGAGAAAGAGCAGTAGGACGCCGGCAAGGAAGGTGGATAGTCGGGTGCGCGCCCCGCTGACCTTCACATTGATCATTGTCTGTCCGATCATGGCGCATCCACCCATGCCGCCAAAAAAGCCCGTAACGATGTTGGCCACTCCCTGGCCCCAGGATTCGCGCGTCTTGTTGGAGTGGGTGTCCGTGATGTCATCCACGATTTTGGCCGTCATGAGCGATTCCATCAGACCCACGAGGGCCATGGCGATCGCAAAGGGGGCGATGATGCGCAGCGTCTCAAAAGTGAAGGGCACCGTGGGGATGCCGAGGACGGGGAAGCCATCCGGGAGTTCACCCTGGTCACCGACGGTCGGGACATTCCAGCCGAGCGTGACGGCCGCGATGGTGAGCAGGACCACGGCCACCAGCGGAGCGGGCACCACGGTGGTCACGCGCGGCAGCAGGATCATGATGGCAATGCCCACGACAACCATGGGATAGACGATCCAGGGGACGTCGATCAGATAGGGAATTTGAGCGAGGAAAATCAAGATGGCGAGGGCGTTGACAAAACCCACCATGACACTGCGTGGGATGAATCTCATCAACTTCGCGACACCTGCAATGGCCAGCAGGATTTGTAGGACACCCGCCAGGATGACGGCCACGATGAGGTACTCCAACCCGTAGTCGCGGGCGAGTGGGGCCACGATGAGGGCGATAGCGCCCGTGGCGGCGGAAATCATGGCGGGTCGGCCGCCGGTGAAGGCGATCGTGACAGCCATGGTGAAGGACGCGAAGAGACCCACCCGCGGGTCGACTCCCGCGAGGATCGAGAAGGAGATGGCCTCGGGGATCAGCGCGATCGCGACAACGAGTCCGGCAAGAGCCTCGGTGCGGAAAACGCGCGGATGGAGCCAGGCAGGTCGAGGCAGAGCCGAAAGGACACGTGACACCAGGGGACTCCGCAGCGTGTGAAGTGAAGGAGGGATCCCGTGCTCAACGGCAGAGGGTCCCTCGTGATTGGACCCAAGTATAACGTTACGGAAGAGTTGCTCCATCCGATGCGCGCGCAGCAGTCTCGCCCGTCGGGCTGATGGGATGTCCGTGCGTCCCGACCCTACTCGCGGCGTGCCGGTGCCGGGTCCGCACGACTAGGGTGTGGGTGTGCTCCTTCACCTCACCGAGGACGAGCAGGCGATGCTGGCGGGGGAGCAGGGTCCTGCCGTTGCCCTCTCCATGCGGATCATCACCGAACTCGGCCGCATCCGCGGCGCCACCGAGCTCGTCGATATCGACTCCGTGCACATCGACGGGTGCATCTTCTACGGCCAGGCCGGCCTGGACTTCGCCCAGAAGCTCGTCGCGCTCGGTGGGCAGGTGCGTGTGCCGACGACGGTCAATGTCGGATCGGTCGATCTCATCCACCCGCACCTCATCCTGCAAAACACCGAGCGTGAGCGCTGGGTCGCCCAGGGTGGGCGCGATCTCATGCAGGCCTACGTCGATCTTGGCTGCCGTCAGACCTGGACCTGTGCGCCGTACCAGATGGATTCCCGACCCGACGTCGGCCGCCACATCGCCTGGGCTGAGTCCAATGCCATCGTCTTCGCCAATTCGGTGCTCGGTGCGCGCACCGATCGCTATGGCGACTTCGTCGATATCGCCGCGGCGATCACGGGTAGGGCACCGCGCGGTGGCCTACATCTGGACTCCGAGCGCGAGGGTGATGTCGTGCTCGATTGCACGAGCCTGTCGCCCGAGACTCTCGTCCTCGATGTCACTTACCCGGTACTGGGCTACCTCGCCGGAGCGATCGCGGGCACGACCAATCCCGTCTTCGTCGGCCTCCCCTTAGACGTGTCGGAGGACAGTCTCAAGGCCGTGGGCGCCGCTGCGGCGTCGTCGGGTGGAGTGGCGCTCTTCCACGTCGTCGGCCGCACCCCCGAGGCGCCCACGCTCGAGGCGGCGCTGGGCTCGCATGTCGATGCTCCCGTGCACCACATCACCGCGCAGCGGCTCAACGCCGCGCGACAGGAGCTGTCGACGGCACGCGCGGAGACACTCGATGCGGTGAGCCTGGGCACGCCGCACGCCTCCGTGGACGAAATCGCCGAGGCCCACGCGGCGATCGTGGGCGGTCCGCCGATCGCCGAGGGCGTCGCCTTCTATATCTCCACCGGCAGATCTGTCTTCGCCGAAGCCGAGCGTCGAGGGCTCGTGCAGCCCCTGGAGGAGTGGGGCGTGACCTTCGTACTCGACACCTGCACTTACGTCACCTCGATCCTGCGCCCGGGCACGCGCACCGCCATGACCAACTCCGGCAAGTGGGCCCACTACGCGCCGGGCAATATGGGCGTCGACGTCGTGCTCGCCACCCTCGACGAGTGCGGGCAGTCGGCCACGACGGGGCAGGTCACCTGGGACCGAGAGATCTTCACATGAGGATCACGGGCTGGCGCGTGACCTCGGGCGACGCATCGGGGGCGGTGCTCAAGCTCGATGAACCGGTGTCCTTCTGGGGTGGCATCGGTCCCGAGGGCGACATCATCGACGTTCACCATCCGCAGCACGGCGCGGTCGTCACCGGACGCATCCTCGTCATGCGCTCGGGTCGCGGCTCCAGCTCGGGCACCTACGTCCTCGCTGAGCTTCTGCGCCTCGGGATCGCCCCGGCCGGGATCGTGCTCACCGAGCCCGACGGCATCATCGCGACCGGTGCGCTCGTCGCCGCTGAGCTCTACGACACCGCCATGCCCATCGTGACGGTGAGCGCGGCCGACTACCAGCGCATCGAGGATGGCGTGGGCATGTCCGTCACCATGGACGGCGATGACGCCCTCCTCACTCTCGGGGCTGAGTCAAGGTGACCGATGTCATTCTGCGCGATGCCCAACGTGGCCCCGCGGAAGAGGCAGCCGTCACCTGGGATCTCGAGACGGCCACCGATCAGATGTACTCCATCAAGCTCGGCTCGAAGTGGGAGGCCACGCGCCGAGCGGTTGTCGCGCAGCCCGGGCACGCGTGGTCGGTGGAGCGGGCGCGCATCGCCGAGATCACTGGCTCCAGGGTGGGCGTCCTCCTCGGCGCCCCGGCCACGACTCCGATGCTGGAGGGCTCCCTCGGATTGGCATGGGGATGGACCCGGCTGCGCCGGTGGGCCGTGAGCCTCTCCGGTCGGGCCTTCCTGAACTTCATGAGCGAGCACGGTCCAGGCGAGTGGTACATCACCGCGGTCGCAGTGATGCCTGAAGCGCGAGGCAAGGGAGTCGGAGCGGTGCTGCTCGAGGATGCCATCACGCGAGCCCGCGATGCGGGTGCGACGAGCGTCACTCTCGACGTGGATGACAGGAATGTCGGTGCGCAGCGGTTCTATGGGAGATACGGCTTCGAGGTGACGGGTGCCTCGCCGCCCGCGCGGTTGTGGCGAGGTGTCCGCGTCTTTCGCATGCGTCTTGCGCTCGCGAGCGACAACGATCAGCCGAGCGTCTAGGGCACAACATGGCCGGTCGCAATCTCGTCAACTTTGATCGTGTGTCGAAGGCCTATGGCGAGCGCCCGCTCCTCGATGACGTGTCCCTCGGCGTGGGCGAGGCCGAGCGCATCGCGGTGGTCGGTCGCAATGGTGCGGGCAAGAGCACGCTGCTTGCACTCATAGCCGGGCTGGTAACGCCGGACTCCGGGCGGGTGACGGTCAACTCGGGAGTGCACGTCGGTGCCGTCTCGCAGGCGGAGGGCTTCGACCCGCAGATGACCGTGGCCGAGTACGTCGTGCCCGGTCAGGATGTGCACCAGTGGGCGAGCGACCCGGCTATCCGCGAGGTCCTCGACGGCTTCCTCGGCGGATTCGACGATGATCTGCTCGCGCGGCGGCTGGGGACCATGTCGGGCGGTGAGCGCAGGCGCGTGCAACTCGCCCGAGCGCTTATCGCCGACCTCGACCTACTCCTGCTCGACGAGCCGACCAATCACCTCGACGTCGAGGTCGTGGCGTGGCTGGCAGACCACCTTGCCTCGCGGCCGCGGCTGTCGGTCGTCATCGTCACCCACGACCGGTGGTTCCTCGACGCACTCTGCGATCGCACGTGGGAGGTAGTCGACGGGGGAGTCGAGGAGTACGACGGCGGCTACTCCGCGTTCGTGCTCAGCAAAGCCGAGC
>ERZ888423.3478-NODE-3478-length-10301-cov-6.208960_pt1 | contig 10301 bp, 9 predicted proteins | sample MGYA00520523_ERZ888423 | MGnify/ENA primary metagenome ERZ888423 (study PRJEB32303, sample SAMEA104408611) | aquatic metagenome | biome: Brackish water; feature: Pelagic; material: water | place: Baltic Sea | collected 2014-06-08T10:24:00 | depth 30,27 m ...
GGGTACTCCCATAAGTGAGATAAAAGCTGTTTTAGCTGAAAATAATCAGACAATGCCGTTTGACTCCCCTGAGTTCAGTGATCAGGCAACCTTGGGTGGCTGCGTCGCAGCCGGCTTGTCTGGGCCTAATAGTTTTGTTGCGGGCCCAATTAGGCATCACGTTTTGGGCACCCAGATGTTAGATGCTGAAGGCCGTGTATTGACCTTTGGTGGCGAAGTGATGAAAAACGTAGCAGGGTATGACATCCCTCGTTTGTTAACCGGATCGTTGGGTATTTTTGGGGCTATTGTTAGGGTTTCAATTAAAGTCATGCCCATCATGCGTTGTGATCAAACGCTGCAGTTTGGCATGACCGAAACACAAGCCCTCGACTTTTGTAAAGGTATTCGTGCGCGGGCTTTACCCATTAAATGCGTCGCATGGTTGCCAAACGCTGAGGGTAAAAACGGTACCTTTTCTATTCGTCTAGCGGGTGCTGAGCCAGCTGTCATACACGCTGCTAAAGTGCTCGGTGGTCAGCTATTAGATGCTGAAGTTGCCAAGCAATGGTGGCACGATTTCAAAGAACAACAGTTTCAATTTTTTGCACACAGACCTTTATGGCGTTTAGCCGTGGCGGCCAACACGCCCACCTTGAATCTAGGGCCAACTGCCTTTGACTTGGCAGGTGAAGTGCGTTGGTTGGCGTCCAATATAGCCCCTCAAGCCGTTCGTGATGCCGCTACACTAGCCCGAGGTCATGCAACTTTATTTAAACGTGAACATTCAGATCAATGCCCTGCAGACGGTGTCTTTCAGCCTATGTCACCTAATATTTACCAAATTGTTAAGCGTTTGAAACATGAGTTTGATCCGCACGGGTTGTTTAACCCCGGGCGATTGGTTTTAGGTCTGTGAGAAGATGATATGCAAACAAATTTAACCCCAGCCCTACAAAATACAACGCTCGGTCAAGAAGTTGATGAAATTTTGCGCAAGTGTGTACATTGTGGATTTTGTGCAGCAACTTGCCCCACTTACCAAGTTTTAGGTGATGAATTAGATAGCCCGCGTGGCCGAATTTATTTAATTAAAGAGTTGGCTGAGGGGCGAGGCGCCACCCTAGAAACTCAATCGCACTTAGATAAATGTTTAACGTGCCGAAATTGTGAAACCACTTGCCCGTCGGGTGTTCAGTACGGGCATCTGATCGACTTGGGCCGTCACATGATTGATGAGCAGGTTAAACGACCTGTTGGCCAACGCTTAATGCGTACGGCTCTGAAAAAAGGGTTGACGTCTCCGCTTTTTCCAGTCGCGTATAAATTGGGTCAATCTCTTCGAAATTTTTTACCTGAATCTATCAAACGTAAAGTTGTTGCTCGCAGAGAGGCGGGCGTGTTACCCAATGTTGCCCATCACCCGCGTCAAGTCATCTTGTTGGCGGGCTGTGCACAGCCTGGTATGTTGCCGTCAATTGATGCGGCAACGGTGCGCGTATTAGACCGTTTGGGTATTGGTTCTAAAACTATTCCAGGTTCAGGTTGCTGTGGGGCGCTGAGTTTTCACCTAGACGATCAAGACACTGGCTTGAAAAATATGCGCGCCAACATTGATGCATGGTTACCCCTCATTGAGTCAGGCCAAGTCGAGGGTATCGTGATGAACGCATCGGGCTGTGGTGCAACCGTTCGCGAATATGGTCATCACTTACGGCACGATGTGAATTACGCCGCTAAAGCTAAATTAATCAGTGATAAGGTGGTAGATATTGCAGAAATTGTGGCGCCTATTGCGGCTGAACTTAAAGCTCATATTGACCCCAATAAATTGCCCCAAACCTCTTCTTTTCACCCGCCCTGTACCTTGCAGCATTGGCAAGGTCTTAGGCCTCAGTCAGAAAAACTTTTTACAGATCTTGGCATGTCTTTAGCGCCTTTTGCCGAAACGCATTTATGTTGTGGTTCGGCGGGTGCATACTCGGTTCTGCAACCTGATATGGCGACAAAACTTCGTGATCGTAAATTAGGGCATATTCAAAAAGCCAAGCCTGACATGATTTTGTCTTCAAACATTGGTTGCATAGGTCATTTGCAGTCGGGCACCGATACGCCCGTGCGTCATTGGGTAGAAGTTGTTGATGCAGCATTAATATAATAGGTTGTCCACATGATCAATAGAACGAATATACGTAGAGTGTTTGTATCACTCCTTTTGATTATGATGGGTTTTGCTTATGCCGCTTCTGCGCAGGCTAAAACACCTGCTAATACATTGGTGATGGCTTGGGCTATCGACGACATGATGACCCTTGACCCGGCTGAATCGTTTGAATTTAGTACAGGTGAAATTTTAGGTAATAGTTATCAGACATTGGTTACGTTTGATTTAAATAATGTATCTGACATCTTAGGGGCTATTGCAGAAAGCTGGGTTGTGTCGCCTGACGGTAAAACATTTACGTTTACCTTGCGACCGGGTCTCAAGTTTGCCAGCGGTAATCCGATAACCGCAGCTGATGCGGTTTACTCTTTAACGCGGGCAGTAAAACTCGATAAATCGCCAGCTTTTATTTTGACTCAATTTGGGCTCACGCCAGAAAATGTCGATTCCAAAATTCGACAAACAGGTGAATTGTCATTCGAATTGGAAATGAATAAACCTTATGCACCCTCATTATTGTTGTACAGCTTGACATCAACGGTTGGTTCAATCGTTGATAAAAAATTGGTTTCCAGTCATGAAAAAGAGGGTGATTTCGGTTACAACTGGCTCAAAACAAACTATGCGGGTTCTGGGCCATTTAAAATTCGTGATTGGCGTGCTAACGAAATGGTTGTGCTTGACCGAAATGACCATTTTACGGGTTCAAAACCAGCCATGACTCGAGCCATTTATCGTCATATGCCCGAATCATCCACTCAGCGTTTGTTATTAGAAAAAGGCGATATTGATATTGCCAGAAACTTAGAGGCCGAACAAATCATAGCGCTTGAAAGAAACGCTAATATTAATATTCAAAGTGGTGTCAAAGGGGCGACGTACTACATGGGTTTAAATCAAAAAAACCCTTACTTGTCTAAACCACAAGTTCGTCAGGCGATTAAGTATCTCGTAGATTACGCTGCCATTGCAGACACCATCATGAAAGGAAAAGTCACCGTTCATCAAGCCTTTTTACCAAAAGGCATGTTTGGTGCGCTAGATGAAACCCCTTTTTCTTTAAATGTGGACAAAGCTAAAAAACTATTGGCTGAGGCCGGTTTGTCTGAAGGCTTTGACGTCACGATGGACACTCGAAATGATGCTCAGACCATGAGTTTGGCTCAATCTATTCAGCAAACCATGGCGATGGCGGGCATTAAGGTTGAGCTTATACCGGGTGACGGTCAGCAGACCCTAACCAAATATCGTGCCAGAAAACATGATATTTATATCGGCCGTTGGGGCCCAGACTACCAAGACCCCCAATCTAATGCTGATACCTTTGCAAGAAACCCTGACAACTCTGATAGTGCCAGTGCCAAGCCTTTAGCATGGCGCAATGCTTGGAACATTCCTGACATGACAGCGTTGACTGACAAAGCGGTTCTTGAAACGGATGCGCCTAAACGCCAGCAAATGTATCTTGATTTACAAAGAGACCAGCAAAAAAACTCACCCTTTGTGATCATGTTTCAAGAAATCGAAGTGCTCGGTTCAAAATCAAATGTTAAAAACTTTATCATAGGCCCATCTTTCAATACTAATTCGCTTCAATTTGTCACGAAGTAATGAAAGATAGTTGGTCACGTTCAGTATTAAAGTTGCTTAGACCTTTAACCATATTGGGCCGGCTTTTATCAACGTTAGCCATTACGTTAGCCGGCCTACTGTTAGTCACTTTTTTGATTGGCCGTGTTGTACCTAGCGACCCGGTGTTAGCCGCTGTGGGTGATCGTGCTTCCCAGTCTACTTACGATAAAGCATATATAGAGCTTGGGCTTGATAAGCCTCTATATGAACAGTTTTATATTTATATTAAAAAAGTGGCTTTAGGTGATTTTGGTACGTCAATTTTGACCAAAAAAGAAATTTCTGAAGACCTTGCTCGTGTGTTTCCAGCAACGGTAGAGCTGGCCACGCTTGCACTGTTGTTTGGAACATTGCTGGGGGTGCCGGCGGGCGTTTTAGCAGCTGTCAAACATGGCAAACTGATCGACCAAGTCGTAAGGGTGGTCGGTTTAGTTGGGTATTCAGCCCCTATCTTCTGGCTTTGTCTGTTAGGGCTTTTGTTGTTTTATGTCAAACTAGATTTGGTGTCTGGGCCAGGTCGTATTGATATTGCTTACGAATACTCGATTACGCGGGTATCAGGGCTCATACTGCTTGATAGTGCCATGCAGGGGCAATGGGACGCCTTCAAAAGTGCGGTGTCTCATATTGTTTTGCCTGCCTCGTTGCTGGGTTATTACTCAATGGCATACATTAGTCGTATGACGAGAAGCTTTATGCTGAGCGAACTCACTCAAGAGTATGTGACCACCGCACGCGTTAAGGGTGTGCCCGAATGGCGCATCATATGGTTTCATGCCTTGCGTAACGCTGCGGTGCCTCTCGTGACCGTGATCGCGCTGTCATACGCCAGTCTTTTAGAAGGGTCTGTTTTAACTGAAACCGTCTTCGCTTGGCCAGGTTTGGGGCAATACTTAACCCATTCACTTCAAAATGCTGACATGAATGCCGTGTTAGGCGGCACCTTGTTGATTGGAGTGATTTTTGTCGTACTCAATCTTTTTTCAGATGTGCTCTATAGCTTACTTGACCCGCGCGTCAGGAATTTCGCATGAGTCAAAACCAAAAGCCATCACTCAGCGAATGGTTGTTATCTGAGCAACCAGACTCCGCTCGGCAGGCAAAATTTGGGCAAGCTTACCGCACATGGTTGGTGCTTCGCGCTAATCGTCTAGCTATGATCGGGTTAGGTATCATTCTCTTGCTTGTCTTTGTAGCGGTGTTTGCTGATGTGCTCGCACCATTTAGCCCTACGGTAGGTGGGGACCTCAGAACTGAACGGTTGTTGCCGCCTAGTTTGATCCACTGGATGGGCACCGATGATCAGGCAAGAGATATTCTCAGTCGAGTCATTTATGGTTCTCGCTTAACGCTCATGGTTGTTGTCTTGGTTGCCGTCATTGCGACGCCAATTGGCCTACTCGTTGGCACGACAGCGGGTTATTTAGGGGGCTGGGTTGATACGGTTTTGATGCGTATCACTGATATTTTTTTGGCTTTTCCACGTTTGATATTAGCGTTGGCTTTTGTGGCGGCATTGGGCCCAGGAATAGAAAACGCCATTATCGCCATTGCCATCACCAGTTGGCCAGCATACGCACGTTTGGCACGTGCCGAGACGCTAACGATTCGCCAAGCTGATCATATTGCTGCGATTCGTCTACAAGGCGCTGGGGTGTTTCGCATCATTCGGGGTCATGTCATGCCCTTATGTTTGTCATCCATGATTGTTCGCGTCACCTTAGATATGGCGGGCATCATTTTGACGGCTGCAGGGTTGGGCTTTCTAGGTTTAGGCGCGCAACCTCCTGAGCCCGAGTGGGGAGCGATGATTGCATCTGGTCGAAGGTTTTTGATCGACTTTTGGTGGGTTGCCACGATGCCAGGTATTGCAATTTTAGTTGTGTCGCTGGGCTTTAACTTGTTGGGTGATGGTCTGCGCGACGTGCTTGACCCCAAGGGGGTGAAATGAGCCACTTGTTGAATGTAGAAAATCTTCGTGTCAGTTTCCCCTCTCGTTTGGGGCCTGTGCAAGTTGTGAAGGGTGTTGGTTTCTCAATGGGGCGCGAGAGAATCGGTATTGTGGGTGAAAGTGGTTCAGGCAAATCTCAGACGGGTCGTGCGATTTTGGGTTTGACGCCTGCACCAGGCCAAGCGACAGCCGATCGACTTGAGTTCGATGGTACCGACTTAAGCCGACTTTCTGCCTCAGGCTGGCGCTCCATTCGAGGCAAAAGAATATCAATGGTGATGCAAGACCCAAAATTTTCGTTAAACCCCGTTATGACGGTGTCTCAACAACTGGTTGAAGCCTGTCAGGTTCATACGAAAATGTCTAAATCGCATGCCAAGTCGAAATCTGTAAAAATGTTGGAAGCGGTACAAATTCATGATGTGCAACGTGTCATGGGCGCTTACCCCCATGAACTGTCAGGGGGTATGGGGCAGCGCGTCATGATCGCTATGATGCTGATTGCGGAACCCGAACTTTTAATAGCAGACGAACCCACCTCTGCGTTAGATGTAACGGTGCAAATTGAGGTTCTAAAAATTCTAGATAACTTGGTCATTGAGCGGGGCATGGGGCTTATTTTTATCAGTCATGATTTACGCTTGGTATCGTCTTTTTGTGATCGAGTGTTAGTCATGTATGCCGGTGTCATTGTCGAAGAAATTCAAGCTTCAGAGCTCATGAACGCTAAACACCCCTATACCCAAGGCCTTTTAAATTGTTTGCCTCGTATCGATGGTCACATGAGACCCTTACCGACACTTCAGCGTGACGAGGCTTGGGGCTAAATGATCGCTGCTTTAGACATTCAAAATTTGGGTGTAACCTTCACTCGAGGTTCAGAGCCTGTTCACGCCGTTCGAGACGTTTCGTTTTCGGTTGCTCAGGGGGCTAGTTTTGGCATAGTAGGGGAAAGCGGCTCGGGCAAATCTACCGTTTTAAGAGCAATATGTGGTTTGGTTAAGCAGGTAACGGGTTCGATTCATTTGAATGAAAAGCCTTTAATACGACCCTTAACGCTAGATTTTTATCGTCAGGTGCAAATGGTGTTTCAAGACCCTTATGCATCGCTTCACCCTCGCCATACGGTTGATCGCGTTTTGTCTGAAGCATTGGCCATTCATCGCTTCGACCAGATTGATGCGCGTGTCAAACAAGCATTGATTGATGTGGGCTTAGGTTTGGGGTTTCGCTTTCGATACCCGCACCAGTTATCAGGTGGGCAACGTCAAAGGGTGGCCATTGCCCGTGCATTAATACTTGAGCCCAAAATACTTTTACTTGACGAACCGACCTCAGCACTCGATGCCTCGATTCAAGCAGAGGTATTGAATCTGCTTGATCGATTAAGGCAAGCGCGCAATCTAACCTTTGTATTGGTGAGCCATGATTTGTCAGTCGTGTCACATATGTGTGATGACCTAATGGTCATGCGACAAGGCGAAGTCGTTGAAAAAATGGCACGTCAAGACCTGAGGTCTAGACGTGCCACGCAACCCTATACCCAAGCTTTGCTCTCAGCTAGCTTGGGTTATAGCTAGGCAAAATTAAAAATTAATCAACAGCTTTGACCATTTCTTCAATGACCTTTTTAGCGTCACCAAATACCATCATGGTTTTGTCTAAATAGAACAGTTCGTTATCGAGACCTGCATAACCTGAAGCCATTGAGCGTTTGTTCACAATAATGGTCTTAGCTTTATATGCCTCAAGAATAGGCATGCCAGCAATAGGCGACTGAGGGTCGTTTTTGGCGGCAGGGTTAACCACATCGTTTGCACCCAATACCAAAACCACATCAGTTTGAGAAAACTCGCTGTTGATGTCTTCCATTTCAAAAACTTGGTCGTATGGAACCTCAGCCTCAGCGAGCAACACATTCATGTGGCCAGGCATACGACCGGCAACGGGATGAATAGCATATTTAACGGTTACGCCTTTTTCTGTGAGTTTCTCAGCTAATTCTTTTAAGGCATGCTGCGCACGGGCGACAGCCAAACCATAGCCTGGAACAATGGTAACTGTTTCAGCATTGCTTAAGAGGAACGCGGCATCGTCAGGGCTGCCTGACTTTACATTACGGGCTTCTTGGCTACCGCTCGCTGCAGTGGTTTCCGTTGCGCCACCAAACCCACCCAAAATCACGTTAAAGAATGATCGATTCATCGCCTTACACATAATGTAGGACAAAATCGCACCCGATGAGCCAACCAATGAGCCCGCAATAATGAGCATGGGGTTGTTTAAAGAGAAACCGATGCCCGCTGCTGCCCAGCCTGAGTAACTATTAAGCATCGACACGACAACCGGCATGTCAGCACCACCAATAGGAATGATGATGAGTACGCCTAAAACAAAAGCTAGCAAAGTCAGAATGACAAAAGGTGTCCAAGACTGGGTGATGACAAACCAAATGCCGCAGGCCACCATAACCAGTGCGATAGCCAAGTTGATCATGTGCTGACCTGAGAAAACAACCGGTGCACCTTGAAATAAGCGGAACTTGTACTTGCCTGATAATTTACCAAATGCAATCACTGAGCCTGAAAAAGTGATGGCGCCAATAAAGGTACCAATAAACAACTCAATGCGATTGCCAGTGGGCACAGGTTCACCCGCTGCAACAATACCAAACGCATGGGGTTCGGCCACAATTGCGACGGCAATGGCAACAGCAGATAGACCAATCATGCTGTGCATGAATGCTACTAGCTCTGGCATTTTGGTCATTTCAACGCGTTTTGCCATGACGGTGCCGATGGTGCCACCAATCAGTAGGCCGAGCAACACATAGCCTAAGCCGACGGAAGACATGCCTTCACGGGCTAAACTAACAATCAGTGCCGCAGTGGTTAATACGGCAATAATCATACCCACCATACCAAAGGCGTTTCCAATTCGTGAGGTATTAGGGTGAGACAAACCTTTTAACGCTTGAATAAAGCAAACCGACGCAACCAAATACAGTAACGTGACGAGATTGATTGAAATCATATTAAGCCCCTTCTTTTTTTGCCGCTTTGGGCTTTTTCTTGAACATTTCAAGCATGCGTCGGGTCACTAAAAAACCGCCAAAGACGTTGACGGCTGCGAGCGCTACTGCAAACACACCCATGCCACGAGCCAAACCCCCTTCGGTTAAGCCCGCCGCCAACATGGCACCAACAATAATAATTGCAGATATGGCGTTAGTGACTGCCATTAAAGGCGTGTGAAGAGCTGGGGTGACATTCCAGACAACGTGATAGCCTACATAGACGGCCAGAACAAAGATGATTAAGTTAAAGACGGTTGGGTTGATGGCTTCCATTTACGATTTCCTTAAAACGTCGCCGTTTTCACAAATTAAGCAAGCTTTGACAATCTCGTCTTCGCGTGCGATTTCAAGTGCGGCTTCTTTATTAATAATGAGTTTCATAAAATCGAGCAGGTTGCGTGAATAGAGCGCTGAGGCGTCTGTTGCAACCATGCCAGGTAAGTTGGTTAGGCCTACGAGTGTCACACCATTAACCTGAATCACTTCACCCATTTTAGATAGGGGGCAGTTGCCACCGCGTTCAACTGCTAAGTCAACAATGACACTGCCAGGCTTCATGCCATGTACCGTCTCTTCACTAATGAGCTGCGGGGCAGGGCGACCTGGAATTAAAGCGGTTGAAATGACAATGTCAGCTTGCTTGCAGCGTTCGGCCACGATGAGCGCTTGTCTTGCCATCCAGGACGGTGGCATAGGGCGTGCGTAACCGCCCACACCTTTAGCGATTTCACGTTCTTCGTCAGTTTCAAACGGTACATCAATAAACTTAGCACCCAACGATTCAACTTGTTCTTTGGCCGCAGGGCGAACATCAGAGGCTTCAACCACGGCGCCAAGTCGCTTTGCTGTGGCAATAGCTTGAAGGCCTGCTACACCTGTACCTAAGATGACCGCACGAGCTGCTTTAAGTGTACCGGCTGCTGTCATCATCATCGGGAACAAGCGCCCATAATAATTAGCTGCCAATAGAACGGCTTTATAACCTGCTAAGTTAGCTTGCGAAGACAGAACGTCTAAGCTTTGCGCACGAGTAATACGGGGTGCTGCTTCGAGTGAAAATGCGGTTAAGCCCGCTTTAGCCATGGCCTCAACACCGACGGCGTCAAATGGATCAAGCATGCCAAGTAGCACGCTACCACTTTTCATGTGCGCTAATTCAGTGGTGGCGGGTGCGCGAACTTTTAATACCAGTTCTGCGCCTAATGCTTCAGCCGCATCAACCAAAGTCGCACCCATTTCCTCGTAGGCACGATCCATAAAAGAAGCCGCTTTTCCAGCTGATTTTTCAATCACCACTGTATGGCCGGCTGCGATAAATTTTTTCACAGTTTCAGGCGTTGCAGCAACGCGCGTCTCGCCATGTTGGGTTTCTAATGGAATGCCGATTTTCATCGGTTTCTCCCTTATTATTTAAAAGTTTTAATTATGACTGAATTGTAAGGGTTTATACACCATACGAGGCTCGTAAAGACTCTTTTGGTGAATGAAAAACCTCATCG
>ERZ888423.3479-NODE-3479-length-10298-cov-20.539198_pt1 | contig 10298 bp, 10 predicted proteins | sample MGYA00520523_ERZ888423 | MGnify/ENA primary metagenome ERZ888423 (study PRJEB32303, sample SAMEA104408611) | aquatic metagenome | biome: Brackish water; feature: Pelagic; material: water | place: Baltic Sea | collected 2014-06-08T10:24:00 | depth 30,27 m ...
CTCGTCGGGCTCATAACCCGAAGGCCACAGGTTCGAGTCCTGTCCCCGCTACTAAAAAACCCGAGTCGAAAGATTCGGGTTTTTTGTTTTCATGATGTTTGATCCTAGTAGAACTTTTAGTAAAATATACAATATCAACAATTTTACTTATCTTAGATGACTATAATAAACCAAACCCAATGAAACTCCTATTATTTGCGATTTTTTCACTGTCCTTTTTCAATCAGAATTTTGCGCAAACAAGTTACTCAATAGAAGGGAAATGGAAACCGGAAGGTTTTTCAAACACACTTTACATACTTTCCGGTGGCTTGCAGTATACCTATTACTGTGTGAATCAAAACTGCGATTCAGTCTTTAATACATATGAAGCAGCTGATGGCAACCATCTACCAGGCCCACACGATTATACGTTTGATAATGATACACTCATTATAGATATGAACTTTGGCAACATATTCAATTCGCCCATACAATTTGACTGTGATGGAAATATTGTACAGTTCCTATCGAATGGCTCACAGTGGATCCGTTTAAATACCAATCTGAACGATTGCACCTCATCGGGTTTAACAACAGAAGCTATATACGAGCCTATCATTTACCCTAACCCGGCAAATGAGCAAATCAACATCTCTTTTGAAACACCAATTAAGGGGCAAATCAGCCTTCTAGACCTTTCTGGAAAAGTGGTTTTAGTTGAGCAATTTGCTGGGACAAACCACGCACTTGACCTTTCCGTATTCAATGCTGGAATCTATATGTTAGCTATTCAAACTGATCTTTTTTCGATGCAGAAAAAAATAGTGCTTGAGAAGTAAGGTTATATACTAACGTTTATTTTTTATTTGAGCATCTTATAATTATTGTTCCTCAATAATTGATGTACCTTTAGATGTATCTCCGGATGTCCACTCCCATTTTTCGTGAAGTCGCATTTTCCATTGGGTAAGATTTTAGGCGTTGATTGGCAAGTCCCCGTCATTAATTCGCCTTTGTTATTTACTTGATGGTAACGCATATCGATATTCCCGAGTTCATCTACCAAGCCAATCAAATGTCCCTTTTGAATTTGCCCGCCTGCATATTCGGCTGTCAGAATTTGCCCTGTTTGCTTGTAATGAAAAACGGTCTGCTCAGATGTTTCTCCGTTGGCAGAATTGGAGATGGGCCTGAATATTTTGTTGTGGTAGTTCATGTTTGGTTTTGGGATTGGATTGGATGATCATTAAGCGCACAACTTCGTTGGATCAATAATTTTTATTTAGATTTATTCTAAATACCACTTTTAAGGTATTTCCAAAACGGGTTACTGTGGGTTACTTTGCAGCATCAAATTTAAATCGATGCGCAATAGACTCTCTCTCTTAACCACAATTACTATTTTAAGTTCAACTTATAGTTTTTCTCAGGACACTTTACGGGTAAAAACAGTTCAAGACGTGTATGTCCGCGAATTACTCGGGAGCAGTTCAGATATGCTGCGTCTACCGAATATTCAAGGCACGGATATCTTTGCTGGAAAGAAAAACGAAGTCATCAATTTAGGGTCGAGCGCCGCAGATTTATCTACCAATAATTCAAGACAAATTTTTAATAAAGTACCGGGCCTGAGTATCTGGGAAAACGATGGCTCCGGAATACAGACAGGTATAGCCACCCGTGGGCTCAGCCCAAACAGATCTTGGGAATTTAACGTCAGGCAAAACGGTACCGACATCAGTTCTGAAGTATTTGGTTACCCTGAGGCATACTATGCACCGCCATCAGAAGCACTCGAAAAAATTGAAATTGTCAGAGGTGCTGGTGCTTTACAATATGGTCCACAATTTGGAGGAATGCTCAACTATGTAACCAAAAAAAGCCTTGGCAACAAACCGCTTTCCGTTGAATCTGCTCAAACAGTGGGCTCATTTGGCTTATTTAATTCCTTTAATGCCATTGGCGGAAAATTCAAAAAATTCAGTTACTACGCCTACTTGCACCAAAGAAATGCACAAGGTTGGAGAGAAAATAGCGCGTATCGGACCAGAACAGCAAGTATTTCCATGACTTACGACTTTTCTAAGAAATGGCAATTGAGTGCCGAGTATACCAACATGAACTACGTGAGTCAGCAAGCGGGAGGGCTCAGTGATATGCAATTTGCTTCCGACCCAAGACAATCTTCACGCGAACGCAATTGGTTCAGTACGCCTTGGAATACAGGTTCTGTTCAACTGACATTTACACCGAGTAAAACCACACAATTTACATTAAAGGCTTTTGGCGTTGTTGCACAAAGAAACAGTGTTGGTTTCATGAAGGCCATCACTATTGCAGATACAATCAATACGCTAATTGGCAGCTATAATCCAAGGCAAGTTGATAGAGATTTTTATGATAACTATGGCGTAGAGCTACGCGGCATTCATCGCTACCAATTCTTGGGTCAGCAATCAGCGCTATCTGCTGGAGTACGTGCCTACACTGGGCTAACAGAACGCATGAAAAGAGGTATTGGTTCTACAAGTGCTGATTTTGATTTGGGCATTGCTAGCCTCCAAAACGAACAAGAATATGGCGCGCATCTGAACTTTGGGACTCAGAACCTAGCAGCCTTTGCAGAAAACATGTTTCAACTTACCCCAAAATTAACGGTCACGCCTGGAATCCGCTACGAATGGATCAGTAATACCAGCAATGGTTTTATCAATACGTCAAGTTCCGGATTACTTGAAATGCAACAAAGAGATCGTACCGTCATTTTACTTGGCATAGGTGCACAATACCAAGTGGGGAAAACAGCAAATATTTATGCCAATTTTAGCGAAGCTTATAGACCTGTTACTTTTTCAGAATTGACCCCAGCTGCAACCACAGACATCATTGATCCAAACCTTAAAGATGCTTCTGGCTACAATGCCGATCTCGGCTTTAGAGGCTGCCTTTTAAATAATGCCTTAAAATTTGACGTGGGTGTATTTCAACTATTTTATGATAACCGTGTAGGAACCATTTCTTTGGATAATACACCATACCGCACCAATATAGGCGCATCATTAAGTCAAGGCGTTGAAAGCTATATTGAACTCGATATCATGAAAATGATACCGCAATTTAGTAACTTGGGTCTGTCTGTTTTCGCAAATTATTCATACATCGACGCACGTTATACCCGTTGGGATAACCCGGCTCTGGTCAATGACCCTAACCTTACACTTGTAGGCAAACGTGTAGAAAACGCACCCCAACACATGCTCAGAACAGGCCTAACTTTAAAATATCGAGGTTTTTCATCTTGCCTTCAATACAATTACGTGAGTGCGGTATTTACGGATGCAGCCAATTCTATTGAAGCTAATACAAGCGCAACAACAGGACAGCTGCCCGCGTATCAAATTATTGACCTCAACATGACCTATCAGTGGGCAGGTATTTACCAACTCAGAGCGGGTATAAATAATCTTACGAATGAGGTTTATGCAACGCGTAGAGCAGGTGGTTATCCAGGTCCGGGTATATTGCCAGGAACCGGAAGAACATTTTATTTGACCGCCGGAATCCGTTTTTAAACTGGATAAGTCAGCGCAAATGGACCGACAGCTCATAGAAGCGGAAGGCGCCAAGAAAAATGCAATTATTCAAGCAGAGGCTAGAGCAGAGTCTGTAAAAATTGAGGCCGAAGGGCGTGCCAAAGGAATTGAAATAGAAGCCAAAGCCAATAAGTCCGCAAATGACATGCTCAATTCTAGCTTGACCCCAAACGTCTTAAAGATGAATCAAATTCAGGCTTTCATGAAGCTCTCCACCTCGCCCAATACCAAAACCATTATTACCGATGGCAAAGGAAGTGTGATCAATATGCTAGATGATAAATAAGTGTAACCAAAATCGTGACGTTAGTTTTCTATATGATGAAAAGACTAACATTCACTTTTCTGGCCATCAGTAGTTTGTTACAATGCCAGGCCCAGCTCCTTGTTGATCGCATTAAAATTGCATGTGGAAACCACTATTTTGATGAAGATCTCAATTTCAATAATCCCGCGCTCATTGTGCGCGGGGTTTTTTGCCAAGATTCCTATTATTGGACACCAATTAGCGAGGGCGATGTTTTAACCGAAATGGCTTATCTCGACCAAGAACCCTTCTCCGGTATCTGCGTCGATTTAGATTCTAATGGCCAACTTCTCGGAAAATACACTTTCAAAGATGGTCTGATACAACAACTTGAAGAATACCACGTAAACGGGCAACTTTATAAGGTGCTTCATTACATAGATGGAGCGCCTCACGGCAGTGCATCAAGATTTACTCAAGATGGCGTTCTAGATAGCCATTTTTGTTTTGAAAATGGAACCCGCAGTGGCTATTATTACCTGACTCGAGATCGGACAGACTGGGGATTGCCGCCATGCATTGAATTTGGAAAGTATGTCGATGGCGAAGCAATTGTAATGACAAAGCCTTGTTATCCAGATAATGATGGTGAATAAAAAAAGCCCCATCATTAATGGGGCTTTTGTACCTCGGGCCGGGATCGAACCGGCACTCCCGAAAGAACAGGATTTTGAATCCAGCGCGTCTACCAGTTCCGCCACCGAGGCATTCTTTTTGACATTCAGGGCTGCAAAGATACAAACAAAATAATAATCAAACAATACAATATGAGTTGGATATCAACTAAATGTTAGCTAAATTTAAAGGAAGCCAAACGGGCAAATCACTCAGTATTCATTAAAATCTTGCACCATGAAACGCCTCTTATACAAATGGGACAAATACAAATTAGGACGTCGCTTACACTACCTTCAAAAAAGACTGCACCGGGCCGAAGCCAATGGATACCAAGACAAAATAGATAACTACAATAGACAGATCCGGGACGTTCAAGAAAAATTAAAGCACATCAAAGAATAAGCTCCACTTTAAGTGTTCAAATCAAGGGTGGTAGACTGCATCTTGATTGATTAGCTCGATCCACTCCTCCACACTTTTGGCGTTTTCAATAGCAAAGTTTCCTGACTGCGTTCGACGCAAGGCAATGAGCGTGGCTCCTGAGTTCAAGCGGGTGCCAAAATCATTGGCTATGCTTCTGATGTAAGTGCCTTTACTGCACGTAATTTGAAAGTCTACCTCTGGGAAGCGCGTCGTTTCTATGCTAAAATCTAGAATTTCGACCTGGCTTTGCTTCATTTCTACAGTTTTGCCAGCACGAGCGAAGTCATAGGCCCGCTTCCCGTCTATTTGCTTGGCTGAATAGATGGGCGGTGTTTGCAATTGTACACCCATAAATGAAGCGCGAACACTTTCCAATAAGGTTGCATCGATGTGTGCGGTTTCAAACACTTCGTTGTACTCGGTTTCCAAGTCAAAAGAAGGAGTCGTTTTTCCGACTAAAAAAGTGCCGGTATAGGTTTTGGTATCGTTGGTAAGGCCTTCGATAAGTTTGGTGTGCTTGCCCAAGCAAAGAACGAGTAAACCCGTCGCTAAGGGATCGAGCGTACCAGCATGGCCAACTTTTACATTTTTCAGGCCCAACTTTTTTTTGAGATTCCAACGAATCTTATTGACCACATCAAAGGATGTCCATTGGTAAGGTTTGTCTACCAAAATGGTAAGGCCATCAGAGATATCTAACATTAACCAGCCATTTGAAGATCGACGCCCATAGCGAGCAAAAGCAATAGAACCGCACCGAGGGCAATTCTGTACCAACCAAAGGCGCGGAAACCTTTCTTTTGAAGAAATGAAATAAAGGACTTAATGGCAAGATATGCGACTACAAAAGCCACCACATTGCCAACCAACAACAGCAACCACTCGTGGCCACTGGATTGTAGCAATAGTTCTTTTTCGTCGTACATGCTCTTTAGGGTTGCCGCAAACATGGTTGGGACGGCTAAAAAGAAAGAAAACTCAGCAGCTGCTTTACGCGTCAATTTCTGACTCAGGCCACCTATAATAGTTGCTGCGGATCTCGAAACACCAGGAATCATGGCCATACTCTGAATTGTTCCAATAATAATGGCCGATTTGAAATCGAGTGGTTTTTCTTCAGTTTGGGTTTCGTTATCGGCAAAAAAGCGGTCTACGAATAACAATACAATACCGCCAATCAGTAAGGACCACGCCACTACAACTACGTTTTCTAAGAGGGCGTCGATATGTTTTTTTGCCAACAAACCAATAATGCCAGTGGGTATGAACGCCGCCCCAAGCAAAAGATAAAAACGAAAAGATTGTAGAAACTTTTGAAAATAGACCAAGACAACCGAGAGAATTGCGCCAAACTGAATAGCGACTGTAAATAACTTCACAAAGTTGTTGCTGGCATTGCCCATAAAAGTGGAGGCAATGATCATGTGGCCTGTAGAAGAAATAGGTAGAAATTCTGTCAGCCCTTCGATGATGGCCAAAATAATAGCGTCGAGAAAAGTCATTGCTTAAGCTTCGGTCTGATCCTTTTTGTTGCGCTTCATAATGGCGTAGAAAATCACGATGTAGCCCGCCACAATCAGCATAGGCGCTATGGTAATGCGCACAGAACTGAATAATTCATCTTCTTTGAAGACGTCAGGATTATCTGAGCCACCGCCAATCATGAGCAAAAAGCCTAGGATATTAATTGCCAAGCCGATATAGAGCCATTTGTAGTTGGCAGGATCAAAGCCAAAGTGTTTAATAGGGTCCTTCATAGTTAATAAAGATCATCTAATTTCATACGAAGATACTTGTTTAAGGCAAACCATGTAGATAACATCGTAATAAAAACACCGATTGCAAAGAGCAAACCGATGAGCAATAAGAAGCTTTCCAAGGTATATGCAATTTGAATGGTTTCGAGTAAATTATTGAGACCGTAAAATACAGTGAGCAATAAAGCCAAGCCGATAAGTGACGACAACAGGCCCTGAAAAAGTGCTTGCCCTAAAAATGGCTTTCTGATATACATGGAAGTAGCACCCACTAATTGCATGGTTTTGATGGTAAAGCGTTTGGAATATAGCGATAAGCGAATAGTATTGTTGATCATGGCCACTGCAATAATGATCAAAAGGAGCGCGACGGCTAAAAATAGAATGGCAAACTGCTTGAATCCTAAATTAATGTTTGCCACACTCGATTTGTCATAATTGACTTCATCTATTTCATCTTTGAAACGCCTCAATAATTTACTTTTGATAGCTGCCATTCCTGCCTTGCTGGCGTAGTTCATCTTTGGCTTGATTCCGATGGTAGCGGGCAATGGGTTTTCGCTGTCGAAAAGAGACAAGACTTCTTGCTCTACTTCACTCTCACCTGAAAATTCTTGAATAGCACGTTCGGGAGAAATAAAGAAAACCTCTGAAAATTCTGGCCATGCCTTGAGTTGTTCTTCTATTTGTTTGATGTCGGCATCGTTGAGCTCAGACTTGAAAAAGATGTCGGCCTGGATATTTTCTTTGGCTTGTTTTTCAATACTGCGCAAGCCAAAAATTCCGCCCAAAACCAAACCAATCATAAAGATGACTAAAGAGATTCCGATGATCGTTGAAACATAGCCCGTCCGGATACCACGCTTGCTATAGATGTCTGCTTTATTTGCCATGATTCAAAAGTAAGTGCAAGTTTCCAATTCTAGATTCTGTGCGCACTTTAGTTTTAAAGAATACAATGTTTATTTAGTTCGTTGGGTTCATTTTAGAATTGATTGTCCAGCCAATAACTGCGGCGCGTTGCTTGGCTTGTTCGGCTAATTCTCCAACAAACAACTCGTCTACAGTTTGATTAAAAAGGCCTTGCCAACGCTCAAAATGGGCTTTTTCAAGCGGCATTTTTAAGTGTTTATCCGTAACATTTGTAGTGTAACCCTCTTCAGATAACAACGCAAAGCGCCAAAACTGCTCCATTTTTGGCAAATGCGCAGTAAAATCTAATCTAGAAAAAAAAGGAGCTAATAATTCATCTTTTAATACTTTATCGTAAAATAAGGTAACGAGTTGATGAATATCTGCGGGTGTTTCAAGTTGTTTCATGGTCAAATTTAATAGGTTTTTTTACGTACTTTAGTAACCAAATGAACAAACTATTATCATTTTTATTAATTGGCCTAGCCATTCCGCAATTTGTGTTTTCACAAGCTTATACGGGTCAACAAAAGCCAACTATTCAAGCGCAACAAAAAGGTGCAAATTGCGCGCCGCCTACCCATACCACCTTCATGGAACTCAACAACGTTCGTGCCATGATCCACACTGCGGGTAATTTATGGCAAATTCCCAATCAGAACTACTCCATGTATGAAGTTCCTAAGAACTCAGGTATCATGGCGCTATTTACCGCTGCATTGTGGCTTGGGGGCACCGATGTCAACAACCAACTCAAACTAGCTGCACTGCGCTACCGCAATGGGCAAGACTACTGGACGGGGCCACTTTCTAAAGTTTTTGCCGAAACCACCTACGACAACTGCTCCAAATTTGACAAACACTTCGTCTCGACTCAAGACGAAATTCGCGAATTCAATGCTTGGTATGAAGCAGGTGTTTTTGATTTACAAAATGGAACAACCACACAGAGTGATTTATTTCCAAACTATACCGTCCCTAAAATCATTAAAGAATGGCCAGCCCACGGCGATGTTTCACAAGGGCAAGACTACTATCTCGCGCCATTCTACGACAACGATAACGACGGCACCTATAACTGGGAAAACGGAGATTTTCCGTGGTACGACATCAAAAAAACCAAAGACTGCAGCACCGAAAGAAAAATTTCCTTGTACGGAGACCTGAACTATTGGTGGGTGATGAACGACAAAGGGAATATTCATACCGAAACAGGCGCCGACCCTATTGGAATGGAAATTAGGGCCCAGGCCTTTGCCTTTGCATCGAACGATGAAGTCAATAACATGACTTTTTATAATTATGAACTCATTAACCGCGGAACCCAAACACTCTACAATACCTACTTTGGCTTCTTTACCGACGGTGCGCTCGGCGACCCCTACGACGATTACGTAGGTTGTGACGTTAACCGAGGCTTAGCTTATTATTACAACGGCGACAACTACGACGGTGACAACGCTGGCTTTAAAGGCTATGGCTACTCACCCCCTGCTGTAGGTGTTGATTTCTTCGAAGGGCCCTACCAAGACAACGATGGTATCGACAATGCCTTTGGCATTTGGGAAAACGAAGCACTCAACGGCATTGGCTATGGAGACGGCGTAGTAGATAACGAGCGTTTTGGAATGCGCCGCTTTTTATATTACTCCAATACCACCAACGGCTCCAACCCCAACCAAACCGATCCTGTTTATTCCGGGGACTACTACAATTATTTGCGCGGGTATTGGAAGGACGGTACCAAATTTGTTTACGGTGGCAGCGGACATATTTCTGATCCTGAAGCGGATCCTAATGTCCCGTGCGACTTCATGTTTCCGGGCAATACCGACCCTCTTGGGTGGGGAACAGGTGGCAACCCACAACCCAACTGGACCGAACAAACAGCCAATAACACCCCCAACGACCGTCGTTTTGTACAGTCTGCAGGGCCCTTTATTTTGAAACCTGGGGCTGTAAACAATATTACCGTGGGCGTAGTTTGGGCACGCTCTGGCAACGGAGACCCTTTTGCATCTGTAGAAACCCTACGTAGGGCCGACGACAAAGCTCAAGCACTTTTTGAAAACTGCTTCAAAGTACTCGATGGGCCCCACGCACCTGATGTACAAGCCCAAGAATTGGCCAACGAGGTTATCCTGATGCTTTCCAATCCTGTGCAGTCCAATAATTACAAAGAGGAATACGAAGAATTTGATCCTTTTATTGTTGCTGCTGACCCAAATGCCGATAAAACCTATAATTTTCAGGGCTACCAAATCTATCAGTTGGCAAATGCCAAAGTGTCTAGCTCCGAACTCCAAGACCCAGATCAAGCACGTTTGGTAGCACAATGCGATTTAACAGACGGCATCGGTAAAATCATCAACTTTGAATTCAGCGACGATCTCGGCGCTTCCATACCTGTTTTACGCGTCAATGGAGAAGACAAAGGCATACAACACAGCTTTCGTATCCAAACCGACCAATTTGCGCAAGGCGATAAAAAACTAGTCAATTTCAAACGTTATTACTTCATGGCCATTGCCTATGCGCACAACAATTTCAAAGATTACTCGCCCAATGACCCACTTTCTTTAGACGGGCAAAAGAAACGCTACATTGCCAGTCGAAAAGCTGCCGTTGGTGAGGTCAAGCCTATTGAAGTGATTCCGCACAACCCAATGCCTGAGGCAGGCGGTACAGCGCAGCTGATTTCCTACG
>ERZ888423.3482-NODE-3482-length-10288-cov-7.065572_pt1 | contig 10288 bp, 11 predicted proteins | sample MGYA00520523_ERZ888423 | MGnify/ENA primary metagenome ERZ888423 (study PRJEB32303, sample SAMEA104408611) | aquatic metagenome | biome: Brackish water; feature: Pelagic; material: water | place: Baltic Sea | collected 2014-06-08T10:24:00 | depth 30,27 m ...
CGTGAACGCCTGCTTCAGACACGGTGTTCACCGCATCGCGCGATAACAACATTGCGCCAAGCAACGACTCTTCGGCACTGAGGTTGTGCGGAGGAACTCGGTTCATCGCCGGTCGAGGCGCGTTGTCACGCTGGTTCTTGTTGCCCCAACTAGAACCGCCGCCTGAATTACCCGATGAAAAATTTGTCATTACCCCTACCTTGACCTATGCACCCTGTTGATCGCTAGGGGTACAAACCTGTGAATTACTTGTGGACAACTTTTGGATTCTGGGGATAAACCCCGTCCCGAAATGAAACAGGACCCGGACCAGTTGGCCCGGGTCCTGCTCACATCTTGAATTGTTCGATGTTGTGGTGCGGACCAAGTCCGCGATCATCACTTAGCAACGACGTTGATATTGATACCGAACTGCACATCATTGTGCAATTTGGCGGTGACGCTGTATTCGCCCACGGTCTTGATGTGGTCGGGAACCGACAATTTCTTGCGATCAAGTTCGATACCGGTCTGAGCCAAAACCGCTGACACAACATCAGAGGCGGTGACTGAACCGAACAAACGACCTTCGGTTCCGGCAGCCTTGGCCTTGATCTCGATGACCTTAGCAACCAAAGTCGAGGCAATGGTCTGCGCAGAATCACGATCAGCGGCATCGCGTAGGTCGCGACGACGGCGCATTGAAGCTGCCTGAGAAACTGCACCGTCGGAGGCGTTGATGCCGAGTCCGCGAGGCAACAAGTAGTTGCGGCCATGGCCCTTCGTGACTTCAACGATGTCACCGCGCTTGCCTAATCCATTGATGTCGGAACGCAAAATGATCTTCATGATCAGCCCTCCTCAGTGGTTTCGATGTCGTCTGCTGCCTCGAACTCGATACCGGTATCGACATCATCGATCACGGCGTCAATGTTCTTGTTTTCAACCTGGTCAACGGCTCCTTCAGAACCACGAGGACCACGCGGTCCGCGAGGACCACGACCAACCGAAGCAACGCGCTTGGTGTATGGCAACAAGGCCATTTCACGAGCGTTCTTAATGGCGGTTGCCACTTCACGTTGCTGCTGCACCGTTGCACCGTTCAAACGCTGACCGCGGATCTTTGAGCGGTCGGACATGAAACGATTCAACAAGTTGATGTCCTTGTAATCGATGTACTCGATTTTTTCGGCAGCCAATACATTGGCCTTCTTTTTGATCTTGCGACCATTGTCTTTCGGAGCACGGCCCCGAACTGGCTTCTTTGAAGTGCTATTTCCCATGAACTTTTCCTTAAGTCGATACGTGAATTACAGATGGATAATGAAGTTTGCGAACTAGTCGCTGATCAGAATGGTTCTTCGTCGGCGTAGTAACCGTCGTTGGCTGGCGCTGAAGAGGGTGCGCCACCTGAGCGTGGAGCTTGGCGCGGTGCTGAACCGCCGCCTTCGCCGCCGCCTTTCGGTGGTGTTCGTTCAACGGTGACCGTGGCCCAACGCAAGGTCGGCCCAATTTCGTCGGCGGCGATATCTACTGACGTGCGCTTGCCACCTTCACGAGCTTCGTATTCGCGAACATCGAGACGACCAGTCACCAAGACACGCGTGCCTTTGGTCAGCGAAGCCGCGACGTTTTCGGCGAGTTGATCCCAAGCAACAACATTCATATATGTCGTTGCTTCTTGCCATTCGCCGTTGACTTGGTAACGACGATTGACCGCAATACCCACGGTGACCGTGGCCTTGCCTGATTGGGTGTAACGAAGTTCGGGATCTCGGGTGAGATTGCCGACGACGGTGATGGTGTTAGAAGCCATAGGTTTCCTCCAGTGGTTGCTGAGAGTGGATAGGTCCGAGGACGAAGGCTCAAGCTGCGACGAGTCCGCGACGAGCGGCCTCATCGTCGGGGAGACGCATCAACTTGTGCCGAAGGACGTCGTCAGCGATACGCATTGATCGCTCGAGTTCGTCAAGTGCGCCGCCGGGAGCGACAACGTTGAGGATGGCGTAGTAGCCCTCTTCTTTTTTGTTGATCGGGTAGGCCAAACGGCGCTTGCCCCAGAAATCAACTTTCCCGTGAACGGTTCCACCAGCGTCAGCAATGCCCTTTGAGACATTGGCAATCCACTGCTGGGCAACGACATCGTCCAGCGAGCCGTCGATAATGATCATTAATTCGTAAGCACGCATCATAAGCGTGTAACTCCCTTCGGTCACGGTGTCGGCCTATCCGACATCGGGGCCCCTGCTTGGGGCAGGGTATGTACTGACTCGGAAAGTGTATCGGGGTAAAAGCAGAACCTCACAGGGACGACTATGTCAAAGGGGTGTCGCACAGTCGACTGAAATGTTCGCCCCGGGTTCGTTCAGGGGCGAGTGAGTCGCACAAATGAGGCAGCCAATAGACCGACCCCCCATGACACTGCACCGTCGCGGGTTGACACCGAACCGCCCTCACGCAGGTAACCCGTGACCGCCGCGGGTCGAAATCCCTGGAATGCCAGACCCGGAGCACCACCTTTCAGGCCCCACCACACGGAAATCACACCGATAATCATGGTGGCCACACAGACTGGTAGGGCGAGGGTTTCTCGCGGCATTCGCGAGGCCAATACCAGGGCAAAGACTGCGCTCAGCAACAGCAATACCCCCACCGCCGCCAACGCAATAAACAGGTGTTGCATGACGCCGGGTAGGCCGATTCCGGATTGGTCACCGCAGTCAACCATGGCGCGAGTGGGTGCAGTCGGGTTGTCATACGGGAAAACCTGCAACAGCTGACACGGAGTACCATCGCTCAGTTGTGGAAGTCCGTCCACAAACTTCACCGAAAAGTCGTCAGTCATCGACCCAAACAACAAGAGTCCTAAACAACTGATCAACACCAAGGCCAAACCGGTCATGGCGTCGCGTTGCAAACGCCGACTAGCTTCGTAGGGCAACCAACTGCTGCGCCGCGACTTCTTACGCGATCCCGATCCGAGTTTCATCATGGTTTTAACCCACTCTCCGATCACTGCGTTGCCCACCGATGGGAACCACCCGCACTAAATGATGCCACTTACAACCACAACATGCTTCGACGACATAAGCCGTGAACTCATCAGGGCGGCGATGAAATTCGGCCAACTCTTTATTGTCGGCGATGACTTTGCCATGGGCTTGTAGGCGCGGACCGAATAAGTAGGTCACCAAAACCACATTGCTCACTGCACAAATCGGACATTTAGTTTCGGTCTGCTTACCGATGCCCCGAGCCGCCCGCATCAATTCTGGGTGGGCGTCGCACACTTCCTCGCGACCTAAACGACCTCGGTGATATTCGTTAATGAGGTGGCGCCGAGCCATACGGTGATCAACCAGCCCAGATCGCAGCGACGACACACCGCGCAATGATCCTGTTCCGAAGGATTCGCGAGAAGTCGACATTGGTTGAAGGTTACCCCGTGAATGTTCGGTCGTGAACTAACTCAACTGCGATTGTGTTGCCCACCATGAATCAAGCCGGCGACGAATTTCGTCTTCGCCAATCAGTCCCTCTTCAAGGCGAATCTCTAGCAAGAATTTCAGGGCGCGACCAACAATCGGTCCGGCTGGAACATCAAGTTGCCTCATGACCTCAACACCGTCAAGTTCGGGGCGAATCGCTTTGAGTTCTTCTTTGGTAGCGAGTTCGGTGATGCGCTCTTCAAGCTCATCCATGCGACGGGCCAGTCGTGCCGCTTTACGTTCATTGCGCGTCGTGCAGTCGCATCGAGTTAACACATTGAGCTCCGTCAGCAACGGACCAGCATCATTGACATAACGACGAACGGCTGAATCAGTCCAACCCATTTCATATGTGTGAAAACGTAAATGCAAACGAACTAGTTCGGTAATAGCTTCGACGTCCTCGTTGGGAAACCGCAAGGCAATCAGGCGCTTTTTCGTCATTTTCGCGCCTTTCACATCATGCATGTGAAACGTTGTTCCTTTACCCTCTTGAAATCCTCGTGTCGCTGGTTTGCCCACATCGTGAAACAAGGCCGACAAGCGCGTGATACGGAAGTCGAAATCGTCATGTGCATCAGGTCGCACATTCTCAATCACCGCAAGCGTGTGTGTGAGCACGTCTTTGTGCCTGTGAATCGGATCGTTTTCCAAACGCATCGCTGGAAGTTCAGGCAAGAACTTTTCGGCAAGGCCGGTCTCAACCAAGAACCACAAACCAGCCGTCGGCGAATCAACAACGATGAGTTTGTTCAATTCATCTCGAACGCGTTCGGCAGAAACAATTTCCAGGCGGTCTTTGAATTGCTGAACTGCTGCAACAAGTTCAGGAACTGGCGTCATGTCAAACCGCGCAATAAAGCGCGCGGCCCGAATCATCCGCAGCGGGTCATCACTAAAACTGATATCGGGATCAAGCGGTGTACGGAGCGTCCGCGTCATCAAGTCGATGGCGCCATTGAACGGGTCAACCAAGGTAGGTGTGTCGCTCGTGAGTTCGAGCGCCATGGCGTTGATCGTGAAGTCGCGTCGCGACAAATCAATGTTGATTTCGTCGGCGTACTCAACATCGGGCTTGCGAGTGTCGGGGTGATAAGCCTCGGCACGGTGCGTAGTGATTTCATAAACCCTGTCACCTTTACGGGCCCCGATCGTTCCGAACTTCTCGCCCTGGGTCCAGACGGCGTCGGCCCACCCACTCAATAAACGTTTGGTCTCATCTGGGCGAGCGTTGGTCGTCGCATCGAAGTCAATTTCGCCGCTGGCATGGCCACCCAACAGATCACGAACAGTTCCGCCGACGAGGTACAGCCGTTTGCCAGCAGCCCGAAAAAGGGCGCTGACATCTGACAACTCGGCGAGCACAGGGGTAAAACGTTCGGGCACCACGGGCGTCAGGCTATGAGGTGGGCCGAGCACTTGTGGTGTTCTTTTGATGGACATTTTCACAATGAACCCCAATGCAAAGCGACCTAGCCTTTAATCTTCCGAATCGTACGTTGACTGGATGACCCGATGGCTGAATTAGATCCTGAGGCATTGCGCGCCACGCAGCCACTCATTGAAGAAATCGCCGTGCAAGTCGCGCGCGAGTTCACCTTGGACAGCCTGCAGTGGGGACTCATCGCCGCAGATCAATTGCTCACCAGTGGTGCAACGGGTTCGGTTACCGACTTGTCGACGCGATACCGCATTGCGTCAATGACCAAGAGTTTCACGGCTGCCGCAGTTTTAAGTTTGCGCGATGAAGGCATTTTGTCCATTGATATTCCAGTTGATGAATATGCTCCAGAATTGACCACGTTTTGTCGCACAATTTCCGGAACGCGAATTACTTTGCGTCACTTGTTATCCATGACATCCGGATTAGCAACCGATGATCCGTGGGCTGATCGACATCTCGATACCACGGCCGATGAAATGAATGCCCTTTATCAAGATGGTGCGGTGTACGCCTTTGCACCAGGCACATATTTTGAATATTCAAATTTGGGTTTCGCACTCATTGGTCGAGTGGTTGAACGAGTTACCGGTCGTCGGGTGCGTGATTTTGTTGACGAACGTTTTCTGCAACCATTGCAGATGACATCAACTACGTGGGATCCGCCTACCCGTCATAAATGGGCACGACCTACTCGTGTTCAAGATGGTGCGATTATCCCTGATGGTCTTGAACCACTCAATGATGGTGAGATCGCGCCAATGGGTGGTTTGTGGACAACAGTTGACGATCTCGCGCGGTGGGTCATATGGCTCAATCAAGCTCATAGCAACTTTGAGGCGTGCACTGCCCAACTCAGTATCGCATCACGACTTGATATGCAGGTGATGCATAGTTATGCCGGCGTCGTTGCCCTTGACGGCGAAAAGGCTCCGACTGGTTATGGCTACGGACTCATGATGCGCGACGATCCCGATCTGGGAGTCGTCAATTCACATTCGGGTGGCCTTCCGGGCTACGGCAGCAACATGCGTTGGTTAGCTGGTCGCACAATAGGGGTCGTTGCGGTTTCAAATACCACCTATGCACCGATGTCGGTGTTTACTCATCGCGTGCTGAAGATGTTGCACAACGCCAATCTCATACCAAAACACAACATTGCTGTCTCTGATGTTTTGCAACAACGGTCTAAACAATTGGTGGCACTTCTCAATCAGTGGACCGATGAACAAGCCCAATTACTTTTTGCGGACAACGTCGCCCTCGATGAATCATTAGAACGGCGTCAATCTGCCGCGCAAAAGTTGGTCGTTGACCACGGCTCATTAGTGATCAAATCAATTATCCCGAGTAGCCACATTGAGGCCGTCATTCATTTGGTGAATGGTCGAAAAATTGAAGTCTTGCTTGGACCGCTGCGTTCAGCACCAATTCAATGGTATGAACTGAAGTAATCCGAATTATTAATTACTTCCAGTAAGACTCAATCGCGGTTAGTTGTTCAAATGATTCAGATGAACCGCCCGATGTTGGCTTTTCTTCACTGTGTTGTTCTCCGAGCATCGCCGCAAGTGTGCTTGCGGTTGACATGCGCAATGCATTGAGGTCGTATCCACCTTCCAGCATGACCAGTCGTCGACCATTGGGCACGAGTTGCAAGATGCGCTGCATCATCAAGGGATAATCGCCAGCCGATAGTCCCATTTGTGTAATCGGGTCATTGCGATGCGCATCGAAACCTGCCGACACAATGAGCCACGTCGGTGCGAACTTTTCACTCATGGGCACAATCAATCGATCAAAGGCCGCAAGGTACACATCTCCGGTTGTGTTTGGCGGCAACGGAATGTTGAGGGTGTATCCAACGCCATCACCACTTCCGCTTTCGTCGTACCAACCAGTTCCTGGATACAGCGGCCATTGATGCAGGGACACAAAAAGTACCCGCGGATCGTCGTAGAAAATATCTTGGGTTCCGTTGCCGTGATGCGCGTCAAAGTCAACAATCAACACTCGTTCACCAGCGTCAGCCAACGCTGCAGCGGCCACTGCAACGTTAGAGAACAAACAGAAACCCATCGTCTCTGTTTTGGTGGCATGGTGGCCTGGTGGACGAACCGCGCAAAAAGCCGAGTCGGCTTCGCCATTTTGCAAAGCACGTATCGCAGTCAGTCCAGCACCCGCGGCAAGCATTGCTGCTTTCCACGAACCAACCGACGCACGGGTGTCAGGATCTAGTTTGCCCCCACCCGATTGAACAACTCTTTCAATTCGATCAACATGGTCTGACGTATGCACGCGTAAGATTTGTTCGCGCGTTGCGGGCTCGGGTACCAATGGAATCAAAGCGTCAGCAACTCCGGCCTCGCGTGAACCATCAATCACCGCACCTAAACGTTCGGGCCGCTCTTGGTGTTGAGGACCATTGAGATGATCGAGGTAAGCCTCGTGGGTGGCAAAGAGAATGCTCATTAGTTCAAACGATAGGGCATGAAGCGTCCGTACTACTGAGTAGCGCGACGTTCAAGAGCAGCGTCTATTTCGGAGTTGATTGCGGCAGCCAAAATTTTGTTTCCCGCCAAACTCAGATGGAATCCGTCGCCATCGCGCGACTTCTTACGTTCACCATCACTCGGGTCGATGACATACTGCGAATAGTTCCCGTCGAGTCCGAGAAACAGGCTCCATGTATCGATGTACGCCACGTCCGCGCCGGACGTCCGCGCGGCCTCAACTGCATTCTTCGTCGCCGTTCGCAGAATTGACAAATTATTGCGGAAACCTTTTGCTTTCGCGTCGGGCGTACCGACCCACACCAACGACCGACCCTGTGACGTCACCAAGGTAATGACTTCGGCAACTCGGCGTTGATATTCAACGGCCCACTCGGGATCATTGGTTGAATACGACACGTCATTGACATAGACATCTTGCCCGTCATTGGCGCCGAGTCCAATCACCACAACATCGGCATTTTCTTGGGGCACCCATACATTGAGATGATTGGGCCAATCAAAGAATCTCGGCTGACTCAACCCGGACGAACCCTTGGTTGCCAAGAATGTCGTCTTGCCCTCTCGGTCGAGAGTTGATTTCAAAATGCCGCCAAATCCTGCGGTGAGCGAGTCGCCATAAATACTCACCCGAGGCGGACCTTTGATCACCAGAATTGTTGAGGTGCTGGCAGTTATTGTCGTTGCCGATGCAACCTCATTCGTGAGTGGGTTAGTTGTTGTCTCGATCTGCGCAGGGTCTTGACTTCCAGATACCCCAGACGAATCAGAACCGAGTGCCTGAATCGTGAGGATCACCACCATCAGAATTGAGACAGCCACCAAGCCGACCAGCATTTGACGACGGCGATAAATGTCTGGGGATAGACGGGCTGAACCGTGCTGAGTCTGGTTTTCGGACTCGTTCATGCAGACTCGCCTCCGGTTCAATCGTCGAGACTTAATATATAGGTGTCAGTGAAAGCGTTTTCCCTACCATTTTGGCACTACCGTCGATGGGGTGATCACTGGGTTACGACAACGGCGACACGCCGCGAGTGCTCGACTTTTTGACGACGGCATCGTGTGCGCTCGGGTTCGCCGATGGCCAAGTTGTCCCGATATTGCCCATTTGGTGCTGACCGATCACACCGTTGCTCCATCGGTAACATCATTAGATGAATGGACAAATTCATTACGCACCGAGGGTTACTCGTCAATTCGTACCGGTGCCTTGTCACAAAATGCCGCGAAGCCTTTTGTGTTGCGTGGATTCCATGAAATTCAACAGTTGGCCCTGATGCGTATGAAGACGCCCTTTTCACATCTGGCCAACCACTCAAGTCGACGTCCCCATCACGAAATGCGCCCACTCCGCTCGCAACGAGCACTTGATGTGGCGGCGCGACTGGACCATTTGGCGTTTGAATCAGGATGGGAACTTGATGTTAATGGCATCGAAGAAGCCTGTCGGGCCACGCCCGTTCATCGCATTCGATTAGCTGTCACCGCCACCGATGAACCAGCGGGATATATGGTCACGGGTCGCAACGGATCGGCCGGATTTATTCAGCGACTTGCAGTTGACCCTGCTCACGAAGGTCAAGGTGTTGCCACGTCTCTCTTACAAGATGGCTTGGGATGGCTGACTCGGCGACGAGTCACTGACATTTTGGTGAATACCCATCTGGATAATCAACGCGCCTTAGCGTTGTACCAGCGCCTCGGATTTGAACAGCTGCCTGAAAATTTACACGTCATGGAATTATCACTCCGCAAGTCAGGTGAGTCGTGAGATCTCGATTACTCATCGCGCTTGGCACTCTCATGGCAGCGACGGTCATCCCGCTACAAGCCGCCAAAGCCGCGACACCCGAAATCATTTCGTCGCTCATCAGTCAAGACCAATACGTCGCCGGAGTCGAAAATTCGCTCATTCGTTTTAGTGTTACCTTGAGTGGTCGCGATGCTGCATCAACTGCTTCAACAAAATTAGTGATCACGTCGTATAAGCCAGTGCAGACTCGCCAAGACGTGCGCGCTGCGGCCTCTGGTGAGTTGCCGTCAATAGTTGACACCGTCATTATTGACGTCAGCCAAGTTCGAGATCCCGCCACTGGCCGAGTTGATGTGGCTGTCCCGATTGAAATTGGTAGGCGCACCAAAGATGCGTTGCAGATGTCGGCCACTGGCGTCTATCCGATCAGTATCGGACTTCAAGAGGGTAAATTGGTGACCAGCCAAATCGTCACTTTTGTCGAACGCCTACCCCAAGACGTCACCAGTCCCCTTCCAAGGGAAAATCTTCGACTCGCTCTCGTTGGAACTTTAACTAGTGATATCAGTTTGCAATCTGACGGCTCAACCCTAGTCAGCGAGGCCAGTCGCGAACTTTTGTCAAATGCCGTCACCACACTTGAAACGAATCCACAAACTGCTGTCTCGCTGGCGATCCGCCCCGAACTGATGGACGCCCTAGCTAACTCATCTGATGCAGACATTGCTGTCCTGAACCGATTGCAAGCCGCGACATCCTTGCACCTGCTCGCCTCAACTTATGTCGATGTACAACCCGACGAATTGGTCGCTAGCCAAAATTCTGAGGTCTTCACGGCCCAGCTGCGACTCGGTGAAGACACGATGGCCGGAATTTTCCCAACTAAATCAGTCAGTCGCTACTCGTGGCTCCAGAGTTCTGCACTATCCAGTAGCGGTGCGCAATTACTCCGTAATCTGGGACTTCGTACGGCCGTCTTGCTCAGCGAGTCGCAAAAAACAACTGCCGGCGGAATCTCACTTTTCGCTGAACCCACGCGAATGTTTGAACTGAAACTGTCAAATTCTGATCGTATGACTGCTGCACTAGCCGACATTCATCTCGGTGAAGC
>ERZ888423.3483-NODE-3483-length-10287-cov-5.229085_pt1 | contig 10287 bp, 14 predicted proteins | sample MGYA00520523_ERZ888423 | MGnify/ENA primary metagenome ERZ888423 (study PRJEB32303, sample SAMEA104408611) | aquatic metagenome | biome: Brackish water; feature: Pelagic; material: water | place: Baltic Sea | collected 2014-06-08T10:24:00 | depth 30,27 m ...
ATTCACTATGGGCCACCCGCCGACATGATGGAGAACCACTGTACCAAGATGGAGCCCAAGGCACTTGGAAGTTGGTGGAGGTCCTGGACTATGCAATAGTAGCTGAACGGGAAGTCCTTCAGATATGGAACGAGCTTGATGCCTGACTGGCCTGGCTCCTTGACGGCGCTACGGAGGCTTAGGATACCGGCTTGGGAGTCCTTGCTTTTGGAGGATTGCTCGTTCTGGGGTTTTGGAGCATCTAGAATCACGAAGATGTATAGGTATCTTTTTTCTTGGGCTTCTTGCATATATTTGCGAACGTTGTTTTTGTTGAAGCGGCCGTCAGACAAGATGATGACGAATGGGCAGCTTACAGCACCTGCCGCCTGAGATTGTGTATTCTAGAAATCGAGGAGCTTGTTGGCATCTCTGACGAAGTTTGCCATGGCAGTATCGTGACTTTGCTTGGCGGAGTGCTTGAACTCGTACTGGCTTACGATGAATGCAGACCTCTCGTTGGAGTAGCTGTCCTCGAAGGATTGTAGCAACTCCATTCGATCTCGGATCCGAGCCACCGCAACTTTGCCAACCTCCAGCCTGTTGAGAGCTTCTACGAGAGTGACCATGGCCTCCAGTGAGAAGAAGCCAAGGCTTTATTCATTCATTGAAAGTGAGTCGTCAATAGCAATCAGGATTTTGTAGTCACGTTTCGACGGCATGGTCCGACGAAGCCAGATCTTGTCATTCCTGTAGTGTGAGGCTATAAAAGAAATTACCTTCTTCATGTTAAGTCGCTTTCCAGTCCTGTAGTCACCCTGGAGCTGTTGACTGAGCTATGGCTCAAGAACTATTCTCAGCTGCTCGCACAAGCTGGCAGAGGCGGCCCCGGTCTCCGCCTTAAACCTGCTCAACAGGGCAATCGAAGCTTGCGAGGCGTCTTCGTCCTGCCTCCACAAGTCGTATAAGGCTCTAGTGGCAAGCTTGGAAGCCTGATAGTCAAAGTCCTCTTGACTTGGTAGCGTGATCATGTCGGTTGGTGTAATTTGGTCAACCTCCATTTTGTCCTCTTCCAGTTTGAGCTGCAATGATTCCTTGTTCTCGAGGAATTATTGGTACTCATCCACCAGGTCTTGCTGGTCTGCATCCATCTCTTCCTCTTGTTCATCGAGATCTTCTTGCTGCTGCTCGGCGCGCACTTTCTTCTCCTTCCGCGCTTCTTTGGCATCTTGCGCCTTGGCTTATGCTTCTGTCTTCTGCACACTGCTTTCATCTTCCTCTTGTTCATCCTAGTCTTCAAGGTCTTCCATCTGTTAATCTTCATTAAGGCCGGTCTTGTCCTCGGGATTCTCAACCTGCTCCTTATCCTGGACTTTATCTTCAACATTGTCTGCAGCAAGTTTGCCTTAGAGCTATTCAGCTTCCTCATCGAACTCGTATTCCATTGCATTCTGATCATCATTTTGATTTTGTTCAGCTTCCGGTTTCTTATCATGTTCTTCAGTCATTTATGGCTGTTCGATTTATTGCTTATCTTTGTCGAGCTGTTCTTGCTTTCTCTTTTGCTGTTCTTTTTGTTCTTGCTTCTATTTCTTCTACTCTTGAATTTGTTGTGCAAGCTAGAATAAGATGTCGCTACCATTTACATCGAACTCAGTTTGCATTTCCATTTATTGATCGCTTGGATTTTGATCCTGGTTCTTGGGTTCCTGTTCATTTTCGTTTTTGCTTTAGTCCTGCTTGGCTTTCAGGTCTGCGTTTGCTGCATCATCTTCTTCTTCATCAGCCTGGTCTTCCTGGTTTTCTAATACGTTGTTGTCGCCTATTTGCTCCCTGTCAGGATCATCATCAGGATTTTAGCTGTTTTGATCAGAATTCTCTTCCTAATTTTTCTCTTGGAAGTCTTCTGGTTTGTCTTCGAGCTCTTCTGCTTCTTTCTCCTCACCTTCCTTGTCGCTCAGCTCTTCTGGATTCTCCTCTGATTTTGAATCGGCATCCGACATTTGTTGATCTGAATCTGCTTTTTGAGATACCTCATCTGACTTCTTGCTTTGCACATCATCTTCGATCAGCTCATCTCTATCAAGTGGAAGGTCTTTGTTGCTGGCATCCTCCAGCTCCTCATCAGGTTTGTCTTCGTCCTCTTCTGGGTTATCATCCCGTTATATTTCCTCATCATCTTCTCCTTCTTGATCCTTTTGCTCGCCATCTTCTTCCTTTTCATCCTCTTGTTTGTCATTATCACCTGCAGCCAATTCCTTCTCCTGCTCGTCAAGTTGATTCTGCTCATCGATATTTCGATCACCTAAGTCTATCTCTTCCTTCTCTTAATCATCGTTTTCACCGTTTTCGTCCTCTTTCTGTTCCATGTCCTCCATATTCTTATTCCAGAGCTGGTTGTCCAGCATGTCATCAACTTTATCAAGAGCGTCATCCTCTTTGTCTTCATCTTCTGACTTTTTGTCTTCTGGGTCTTCTTTCTTTTCTTCATCTTCCATATCTCCATCGAAATCTTCCTTCATTTCAAAGTCATTATCTTCTTCTGATTTCTTGTCTTCGTTTTTATCCTGTGGCTCTTCTTGTTGTTCGGGTTCACTTTCGTAGTTCTTGAGTCCTTCGAGCTGTTCTTCATGCTCGATCTCATTGCTGACGTTGTTTTGGCCTTGGCCATCTCCCATACCACAGCCATCGGCTTCCAGGAACTTGTCATCCGGCTGATCTTGAGGGTCTGATTCATCTTCTTGTCCACAAAAGCCTTGGTATATCAGATAAAGGAAGATACGTTGAGAGAGGTAGCTGAATTTGCAAAGGGAGGCAAGGAAGGCACCCTGAGCACGTAAAAAGAAGTCAAGGAGGGAGAGCACTTTTGTGACGAGTTGCCTTGAGGTTTTCAGGGCGTCAAGGTCGCACTGAGTTAGTTGATATTCGTTGTCGAGGCCTTGAAGCTCAAAGAGTTGAGCAGCAACATCTTAGATTGCACTTAGAATTGGTTATCCAGGCGTCGCTGAGCCACTTTTCTTTGGTTTGACCTCCGCTCCAACCTGAATCCGGCTGATGAGCTTGCCTGTAAACTCTTGCTGTTCTTATATGGTCAGATCAGCCGATGAGTCCTCTTCATCTGCGGCCTCAAACTCCTTATTGGGCTCTGCCAACTACTGCTGGTTCCCATCTGAGGCTGTCAGAATCGTTGATCTATCGAACGACTCCTTCCTGGCTGATTCCTTCTGCTACTCACTAGCTTGCTGCTGCCAAAACTCTGAGACGTGACCATAGACATCTTGATAGAGAAGCTGAACATACTTGGACAGGAGCTTCGCCCTCTTCATGATCAAGGCACTGCTCTCATTGCTCTCGCTGTTGGCTTCTACTATGCCAAACTCTACCTCGAGCTTCCTCAGCAGCGGCTCAGCCAGCTCCAATGAGCCATCGATGACTTTCTTAACCCTCCTGCTTGAAGGATGCTCGCTCCTTACTCTCGCAAGCTCTTCAATGAATGCCTCGACCTCCGTCTTCAGCTGTGCACAGCCGCTCTCGCTTACACCTGCGCTGTCCAGATTTGTGACGAGCTTTCCCATCGCAGCAGCGTTCTCAAGAAGCAAGATCATATTGATTCGAGATATGGCATTAGCTCTTACTTGAACGAAGCGGTCTCTAAGCTCGGTGAAGAGGGCACTCTTTGCTGCCGTGATCACGAGCATTTGTCCTGCTTTTGCTTGAATTTGTACTTTGTCGTCCAATTTCAGCACATTTCCGAATTCCTTCCTCATGGTCTCCAGCTGGGCCAGCTCCAAGTTGATCGTCAAGATTTTGTGCATCAGTGACTTTGAGAAGCCCTGAATCCTGATGACGTCCACATTCTTGAGGTCGCTGTTCTCCTCGACTTGGCTTGAGGCCTCTGTGATGATCAGCAGCTCCTGAGCTTTGTAGAAATATGATTCAAGTCTACTTTGGAGTGCTTCCTCTTGAAGATTGACCAATCTTGACTTGATGATCAGCGGCTGTAACCTATCCTGGAAGTTGGGCTTGAGGCCTTGGTCCTTCATGAACTTGAATAGATCGATGAAGGCTCGTCGTTGAAGATGCTTTTTGTTTAGGTCTCGGACAGCTTTGAGGCGTTCAAACATTCCAGCCATCACAGACTCCAAGGAGCTGGCGTCAGGCCACTTGCTTTCGATGTGCTTCTTCTCGAAGAATTCTAGTCGTCGGAGCATCATTGGTTGCTCTCCACCGTCATCGTTCTTCTTGACGGTCAAAGCGACAGTCTACTCTTCAACGATAGCTTTTTTCTCTGCATCAAGCGATACTAGCTTGTCTCCACCAGCATCAGTGTTGATGTATTTCTTACGAGAGCTCGTGAGCACCAGGCTCTAGATATTCTGCATGAGCACCTCTTCCTCGTGCTTGCAGGCTCTATTAAGCTGTCGATGGGTCTTATCTATGTTCGACTTCACTTATGTGAACTTTTGGACCGACCATTTAGAGACATCGATCAAAGTCTTTATCTTGTCACGAGCTGCTGCATCAAGCCTGGCAATTGTGCGCTATAGCTTGCCTTTAAACTGGCCATAGTAGCCCAGCACAAAGTGGAGGATGTTGAGCACCTTTCGCAATCTCTCGATGACGAGATCTTGCTTTCCACGATCAAAGTCTGGGAGAGAAATGAGTTGGCGTGCAAGTCCATGGCCATCTCGTTGCCTAAGATGGCTTTGCTTGAGCTCAAGACTATCATGAAGAAGCTACATGACTGCAAGACGAGACTCAAAGAGCCCAAGGCTGCTGTCTCTGATGAAGAGATCGACCAGTTCGAAGATCTAGAGCTCCACCTTGTCTTTATTGTTGTGCAGATTCTTGCTGCTATTGGCTGCTCTTCTTGGCTCTTTGTACAAATCCTCATCAAAGATCTGCCTTTCCACTGTGTGAATTAGCCTGATGCAATTGCGGAAATCGTCTTTGATCATTTTTGTTCTTCTGTGGTTGAGTAGATTCCTCCAGGATAAGATCTATATCTTTCGGTATCGAATGATCAGCTGCTTGATCGACGTTATCTCTTCATGGCATGAGTTCAGGTTCTTGCTGGCGTATGGTTGCCACTCGTCGAGCTTCTCCAGTAGCAGCTCAACACCCGTCAGAATCTTCATCAAGGGAGTAGATTTAGTATTGAATGAGGTCATCATATAGTTCGAAAGGAAGAGGACGTCGTTCAGGATAGGGCTCTCGTACTCTAGCAGGATGTCTCGAACTCGCTGCTGGAGCTTCGCGAGTGGCTGGAAGATCAGTCTTGCTTCTTGTGGAATGGAGTCATGATAGAAGTTGAAGGTTGAGGACAGTTACAAGTCGGTGATGTTCATAACTGACTTGAGCTGTGACTACTTGATCTAGTCCTCCAGACAATAGACTGCATCTTCCATCCATCGGTTGTCTCTCTCGATGAACGACTGCACTAAATCTGGTATTCTTATTGCTTGCTCACGCTTTGAGAGGTTGACGACCTCTGTCTGCTCCCAGCACATCTGAACAATTTCCAGGCGCTGTCGCAGGAAGTCAGACCGGAAGACGTCCTCATTTGCGCTGCTCACCTCGGTGAGCTCATCCAAGACCCTTTCAACGAGTACTTCACGATGCTATACCTCAGCAGGCTCAGCTTGACCAAGACCTTGGGCAGCAGCACCGTCAGCTCCTACCCGCTCATTGGATATGGAGAGGAGCTTTTTCTGGAACTCATCGAAGTAGCTTGGAAAGTTGACCTCGATCTCTTATTCGGCTTCTCTTTCCATTTGCGCTTTATCTTTGGCAGTGAGCTCGTCAATGGCTTTATTATCGTCCATGATGCTCTGTACTTTCATTTTGAAGGGAAGGTTGTAGACTTGGGCCTCCATCTCGTCCATTTCGCATTCTTCGGCAATTTTCTTGGCGATTTCTCTCCTCACAAAGTGATCTAATGCATGGACTTTGACTGCCAAAGCAGACTTTTGGCTCTCCTTTGTTGCTGGACAGAGCCTCTGAAGCTTGAGTAGCCACAGTAGCTGCTGCTCATATAGAATTTGCCTCTCTGGGCTGGTGCTGCCTGATGCCTTGCAGTGGAGTGCAGTCTCCTGCTCGTAGCTCTCTACGCTCTCTAGCCCAACGAGGCGATCGACGAGCTCATCTCCGACCTCAGCTTTGATGAGCTCGTGCAGATAGGTTCTCGAGCTCACCACCAAGAACAGAGAGCTGGTCATCAGAGGCTCCACGATATTGTTGAAGCAAGCATGATAAAGATCTTGGCCTTTCACCAGTAGCTGGTTGATCAGCTCACACTTGGTAAGCAGCTGCTTGAGACCTACCTTGAAGTCCCTCGCCTGTGCCAAAGCCGTGATCAGCTCCGTCACGCTATCGATCAGGTGGACTGTGTACTGAAGGAGAGCAAGAAGACGCTGGTGGATCTCAGGAGAAGGCATTAGAGACGCCAGGTGCTGGACTTGCGTCTCAAGCTCGTCAATCTATGCTCTGATTGGCTTCGTGGCATCAAGGGCAGCAAAAATATTTCGGAGATGGTACTGCCAGAAGTTCAGCTCGCTCAGATATGCATCAGTGTAGTGGGTTTCGGCTAGCCCTAGAAGTCGAGCGTGCTCAAATGGCAGGACGAGCATGGCTTCGATGACATCCACGGTCTGGAGCGCCTTGAACTTGGCAAAGCAGCCGACGATGGCGTCAATGCTCTTGGTTTGGCGTGGATTCTAGGAAGACTGCTTCTCCAAGTTGGTTCTCAGCAAAGAAAGCTCATCCTGGAGCTCCTCGACAACATGGTGGGCTTGATTAGAGGGAGCCTCGCAGAACTCAAGTGCCTCTTGGAGAAGTCCGTTCCTGTTGTCTGAGTTCTCGAGCTGGTACGTCATTTGTGAGAGTAAGCCAGCTGCACATGCGTAGAAGCTGGGGAGATCCCGCAGAGTCAGGTGCATTGCCTCGTCACATAGAACTCGATTCATTGTCGAGACCTCCACTGACTTCTTGAAATTGTACATTCTTTCGAGATTGAAAAGGTTTAGGCATCTGGCAAACCTGTTTACTGTGTTGCTGACGGCTGGAAGGAGCCAGCTGAGTCGCTTTGGCTTCATTTGTCCCTGCAGTTCACCCACTCTGGCCGCAAGAGCCAAATCCAGGCTGGCCTGGCTCAGTAGCGCCCTTTTACAGAGCTTCTTGGCATCCTTGAGAAGGCAAAGGCTATGATACTATGAGGATGTGCTCATTGGGATTGTTGCCGCTGCCTTCGGAATGAGTACGAGATAGGGCGAGGCCTCTTGAATCATCTCAGCGAGGTTGTAAGCATCGATGTCCTCTTTGCTGAGGATCTCTTTGTCATCATTGAGGCAGATTATTGAGTAGTGAGCCTCAAGACCACCAAAGCCGTGCTTTGGTTTGGTATCGTCCCCAGAGGCTCCAGAAAGCGTGGCGATCCAGACGAACCCAAGCGGATTTTGCTTCAAGTCTTCTTGCCATTCCCTCATCCTTGCAATTTGGTTGATCTCATCATCGCTCAATGCATTGGGCTTGAGCTGCTCGACCAAGCTAAGTCGATTCTGAAGACCCTTGGTATTGTTCGTCAGAGCCCTAACGCTCACCTCGCCATGCTGGGCTTCCAGGTGTCGCATCACCTCCACTGGAGCGTCGCCGTGGATCTTGGTGAGCATAAAAATTATTGAATGCGACTGAAGCACATCGACGTGGCCACGCTAGCAGAGAGCTTCGTGGATCTTTTGCAACAAGAAATACCGGTCTGCAAGCATCGCCAGGCTCTGATTTGCTCGCTTTTGGAGAATTATGGCCAATATCTGGTGCGAGGTGTTGGTCAAGACGATCTTGCTTGATGGATTGCTGACTGCCTGCTGGATCAACGCTGTGAGGCGTTGGACCTGGCAGTCCAGGTACCAGGCAAACCAGCCGTCTGGGTGCTCCCTTTGGGCGATGGTAGTCAGGCACAAATGGATCTGGTCGGAGTTGGCTTCATTTGCTCCCTTCAGATAGAGAGCCACAACATCCTCCTGAGTCTTGAAGTGCGTGAGGTGCTGGAACAGATATGGAGCAAGCCAAGACTTTGCGGATTGATTAGATCCTGAGGCTGAGGAGCCAGCAGGTGGCGCCGAGGGCTTGCTTCGCTTTCCAAGCTGCACCAGGGCTTGTGGAGAGGAGCTGTCCAAGCCATCTGTGCCTTGAGGCGTCTGAGAGTTGTGTCGCATTAGCGGATAGAAGTCGAATTTCAGAGCCTCGTGATAGGCGTCGAAGACGCGCCCATCTTGCTCGTCGACCAACGCTGCCACATCCTCAGAAATAGCCTAAGCGTCTTGACCAGCGTCTTTGAGGGTCTGGGCAGCCTGGTAGTCAATCTCGATAAGCAAGCACCTGTTGCGTAACGCTCGTGATACGTCTCGACCTTGGTCCACCAGAGTCTGCTTGCTCAAAAGGAATATCGGCCTGAAGTCTTGGTGCGCCTTGACTTCTCTCAAAGCATCGCCTTGGACGAGACCCTACTCATTAATGCTGAGCGAGTGGTTGCCCTCCTCGAGCAAGGAGTTCAATCTGTCCAGAATGGAAGGGTTACATAGGTTCGCATTCTCAAAGATGGCCCATTGGCCGTCCTCGATGGCGTTGACCAGCACCGAGTCCACCCATTCGAACCTGCTTTAGCCTTTCGAGATCGTGCGTTTGAATTGGTTCAACTTGCGTGTGAATTTCTCTCCATCTTCTTGCAATTCATTCGAATTCTATGAAATGAATTCCTCTATTATCAAGATTTGGTTCTCAAGGTCTCTCGTTGCTGCGAGTTTGTGCTCAAGGCTGATGACTGGGCCGGTGAGCCGGTCGATGTAGCTCTTTGCTATCTCAGACTGCAGCTGCGTCAAGTCCTGCGAGGTCTGCTCGAAGCAGCCAAGCAATTGGGTGGTGTCGCTGCGGTCGTTGAGCAAGATCCTCTTGAGCTGCTTGTTCCACAGCTGAGCGATCGTCTACAAGTTCCGAATGAGCTGCGAGCAATCATCGGTCACAACAAGCAAGGGGAAGTTGGTGTGCAGGCAATCTGCCAGGAATTGGAGGCTCTTTGTCTGGCAGCCTTACATCTTCAAGATGTCACTGAGGAATAGATCTGATCTCTCGAGATCAAGGAGGCCATTGCCTATCACGGTTGACTTGTGGTTCTCAAATTTCAGCTGATTATTTGGCAGGATTCTGACCAATGGGCGTGCAGCCAGCGCCGCTCTCACTCTCTCGATGTCGCCGATCAAGCCGGAGGCGGCGAGGATCTCATCGACTATCTTGTGCCTCACCGAGGACTTGGTGACCTTCTGCAGGTAGCAGATGTCCACGCACCAAGCCAGACTGAGGTCGTGATCTCCACCTGTCTCTTGGATGAACCTACGATAGAGCTTGAACAGTCGATTGAGGTCCCTCAGGTTGACGGCACCCTCATCAGGGCAGGCTGCTGTCCTGCCTGCCTGTTCTCTCAGAATGCTCTCCACCGTCTTGCTGAATTCCAACAAGGCAGTGACATCCAAGCGCGCGAGCAGACGATCGTTGAGGATCTGGCGCTCCAATATGCACCAGTAGTCGTCTTGGGTCAGCTCCTCCAGGTAGATCTTGTTGAACCTATTCAAGAAGGATTTGGGCAGCGTCTTGCGGCCACCAACCGATGAGCTCGATTAGCTCGGGTTCTGGCAAGCGAAGACGAAGAAGTCAGGGTGGCACTCAAATTCTCTGTTGAGTTCTGGAATGTATACGGTTCTTCGATGGTCAAGGATTGCATTCAGGCCTTCCAGTACACTTTATTGGGCGAGGTTCATCTCATCGATCAAGAACCAGTGGCCTTCCTTGATCGCCCTGAGGAGGGCGCCATCGCACCACCTGAACTGAATATCTTCACCATCACCCGACTCTGGGCCACCGTTGTCGTTGGTTGTGGGATACTCGCTACCAAGAAGGTCCATCATGTCCGTCTGCTCACTCAAGTTGACTCTGGTGAGCAGCCTGCCACTTATTCTGGCCAGGTTTTCGACGAGGCTGGTTTTTCCAACACCAGGAGGTCCTTCTATCAAGGTTGGCTTCTGCAGCTGATGAGCTCGCAGCAGCCGATGGAGATTTGATTTCGTTGTCTTTGCATCAAATGCAAATTGTGAGCTCGTGGTGCCCACTTTTTTATCCAGAACGAATGGATGTACACCAATCTGCATTTCTGTGTTTATGAACTCTCCCTCAAATGAGCTTGAGCGATCTCGCCACGACGGCAAGCAGACGTCATTTAAGAGCATGTCAAGATATTCAGTGCAGTGACCTGTGATCTAC
>ERZ888423.3485-NODE-3485-length-10282-cov-6.563899_pt1 | contig 10282 bp, 9 predicted proteins | sample MGYA00520523_ERZ888423 | MGnify/ENA primary metagenome ERZ888423 (study PRJEB32303, sample SAMEA104408611) | aquatic metagenome | biome: Brackish water; feature: Pelagic; material: water | place: Baltic Sea | collected 2014-06-08T10:24:00 | depth 30,27 m ...
TTGAATCGGTTCTTTACAACACTTCGGAAGCTTTGCGTGCGTTAGCTGTTTTGTTAAATCCAGTAATGCCAGCAACTTGTGAAATTCTCTGGGAATCACTTGGCGCAAATGAAAAATTGGGCACAATTGGTAGCCAACCAATTTCAAGCGTTGCCACTTGGGGTCAATTGCCAGCTGGTTCAAAAGTTACCAAGACACCAGTGCTTTTCCCTCGTCTTGAAGCTGCGGAATAATTCACTTTCATGGCTGATCGGCACAATCGCGATTTAGATCGCAAACCTGCGCCGCTTCCTGAACCGTTGCCAGTTCCTTGCGTTGATGTGCACGCACACATGGAAATTGTTACCGATGCAGCCGCTGATTCAGATGCTGTTGGTCAAGTAATTGCCGATGCCGCATCAGTTGGCATTAATCGCATTGTGCAAGTTGGTTATTCAGCAGAGCAATCACAATGGTGCGTTGCTGCTGCCGAGAAATGGAATACCTCAGTACTCGCTGCGGTAGCGCTACATCCAAATGAAGCACCAGTGGTTACTGACCTTGAAGCCGACTTAGCAATTATTGAAAAGCTAGCTCAGCATCCGCGAGTACGTGCCATTGGTGAAACTGGCTTAGATTATTTCCGCACCCCACCTGAGTTACGCAAACGTCAACAAGATTCCTTCAAATGGCATATCGAATTAGCGAAGCGCACCAATAAAGCGCTAGTGATTCATGATCGCGATTCGCACGAAGATGTACTTTCAATTTTGCAAGAGGTGGGCGCGCCTGAAACGACTATATTTCACTGTTATTCAGGCGACGCCGCTATGGCCAAGATCTGTATTGAACGTGGCTATATCTTGTCATTCGCCGGCACAATTACTTTTAAAAATGCCCCTGAACTTCGCGAGGCCGTGAAATTAGTTCCGATTGATCAACTTATGGCTGAGACAGATTCACCATTCTTATCGCCTATGCCCAATCGCGGTGCGCTAAATGTGCCCGCTCAAGTGGCGACCGTTATTCGAGCAATGGCAGCAGAACGTGGCGATGATTTAGCCGAACTCGCAAATGCGTTGAGTGCAAACGCTGAGCGAGCATTTGGAAAGTTCAACTAATGTCGCTACTGGGTGCTGCTGAAATTCGTGAATTGGCCGAGTTACTAGATCTACGGCCAGCCAAATCACTAGGTCAAAACTTTGTAATCGATGGCAATGTTTGCCAGAAAATTGTCCGCGTTGCCGGCGTAACTGCCGATGACATCGCACTTGAAATTGGCCCGGGGTTAGGTTCGCTGACATTGGCGCTGCTAGAAGTTACCTCTAACGTGATTGCAGTTGAAATTGATCAACGCTTAGCCGATCGCTTACCGATCACAGTTGCCGAGCATAAAAAAGATTCAGATTACAAGTTAACGGTTATTAACACCGACGCTCTCGCTCTTCGAGAATTACCGCTAGCACCAACAGTGTTAGTTGCTAATTTGCCTTACAACGTTTCGGTGCCAGTGTTGCTACACCTGCTTGAAATTCTGCCTTCGCTAAATACTGGCGTGGTTATGGTGCAAGCTGAAGTTGCTGATCGCTTAGCCGCTAAACCAGGTACCAAGGAATATGGAATTCCTTCGCTAAAAGCTTCTTGGTGGGCCCAAGTAAGTGGTGCGGGCTCGGTTTCGCGCTCTATTTTCTGGCCAGTACCTGGCGTCGATTCAAAGTTAGTAAGTTTTAAACGACACGAAACTCCGGGCGATGAAGTTATGCGTAAAGGTGTTTTCCAATTAGTTGATGCCGCCTTTGCCCAACGTCGCAAAATGTTGCGGGCAGCGCTATCGGGCATCTTTGGTAGCTCGGCAAAAGCCGAAGCAGTTTTAATTGCTGCCGGTATTGATCCAACCTTGCGTGGTGAATCTTTATTAATTGATTCTTTCTGTGCCATCTATAACGCCAGCCAAAGCGTCAAGTAGAGTTCAATCGTGGCCACAAATTCAGTAACCGTTCGCGTTCCTGCGAAAGTTAATCTGCAACTTTCAGTTGGCCCGCGCGAAAACGATGGCTTTCATGGTCTGGTCACAGTTTTTCAAGCAATTTCTATTTACGATGATTTAACGATTACTCATGCAGCACCCGGTTCAGGTTTGTCACTTTCAATTACCGGTGACCACATAGCGGGCGTGCCAGCTGATGAAACAAACTTAGCTGCCAAAGCTGCTCAAATTATTGCCAAAGAATATGACGTTGAGATCGATGCAACTATGCAGATTCATAAAACTATTCCAGTTGCTGGCGGAATGGCTGGCGGAAGTGCAAATGCCGCTGCTGCAATAGTGGCAATCGATGCGCTCTATTCACTAGGCATGACCCGCGAAGAGATGGTGAAAGTCGCCCGCCAGCTTGGGAGCGATGTTCCGTTTATGTTAAACGGTGGCACTGCAATTGGTCGTGGCCGTGGCGATGAACTAACTGCAGCGCTCTCAAGAGGCACCTACCATTGGGTTTTAGCACTCTCTTCAGCCGGATTATCAACACCATCGGTTTATGCTGAGTGTGATCGTTTGCGTGCTGGTTTAACAATTGCAAACCCACAAGCAAGTGACAAGTTAATGCAATCACTATTGGCTGCTGATGAAATTTCAGTTGGCAAACATCTAATTAATGATTTACAGAGTGCAGCTTGTTCGCTGCGGCCCGCGCTTCGTTTAATTCTCGATGTGGGCCAGGAGTATGGCGCACTTGGCGGAATTGTTTCTGGCTCCGGGCCAACAGTTGCGTTTTTAGTATCGGATGAAGAAGCTGGCTTAGATTTAGCAGTTGCACTTACCGCCAGCGGAGTTGTTGGAAGCGTTGCAAGAGCAACTGGGCCAGTGCCTGGTGCTCGAGTTATTGAAACGCGTTAACTAATTTACTAAGCAGTCTCGCTAAATCAATCTGCTCTTCTTTAGTTAGCGCCGATAACAAATCTTCTTCACGCCCAAGTAGATCTTCCATCGCAGCATCAACGGCGCTCATTCCAGTTTTCGTTAAAGTTACTAAACTGCCGCGCCCATCTGCTGGGTCAGGTTCACGCGTGATTAGCTTTAACTCTTCTAATCGATCAAGGCGATTTGTCATGGTGCCACTGGTTACTAAAGTTTCGGTCATTAATGAACTAGGGGATAGTTGATAAGGCGAACCTGCGCGACGAAGTGCGGCAAGAACATCAAAGCCCCAAGTTTCTAGATCAGCGAATGCACTTCGGCGAGTGATATCTAGTTGGCGCGAAATTCTAGTTACGCGACTAAGTACCGCTAAAGGCGCAAGATCGAGATCGGGGCGTTCTGATTTCCAGGCGGCGATCAGGCGATCTACTTCATCGCGCATTTTTACCCCCGCCCCTTGTAATTTTCTTGGCAATTTTCTTAAGAAATCTCGCTATGGGCAAGGTTAATGGTCAAAAGCAGTCCCTCGGATGAGGGAGAATACGGGTTCCGCCATTGTGTAGTGGCTAGCACATGGGCCTTTGAAGCCCAGGGTCCAGGATCGATACCTGGTGGCGGAGCGATTGCCAGGAAAACCGAAGTTAGAATTAAGGCCTGACTAGCAGCAGGGGAGAATCTCTTGGATTGTGCAATTGTCTTAGCCGCTGGCGAAGGCACCCGCATGAAATCTGCAACTCCTAAAGTCTTACATGAAATTGCTGGGCGTTCGTTACTTGGACATGTTCTAGCTGCAGTATCTGAAATAACCCCCGCTCAACTTTGTGTGGTTGTTGGCGCTGGCCGCGAAGCAGTTGAATCACACTTAAAGGAAATCGCGCCAACTGCAAAAACTGTTTTTCAAGATCGCCGTGGTGGTACCGGGCATGCAACTCAATTGGCGCTGGCTGAAATCAAATTTTCGGGCACGGTAATTATTTTGGCTGGCGATACCCCGATGCTAACTGGCGCTTCACTTAAAGAGTTAGTTGCCGCCCACAAAGCAACAGGAGCAACAGCATCAGTTCTAACTGCCGAACACCCAGACCCAACTGGTTATGGTCGCATTATTCGCGCCGATGATGGCACCTTGTTGCGCATCGTTGAAGAAAAAGATGCCGATGAAGATCAGAAGATGATCTTTGAAATTAACTCAGGTGTGTACGCATTCGATGGCGCCAAACTTGCTGGCGCGATTACGAAATTAACTTCGGCAAATGCCCAAGGCGAACTTTATTTGACTGATGTAATCGAAATTTTGCGCAATGAGGGTGGCACTATCGGCGCCGTTCTAATTGAAGACTTTGTTGAAACCCTAGGCGTTAATGATCGTTATCAATTAGCTGAAAGCGCTGCCATGTTGCGCGATCGCATTAATGAAGTACATATGCGCAACGGCGTAACGATTGTTGACCCAACTACGACCTGGATCGATGTCCAGGCTGAAATATCTAACGATGTAACTATTTTCCCTAGCTCAGCGATCTTGGGTAAAACAACGATTGAATGTTGCGCAGTGATTGGCCCACGCACCACGCTAAACAATTGCCAAGTAGGGCAAGGGGCATCGGTAGTTGAATCAAATTGCACCGATTCTTCAATTGGGGCGGATGCAAACGTTGGTCCATTTACCTATTTACGCGCTGGCACTGTGCTCAAAGAGAGCAGCAAGGCTGGCGCATTCGTAGAAATTAAGAATTCCCAAGTTGGCGCAGGCTCAAAAGTGCCACATCTTTCCTACGTTGGTGATGCCACGATCGGCGTTGGTACAAATATCGGCGCCGCCACAATTTTTGTTAATTACGACGGGGTCGAAAAGCATCCAACAATTGTTGGCGATCATGTTCGTATCGGTAGCGACACTATGTTGGTTGCACCAGTAAATATTGGTGATGGGGCTTACACCGCCGCCGGTTCCGTAATTACTGAAGATGTTCCGCCTGGTGCGATCGGCGTTGGCCGATCTAAGCAGCGCAATGTATTAGGTTGGGTCATGCGCAAGCGCGCTGGTTCCAAATCAGCACAAGCAGCCGAAGCTAAAGAATCGAAAGGTTAGTAAATGAGCGAGATCCGGTTATCTTCTGAAAAGCGTTTACGACTTTTTGCCGGCCGCGGTTTCCCTGAATTAGCTGATGAAGTTGCTGCCGAACTCGGAATTCCTTTAACACCAACATCTGCATATGACTTTGCGAATGGCGAAATTTTTGTTCGCTTCGAAGAATCAGTTCGCGGTTGCGATGCATTCGTAATTCAGAGCCACACCACTCCAGTTAATAAGCAGATCATGGAACAACTAATCATGGTCGATGCTTTGAAGCGCGCGTCTGCAAAGCGCATCACAGTTGTTGCACCTTTCTATGGTTACGCCCGCCAAGATAAGAAGAGCCGCGGCCGCGAGCCAATCACTGCGCGATTAATGGCTGATCTATTTAAGACTGCCGGCGCCGATCGTTTGATGTGCGTTGATTTACATACTTCACAAATTCAAGGTTTCTTCGATGGTCCAGTTGATCATTTGTTCGCACTACCAATGTTGGCCAACTATGTTGGCAGCAAAGTAGATCGCAGCAAGTTAACAATCGTTTCGCCAGACTCTGGTCGAGTTCGTGTAGCAGAGCGCTGGTCAGATCTCCTTGGTGGTTGCCCAATTGCATTCATTCACAAAACACGCGATCCACGTATTCCTAATGAATCAACTACTGGTCGCGTCGTTGGTGATGTGCAAGGTCAAACCTGCGTAGTTATCGATGACATGATCGACACCGCCGGCACAATTACTAAAGCTGTCGATGCGCTATTTGATGCTGGTGCCAAAGATGTAATTATCGCTGCCACACATGCAGTTTTCTCAGGCCCTGCCATTGAGCGCTTAAAAGGATCGCGTGCATCAGAAGTTGTAATTACCAACACGTTGCCAATAACGGATGACCAAAAATTTGACCGTTTAACCGTGCTTTCGATCGCCCCGCTTCTTGGTCGGGCAATTCGCGAAGTATTCGAAGATGGCTCAGTTACTAGCCTCTTCGACGGTCATTCCTAAGCGCGATTTGCGCTTAACCGCACCCATTCGCTAACCTTTGGCTCGTTCCGGCGAGGGTAAGAATTATTTCCGTAATCGACGGCGTAGGTTTTCATCCTGCTGGAACTTTTGTGAAGTAACCGAAAGTAAACCTGACAGGAGTTAAGAAAAATGGCTGAGATTTCAATCAATGGCGTTCGCCGTACTGAATTTGGTAAAGGCGCATCACGTCGTAATCGCCGCGATGGTTTAGTTCCTGCAGTTATCTACGGCCACGGTGAAACACCTGCGCACGTAACACTTCCAGCACGCGAACTTGGCGTTGCTCTTAAAACATCAAACGTACTTCTAGATATCGTCGTTGATGGCACAACTGTTCTAACTTTGCCTAAGGCTGTTGTTCGCAACGCACTTAAGGGCACACTTGAGCACGTTGACTTAGTTTTGGTTCGCCGCGGCGAGCGCGTTGTTGTTGCTGTTCCAGTTCACACATCTGGCGAGCACGATCGCGACGGAATCCTTGAGCACGTTCACCACTCAATCGAAGTTGAAACAGAAGCAACTTCTATTCCTAGCTTCTTCGAATTAGATCTAACTGGCATGGCTGCCGGCACATCTCTTTATGCCGAAAGCGTTGCATTGCCAGCAGGCGTAACACTTATCTCTGATCCAAAGATGGTTGTTGTTCACCTTTCAGAGCGTTCAATTGCGGTTGAACCAGTTGCTGAAGCGGCACCAGCTGCTGCTGCGGCTCCTGCTGCTGAAGAGAAGAAAGAGTCTTAATCGGTTGATCCCAGTTCAACTACTAATCTAGGGACATGGATTTAACATGCTGTGGTTAGTAGTTGGGTTGGGCAATCCCGGCCCTGAATACGAAGCAACTCGCCATAACATCGGCCAATTAGTTGTTGATCAATTAGCAAAATCTAACTCTGCTAAATGGAGTTCACATAAATCTCGTTGCGATATCGCTGAATTTAAATTAGGTGTTGGCATTGATGCCGCCTCTGTAGTAGTCGCTAAATCAAAGAGCTACATGAATGAATCTGGTGGCCCAGTTAAAGCCCTAGCTAATTTTTATAAAGTAGAGCTGGCTAACATTATTATTTTGCACGACGAGCTAGATATTCCATTTGCCGCAATTCGCAGCAAAGTAGCTGGCGGCGACAATGGCCATAATGGTTTGAAATCACTTACTTCTTCATTCGGAAGTGCAGATTACCTGCGCGTGCGTTTAGGCATCGGTCGCCCACCTGGCCAACAAGACCCTGGTGATTTTGTGTTAAAACAGTTTGCCTCAGCTGAAAAGAAAGAGTTAACGGACTTTATTTTGCGCAGCGCTGATTGTGTTGAATCTCTGATTACCCAAGGTTTAGAACGTACTCAATCAGCTTTTAATAGGTAATTTAATCTGTTTGGTCAGCCAGTGTTGCGTAAGCCAGCTGCCACACCATTAATAGTTAGCAGCAGCGCACGAATCAATAGTGGATCCGCATCGGCACCTTCGGTGCGCACTCGGCTCAGCAAGTTAATTTGCAGCAAGTGCAGTGGCGATAGATAAGCATCGCGAACTTGCAAGGTGCGCGAAAGAATTGGCTGATCTTCAAGTAGCGATTGTTTCTTGGTCAGCAAGTTTATTTCAGCAACCGTTAGTTCAAACTCAGCTTCGATATCGATAAGAAAATGCTGCAATTCAGCCGGTACTAGCTTTTCAACATAGCGACGAGCCAGTGCTAAATCTGTTTTTGCTAACGTCATTTCGACATTGCTAATAAAGGTATGAAAGAAGTGCCACTCTTTGAGCATGCGTGAAGCAACATCGCCGTGACCGGCTTCGCGTGCAGCTTTCAAACCAGTACCAACGCCATACCAACCAGGCACAATCTGACGAGATTGCGTCCAACCAAATACCCATGGAATCGCACGCAAACTACCCAACCCGCTGGCTGCATCTGGGCGACGTGATGGTCTAGAACCTAAGAAGAGATTTCCAAGTTGTTCAACTGGGGTGGAAGCGTAAAAATACGCTGGTAAATCAGGATGATCGACAAGTGATCGATATTGGGTAAATGAGTTATCGCTAATTGATTGCATGCAAGCGTTCCAGCGCTCTAGATCTTCAGGAGCTTGGCGAGGACCACGATTAAGCACAGTTGCTTCAAGGGCCGCAGCCAAAGTTAATTCAACGTTTTCGCGAGCAAGTGAAGGCAATGAGAACTTGTCACTAATAACTTCGCCTTGCTCAGTCATTTTGATTTCGCCATCGATAGAGCCCCACGGAAGCGCGATTAGCGCCTCATAGGTTGGGCCGCCACCGCGACCGACTGAACCACCGCGACCATGGAATAAACGCAAACGAACACCGTACTTAATTGCAACATCGCGAAGCTTGCGTTGAGCCCGGTGAATTTCCCATTGGCTAGTTGCGATACCAGCATCCTTATTGGAATCTGAGTAACCCAACATGATCTCTTGTACATCGCCACGCAAAGTTAAGAGTTTGCGATAAGTCGGGTTGGCAAGGAGTTTTTCCAAAATTTCACCAGCTGCGCGCAGTTCAGCAACTGTTTCAAGTAAAGGTGCAAAACCGATGCGAGCGACGTTCTTGTCTAGATCAACCAAACCAACATACTTGCCAAGCACTACAGCTGCTAATAAATCGTCAGCACCTTTAGTCATCGAGACGATATAAGTTTCGATTGCAGTAGATCCAAAACGATCAATTATTTCGCCAATGGCAGTGAAGGTATCCATAGTCTTTGTTGCTTCAGTATCAAGTTTGTTCAGAATTGGCTTCTTGGCGCTAGCTAGTTCAGCGGCAAGTAATTCGAATTTCTGATCATGGCTTTGCTCAAGATAGTTATCAGCAATGGCTAGCTGTGCGAGTACCTGATGATGCGCATCGGAATGCTCGCGGATATCCATAGTTGCGTGGGTTAAACCAAAAGTACTGACCGTACGAATTGTGCGTTCTAGTAAACCAGTTGCGATTAATTCGCCCCGGTGGGCATAAAGTGAATCGCGCATTAACGTTAAATCAGCTAATAACTCAGCAGTATCGCAGTAATCACGATGAGGAACATGTGGGCCACTGGCGGCATGACGCATGCGCGTAAAAGCTAAGCGATGCACAATTGCAGTAGCTTTCAAGCGATATGGCTCTTCGACATTTAAACGCAAGAAACGTTCTTCGAATTCTGGAATATGTTTTAAATCATTTTCGATCGAGGCAGTTAGTTCAGGTGTGGCACCAACGATTCGAGTAGATACTGAGAGCAGCTGACGTAGCTCATCCATGGCTGCGATTGTTACGCGAATAGCGTGGCCAGCCTGCAAAACCATTACATCGCGAGTCACTTCGCCAGTGATATTTGGGTTTCCATCACGGTCGCCACCGATCCAGTTTCCAAAGGAAAGTGGGCGAGCGGTTACCGGAACATCAATGCCTAAACGTTTCATCTGGATTGCAAAATCATTTAGCACTTGGGGCACGGATAATTTAAATAAATCATCTAAGTAGTAAAGCGCGTTCATAGCTTCATCAAGTGGTTCTGGGCGATCAAGTCGCAGTTCATCGGTCTGCCAAAGCAGATCAATTAATTCGGCTAACTTAGCAACGCGTGCCGGTGATTTTTTCTGATCAAGCAAAGTTGCAACTTTTCCTAATTTATTCAAAATAGAACGACGAGCAGCTTCAGTTGGATGGGCAGTAAAAACTGGACGCACATTAAGTTCAGATACCCAAAGGGCTAAATCAGCATCAGAAAATTCGTGACCTGGAGTTTGCGCTTTCTTAGCAGCCAAGATGCGATCGGTAGCGCGGGTTAACCATGAGCCACCTTCGGCACGCGCATCGGCCAAAATATGTGCACGGTGAACTTGTTCAGCAACATTTGCTAAGTGAAAGTAAGTACTAAATGCGCGCACTAACTGCACTGAATCTTCGACAGATAAATCAGAGAGGAGCTCGCCACCATCGCCTTCGCGCACAGCCTTACGTACTGCCTCAACTAAGTTGAGCAGTTCGACGCCTTCTTGGCGTACAAGGGTTTGGCCTAAGAGTTCACCTAACTGGCGAACGTCATTACGCAACTCTGCGTCATCGGCCTGAAAATTGCCTGACATGGGCGTAATCATCGCAGGTCTTTCGCAATCGCGATTACCGCACGCGTACCAGGCAAGATAGAATTGGCGTAATTCGCCCCCTCCCACCTTTGGGAGTTGGGGCTTAACGGCATTTCGTAGCATCTAAGAGGTTGGGAGGTTGTCATGCGTGGCTTGTTAAATTCACTTGCCGACTTCCCGGAATTTATCGATGCAACGAGTGAAAG
>ERZ888423.3490-NODE-3490-length-10273-cov-11.283715_pt1 | contig 10273 bp, 7 predicted proteins | sample MGYA00520523_ERZ888423 | MGnify/ENA primary metagenome ERZ888423 (study PRJEB32303, sample SAMEA104408611) | aquatic metagenome | biome: Brackish water; feature: Pelagic; material: water | place: Baltic Sea | collected 2014-06-08T10:24:00 | depth 30,27 m ...
GTATGACGCTGGCAATAATCACCCAAAGCAGCAAAAGGTCGAAGTACCTGCCGGCTTTAGTAGAGGTGCCAAAAATGATGATATATAGCTTTTTTCTCATTATCTTGTGCTTAATCAGAATGACTGTACCAGATGCTTACATGCATTTTGAGCTTGCAATGTATCTTTTTTTAAACGCAAGAAAAATATGAAATCAACACTCCCTGTTTTTTTGCTACTCATCTGCCAGGCAGTAGTGAGTGCTCAGGTCCCTGAAATTATATGGCAATTGAATGTTGGCGGCGATAGCTGGGATGAGCTCAGAAGCATGGAAGAAACAGCCGATGGCGGAATTATAACAGGCGGATTTTCTTATTCGGGAATATCGGGTGATAAGACAGAGATGAACATGGGTACTGTCGATTTCTGGATCATAAAAGTCGACGCCTTCGGAGCTATAGAATGGCAGAATACCATTGGTGGCGATGCAGCAGATCAATGTTACTTTATTCAGCAAACGCCCGATCTGGGATATATATGTGGCGGCTGGAGTAAGTCGGACGTATCGTACGATAAAACGGTTCCTACTTTTGGAGGAAGAGATTGCTGGCTGCTGAAACTGGATCCCTCCGGTGATATCGAGTGGCAGAAAGCTTATGGAGGTTCCGAAGACGACTATCTGTTCGCCTTTGATAACACTGCCGACGGCGGCTATGTTTTGGGGTGTTTCACTGCATCGGGTGCAACAGGAAATAAGACGGAACCCAATTATGGCAATATGGATTACTGGATTATCAAAATTGATAGTCTGGGCAACATAGAATGGCAGAACGCGCTGGAAGGATATGGCGATGACAGGCTGCATGGCATTCAGCAAACGGCCGATGGTGGTTACATTGTGGGCGGAACGACTGACTCGCCGATGGGGGGTGATAAATCGGAAGATGTTTTTGGGGAGGAAGATTACTGGGTAGTTAAACTCGATGCTTCGGGTAATATTGAATGGGATAATAACATCGGTGGTGTGAGTGAAGATGAGCAATTCAGTATCATCCAGACCATCGATGGGGGTTATTTTCTTGGAGGATTTTCCACCTCTCCCGTGTCGGGGGATAAAACAGAACCCGCATGGGGCGCTCAGGACTACTGGGCAGTGAAGCTGTCTGCCGCAGGCGAAATTGAATGGCAAAACAATATTGGTGGAGCCAGCGGCGACCGCCTGGAGTATGTGTTGCAGGACCCTGCCGGATATTATTTCCTGGGTGGTTCGTCCCTCTCGGAAAATGATGGCGATAAGGAGATGGTAAGTTATGGGCTTTGGGATTTCTGGGCCATTCAGCTCAACGAAAGCGGTGACATTGACTGGCAATTGTCTATTGGTGGCGATGGCGATGATGTGGTGCGCGGCATCAATCAAACGCGCGATGGCGGTGTGGTAATTGGTGGCCAGTCATCATCGGGAATTTCAGGTAACAAAACGGTTCCCAATCAGGGCGGTTACGATTTTTATCTCGTTAAGCTGGGTTGTACTGCCACCGGATTCTTTGAAGATGCAGATGGTGATGGTTACGGTAACCCCGACAGGCCCTCCCTTAATTGCAATGGCCTTCCCGGATTTGTAGCGGATAACACGGATTGTGATGATACTAATATGGACATCCACCCCGGTATGCCCGAGCTGGAGAATGGTCTGGATGACGATTGCAATAACCTGGTGGACGATGTGGCCGTCGCGATAACTGACAGGAACAGCTCCATTCATATTTATCCCAATCCTTTCCAACAGTTTATACAAATCGCCATGGATGCAGGCGGCAACAGACCCCATCATATTTTTTTAACGAATGCACATGGTCAATTGTGCAACACTTGGAGGGTTGATGGTGCAACCATGCTGCTGGATACAGAAGGGTTGGCTCCCGGTATTTACTATTTGAATTGGGTGGGTGATCAAAGTGCGGGCTGTACCATGTTGATCCACCAGTAAGCGCGTGCATGGAGCATCTCCATGTATCAGGTTCAGCATTGGATTGCTGCCGTAATCCCTTGTTGCCACCTTCCGGGGCAGTCATGATTCGCTTTTTCAGGAAACCCTTATACTGCTTACCTTAGCGCTGCAATGAGTAAATCGGGAATACAGGTCATTTACGAGGATGATGATTATTTGGTGGTAGACAAGCCATCGGGGGTGCCTGTTTTACCCGATCGTTCCAAAGACGCACTCCCCGATATACGCAGTACATTGGAGCCGGTGAAAGGTAAACTCTGGGTGGTGCATCGCATCGACAGAGATACCAGTGGATTGTTGGTTATGGCCCGCAATGCCGAAGCACACCGGCACCTGAATATGCAATGGGAGGAAAGAACCGTGCGGAAAGAGTATTACGCCATCGTGCAGGGTACACCTCTGGAAAATCCCGCCCAGATTGAAGTGCCCATTCTCGCGCTTCCCAATAAGAATATCAGTACGGTTGATCCTGCCGGTAAGCCTGCGGTTACATTGATCAAGGTGGAAGCATCCTTCCGGCACTACAGTCTTTTGCGCATACGCCTGCTCACAGGGCGACGTCACCAGATTCGGGTGCACATGGCTTATGCGGGGAATCCACTGATGGTGGATGCGCTGTATGCGGCGAAGGAGCAGTTCTTTTTATCGGAGATCAAGAAGAAATACAAATCCAGCGGAGAAGAGCAGCCCCTTATCAACCGACTGACCCTGCATGCCACTTTGCTGGAGTTCGAACATCCTACGGAGCAACGCAGCTTTATGGTAGAATCGCCCTTGCCCAAAGATATGGCTGTGGTGGTCAAACAACTGGAGCGCTGGGATGCCATTTGAACTGCAGGTGCCGAATGCAGTCTGCATCAATATTAACACCCACACTTTTTAATAAGGTAGTATCTTTCCGCTGAGCAATGATGTCACCGCAAAAAATTGGTCTCTTTCTGTTTTCCGTTGCAGCAGCTTTGTTGCTCATCAGCTGGGTCATGCCTAAAAATGGGGTGGAAGTCTTCCCCGGTTTTCGCATCCATTTTTTAAGTCTGGATGAGGTTTTTTCCACCGCCGGTCAGGAGCTGGCCGACATAACGCCCATGCTGGATATGGTGGCCACCATGGATGGGCAGGCAGACACGGCAGCTACGGAGGAATCACTGATTGTCCCCGGGGAAATCCTGCAACCCATAGAAATGAATGCTGCCGCCATGGATGCGCTTCGCAATAGCTTTCTGCGTCTCGATACAACACAACCCCTTCGGATGCACATTCTGCATTACGGCGATTCACAGATTGAGAGCGACCGACTCACCTCTTACATACGCGATAAATGGCAACGTCAGTATGGTGGTTATGGCCCGGGATGGATACCGGTCATGAGCTACTCCAAACCCGGCGGTGTTACGGTGACTACCACCGGACCATGGATACAGCAAACGCTTTTTGGCAGCGATGAACGGCAGGAGGGTGTGCGCTTCGGACATCTGTTGAGTACTTCGGTGATAGGTTCAGGGGCAACGGACTCGACAAGGGCCGACACTTTGCTGACGGCGACAGCCTCCATCACAGCCAACACATGTCTGTATGCAAGGGCCAAGCAATTCAACAGGGTAGTGGTGTTTACCGATGCACCTTCCGGTGGAGGACAGCTGACCATGGAAGTCGGAACAGCCGTTTTCACCTGGGACCTGGATTCAGGCGTTCAGTGGGAAACCATATCGCTACCGGAATTGGTTTCAGATGTGCAGCTTACCTTTCGCGCTGTGCCGGGTACCATGGTGCATGGTATTTCGCTGGAATCGGAGCAAGGGGTGTGGGTCGATAACATACCGTTGCGGGGAAGCTCCGGAACCATTTTCCGGCAAAGCAGTCAGTCGCTGTTAGCACTATCCGATGCACGCATGCAGGTGGGGATGGTTTGGATGCAGTTCGGCGGGAATGTAATGCCCTATATGAAAGACGAACAGCAAAGCACCGACTACGGCAAGTGGTTCGGTTCGCAGATACGCTATATGCAGTCGGTATATGACCGTGCGGCCTTCCTGGTCATTGGTCCTTCCGACATGGCTACCAAAATCGGAGCAACCTTTGAAAGTTATCCCTTGTTATCGCATGTGCGGGATGCCTTGCGCTCTGCGGCTATCAGTCAGGGCGCTGCCTACTACGATTTACTGGAAGCCATGGGTGGTTTGCAGTCCATACCGGCGTGGGTAGCGTCTGACCCGCCACTGGCCATGCCCGACTACACACACTTTACACCTGCCGGAGCCCGTTTAATGGCGGAAATGTTATATGAATCGCTGGTGCAGGCAAGAACAAAAGCAATGGTAAATGAAGATTAGAATAATATATATAATATTTTGTTTTTTAATGGTCAGTGACAGTCCGGTGGTATTGGCGCAGGATACAGCCGATAAATACCCCTTTATTCGAACCGACCTGAACCGCATAGATGCACCTGATTCGCTTTCGGCGCTGAGCAGTTTCTGGGAGGCCTTTCACAACATGATGTTGTACAAAGACGAACAGCTCCATATTGTGCATTTCGGTGGCTCGCATATTCAGGCAGATATTTACACCCACGTTTTGCGTGCCGCCTTCCAGCATATCGATTCCGATGTACCGGGGGCGAGGGGGTTTCTTTTTCCCTACAGTGCAGCGCATACCAACAACCCTTACAATTATAAGGTTGATTATTCCGGAGAGTGGGATGGACACCGCAGCAGCGTGAGCAGCCATCAGGCAGACTGGGGTGTGGTAGGTGTTACAGCCACCACCAACGACCTGCAACCTCAAATTACCATCACCTTTCGCGATACGCTGAACCCGGTCAGCATCAACAGACTGCTGGTGATGACCGATGCCACTGATTCTACGTATGTATTGCAGGTAAACCGAATTCCGCATCTGGTAAAAACAGATACTACAGCAGAGGGATACTGGTTGTTGTATTTCGATGCAACCATAGACACCATAGTACTGCCATTTGAAAGGATGAACGATACTGCTGTATTATCATTTTTTGGATGTATTGCTGAGAATAACCAGGCGGGAATTACCTACCACGCATTGGGTGTGAACGGAAGTTCGTTTAAATCTTTCGAGCGATGCGCGCGGTTTTCCGAGCAATTGCCTTACCTGCATCCCGATCTGGTAGTGATTTCCATAGGCACCAATGACACCTCAGACCCAGACTTCGATGCGGAAGCTTATAAGAGGCGCTACGGTGAGTTTATCAGAAAAGTACTGGAAGTGAATCCACAATGTGCGTTGTTGCTCACCGTACCCAACGACAGTTATATCAGAAGAAAATACCACAATAAGAATCTGGTGGCGGCGCGCGCTGCCATCTATGAGTTGGCAGCAGAATACCATGCCGGCGTCTGGGATTTGTACAGCATTATGGGAGGTGCCTACTCAGCCAAGAAATGGCGCAATGCCGGTCTGATGAAAACAGACCTGGTGCATTTCACCCGTGAGGGCTATGAAATGAAAGGTGCGTTTATGTTCGATGCCATGATGGCCGATTACGACAACTGGCTGGTACAACATGGTTACATCGATGAATCGTCCGGTCGCTGATGGAACGTCTGCTGGGCATATTCAGCTTTGAAGAGGGGCACCCGATGATTTTCACGCGGGTGGACTTCTGGCTGTTTTTTCTGGTGGCCTTTGCCGGCTTCATCGTCTCCCAGCGCAAAGTGGCCATTCGGAATGCCTACCTCATGGCAGTCAGCTTTTTCTTTTACTACAAAACCAGTGGAGATTTTCTGTTGCTGCTGATGTTTAGCATCGCAACAGGTTATTTTCTTGCCGGTAGAATTTTCAAGACACGCGTTCCATGGAAGCGCAAGTCCTGGCTGGCGCTGGCAGTTTTTTTGCAATTATTTTTTCTAATATATTTTAAGTATGCCTACTTTTTTGCGGATGTATGGCAACAATGGACAGGCAAGGAAGTGCAGGTCCTGAACCATTTTGCTTCGCTGGCCAACACGGTATTTCGTATTGACTATTTCGATCCTGATACCATTTTGTTGCCGGTGGGTATTTCCTTCTTCACCTTCCAGGTGCTTACTTATGTAGTAGATATATACAGAAAGCAGCTGGAGCCTGTCAGCAGGATTACGGACTTCGCTTTTTACGTTTCCTTTTTTCCCCAGCTGGTGGCCGGGCCCATTGTGCGGGCAGCAGATTTTATCCCGCAATTATATAAAAGCAGCACCATTACCAGAGCAGCTTTTGGTACTGCCTTGTTCCTGGTTTTGAAGGGTTTGTTCAAGAAGATATTTATTGGCGATTATATTGCCGTAAACTTCATTGACAGGGTGTTCGCTCACCCGGAAAGCTATACCGGGCTGGAGAATATATTTGCTTTATTCGCATATTCTCTGCAGGTGTATGTCGACTTCTCCGGCTACACCGATATTGCCATAGGCTTATCCCTGCTGATGGGATTCAGTCTGAACCGAAATTTTAATTCTCCCTACAAGGCCCAGAATGTAGGTGATTTCTGGCGTCGCTGGCATATCTCCCTGTCCACCTTTTTGCGCGACTACCTGTATATTCCCCTGGGAGGCAACAAAGGCACAAAGTTGCGCACCAATGTCAATCTGATGATCACCATGCTGCTGGGAGGTTTATGGCATGGAGCCAGCTGGAACTTCATCATCTGGGGCGGGCTGAACGGGGTGGGCTTATTGGTATATAAATTCTGGAAAGACATCCGACCCTGGAAACGCTGGGATAGTGCTATCGGTACAGCAGGGCGCATCGCTTTTACTTTCACATTCATCACCTTCACACGGATTTGGTTTCGGGCGCCGGATACCGCAGGTGTGGAAGGCTTTTTTGCTGCTGTAACCGGTAATCTTGGTCTGTCTATCTGGGCTGAATTTATCTGGGGTTTCCGCCTGGTATTGCTGGTGATGCTGCTGGGTTTTGTGACCCATTGGTTGCCCGGTAGTTTCAAAGACAAGTGGCAGCAGCGCTTTGTAGACAGTCCGCTGTGGGTGCAGGCCATCCTCACCATAGTGATGGTATTCATCATTTACCAGAGTGTAACAGCCGGTATGCAGCCGTTTATTTATTTTCAGTTTTAGACGGTGGGTTGTAGGTGGTAGGTTTTAAGTTATAGGTTCTAGGTCATAAGTTATAGGTTTTAGGTGGTGGCTGCTAGATCCGATGATTATTGGGATTAATATTTAGTGTTTGGAGGCTTGCCTACAACTTTTAATATACAACCAAGAACCTAAAAGCTCCCGTTCTGCCGGTGTTACCGATAAGGGATGCCCCGATAGCTATCGGGGTTGACATTGACATTGACCTTGACCTTGACGCGGTTTAGCATTTGGCTTGTAGTCCCAATGGTTATCGGGATTGACCCATACACTTTACCTATAACCTACAACCCATAACCTACCACTAACTCACTTCTCACATTTCACTTTGACGTTGACACGGCTTAGCAGTTGGCTTTTAGCATTTGGCTTGTAGTCCCAATGGCTATCGGGGTTAGCCAAAGACACTTAACCTATAACTTACAACTTACCACCTGCAACCAAAAAATACCGCAACAACGAAGCAGCCACCTTGCCTTCCCAGCCGGGATTGCAGCGGCAGCCCCGGAGCTACGTATAGAATATAATTCAATTAATTAGCAAGTAAACTCAGCGAAGGGCTATAGCGTAAAGCCCGACCATAGTGCATGGCTGGCAGGAAGTGTATTGCTCCTGAACAATTAAGATGATTTAATTCTATCGATGGCTTCTTTTTGACTTGTTTTCATCTGTTCGCCGGTTTGTAGATTTTTAAGTGTGAGGTAGCCTCCTTTGAACTCCTCTTCACCAATCATGATGGCGAAGTGTATGCCCTTGCCATCGGCGTATTTGAATTTTTTACCGAGCTTGGTATCGACGTCCGGATAGACCTCTACCCGCAAACCATTGTGACGGAATTCATCGGCGTAGTGCAGCGCAGCTTTTTCGCAGGTGAGGTCGAAGGGAATGAAAAGCACATCTGAGCTGCGCAGTATAGTAGCAGGGTAAAGGTTCAGTTCGTTGAGGATATCGTAGATACGGTCGAGGCCGAAGCTGATGCCTACACCGCTCATGTTGGGCAAGCCAAAGATGCCGGTAAGGTTATCGTAGCGCCCGCCACCTAGTATGCTGCCCATCTGCACATCGCGGGAGACAGCTTCGTAAATGGTACCGGTGTAGTAACTCAGTCCGCGAGCGAGCGATAAGTCTATTTCCACCTCTACGTGATTACTCCAGTATTCCGCTACACGGTCTTTCAGCTCCCAAAGCTCTTCGAGGCCCTGACGACCTATATCGTTTTGTAATATATTTTCGAGGTAATGCAGTTTCTGTTTGTTATCGCCACGGAAGCCGAGGTAGTCAGTTATTTTATTAATTTGTTCTTCGTTGAGACCAATGGTAGTCAGTTCTTTTTGCACGCCCTCCATACCTATTTTATCGGCTTTATCGAGGGTGGTGACCAGCTCATTGAATTGCTCTCGGCAATCTGCATAATGCGCCAGTCCGTCGAGGATTTTCCGGTTGTTGATGCGCAGCGTCACGTTCATGCGCAGCTGTTCGAACACATCGCGTATCATAAGGATGAGCTCGGCATCCAGCAGCAGGCTGTTGCTGCCAATAACGTCGGCATCGCACTGATAGAATTCACGGTAGCGTCCTTTTTGGGGTCTGTCGGCGCGCCATACAGGCTGTATCTGGTAGCGGCGGAAGGGGAAGCTCAATTCATGCTGGTGCATGACCACATAGCGGGCAAAGGGCACGGTAAGATCATAGCGCAGTCCTTTTTCGCTAACGACGCCCGCGAGTTGTGCAATGTTGCGTTCCTGTAAATCGGTATCCGTTGCTTTCTTTAAAAAATCGCCGGAGTTGAGGATGCGGTACACCAGCTTATCGCCTTCATCGCCGTACTTGCCCAGCAAGGTGCTGAGGTTTTCCATAACCGGTGTTTCCAGTGGCTGGAATCCGTAGCGGTGGTAGACCTGTTTGATGGTATCGATGATATATTGTCGCTTGGCTACTTCTTCCGGACCGAAGTCGCGGGTGCCCGATGGTATAGATGGTTTGCCGGCCATAGTGTTCAGCTTCTTTTCGCGTATTGTTCAATAATGGCATCGCAGGCTCTGTCGAGCATGTCGAATACCTGGTCGTAAAGGTCGTCATTATAATACGGATCGGGAACACTCTGGTTGGTTCCCGGCTCCGCCATATTCATAATCATGGTTACTTTGGCGCGCTCTTCGTTGCTCTGTGCCTGCCGGAGTACATCGTTGTAATTGCTGCTGTCCATGGCAAAAATGAGGTCGTAGCTTTCGAGGAAATGACCGTGAAACTGCTGTGCTCTTTGTCGGCTGATATCAAGACCTCTTCTTTTCATAGCCCGCTGTCCGTCTTCATGCGGCGGACTGCCCACATGCCAGCTGCCGGTGCCACAGGATGCTACCTCCCAGTCGAGCCGGTGTTGTTCAATTTTATGTCGCATGATGCCTTCCGCCATGGGAGAACGGCAAATATTGCCCAGGCATACCATGAGTATTTTCATCGATTATTTTTTCTTATATACGTATGTATAGGTATACGATACCCCGTTGGAATTGGTTTCGGTCAGGCTTTCCAGCAGGCCATCGTCGCCGTATCTGTATTGCGATACGAAGTAAAAAGTATCTTCGTCATCATCCGGCCCAAGGCTTGTCTTCTCTTCCACCAGCCGGTTTTCAGCATCGTAGGCGTAAACAGCGCGGGAGTATATTTCGTCAAAGTAATAGTAGGTGTTGACCGATAATCTTCCGGCAGCATCGTATTCATAGACATTGCGTTCCACATCTGACCAGGTGACTTTGCCTGTATATTCCCCTTCATCGTCTACTTCCATATAGGCGAGCTTGCCTACTATCTCGGTAATCTTATTCTTGCTGGTGGTATAGGTGTACTGGCGGGCTTCAGCACCGTCTATCTGCGAAGAAATGATATTACCTTTCTTATCATAGACGTACTGGTGGGTGATATCAAACATATCGTAACCGTTGAGGACCACCGATTCCAGCAGACCTTTGTCATTGTAGATAAATGAATCGACATAGGTGGCATCCCACTCGTCGATGGCAGGTTCTACCAGGTAAGTGGGCTTTCCCTTTTCATTGTACACCACTGTTTTGATGGTATCATTGCGGTTAAACTCTTCCTCGCTGGAGCCACTTAATACAAGGTAAACGGCCTCTACTTTATTTTTTTGAATAACCTTTTCATAGGCGGGGTTGTACGCTGC
>ERZ888423.3491-NODE-3491-length-10269-cov-20.429509_pt1 | contig 10269 bp, 9 predicted proteins | sample MGYA00520523_ERZ888423 | MGnify/ENA primary metagenome ERZ888423 (study PRJEB32303, sample SAMEA104408611) | aquatic metagenome | biome: Brackish water; feature: Pelagic; material: water | place: Baltic Sea | collected 2014-06-08T10:24:00 | depth 30,27 m ...
GTAGCCATGACCCTTGCGGCAAAACGTTTCGTCAACACTGATACAGGTTGGCGACAGCGCTTCTCGTCGCGACAGCCCTCGCTTTACGGCCCGTTGCATAATTCCGGCCACAGCATTCCAAATGAGCTTCATGTGATCGGCCACTGCGCTGATTGATGCCCCTTTCAGCCAGTCGATCATCAGAACCTCGAATATAGCAGTAACACCAGTGCCAGGCTCAGCCCAGCACGCTTATCCAGCCTTATGGGTTAAATGGGTCACGAGCGTCCGGTAAACGATACGCAGAACCGTCCCCATGGCCTGAAGATGGGCGGCCATAGAAATTTCAACCTTCTTGACACTCCAGACATCGTCTTGATCGCAAAACATCATAATGGGTGAAGTGCTGGATTTGAGAAGCTCCATAACGCCTCGCGCGTTGTGTTTGTGACGAAGCCTCCAGGGCTGACGCGGCAGGTATTTACTGATTGAGCCTCGACACGACCCTAACGCTGTCTTCCATAGCTGTCTGATAGTCAGACCTCCCGACAGAGGAGGTTGTTAGCTTTTGCTAACTCTCGCCAGCCTGCTCTTTATATCGCTTGTTGTACTATATGCGCTGCAAACTTGGCGCAATAATTCTAGTGTCGATCCGATTTTTACTCGAGGTAGAAAAAAGGTTCAAAAAAATTTAATAGTGACCATTATTTTTTCCTTCCAATGACTAGGAACAGACCGCCTTCAGAACCCAGAGATGAAAATAGCATGGCAATTTGGGAAAAAATTCTCGTTGGCAAATCGCCTCTATTTCCCCCATTAAACATATCTTCATAATCAACGGCGTTCATATCACAGCTGGGTATAGAACTAATAAATTCAACATTATTTTCGTCAAACCAATCAAGCACCTCATCCAAGGTATGTAAAGACTCTACAGGGTGTTCGTATTGATCTTGAAACCACGCAAGTTTTTTCTGCTTCGATATATTTTTTCTAAGGATTGGATCTAGAAATGACACTATTGCCCTAGCTAATTTCCCTTTTCCTAATAGCCTAAACAAAAATTGTCGAAATACCGTTCGGAGTCTTCCGTACAAATTATAGAGGCCAATAATTATATAGCCATCAGGCCTAGCCCAATTTGCAATCAGCTTAAACCCTTCTTTCGCACTTTCAGTGTGATGGAGAACGCCCGAGCACCAGACGATATCAAAATATCCTGGAATAAACGAATCACTAAATAAATCGCCATTTACAAAAGTTACATTATTAATTTTATTTTTCTCTGCAAAATCCAATCCAAGTCGAAGAGACTCTAAAGTGGGGTCAAAAGCGACTATTTTATTATTGGTTCCATTTGCAAGGGCAATGCTCAATTGTGAGGTTCCACTTCCAACTTCAATTATATTTTTTCCAAAGCCACAAAACTTTTTGAAATTTGAAGTAAATGCATTCCCTTCCATTTTCTTTGTTAGGTCTTGAATCGTTTCCATGTCATCATAATTTGGGAATGGATTTGCTGTATAAAAATTTTCAACTAACTCAGCAGTCTCACGTTTTTTGCCCACCTGAATGATGTTTTCAAGCTCTAGCTTTTTTACGCTTACATTTTTTTTAAACATTAAAAAACTCACAAATAATTAACAGAATATACGCCACTTAATATCTAATTAACCTTCAGATAGTATAAGATGAAAATATTTCGTGTTTACTCCATCACCATGCTTCCAATCATCAACTAAAGGATAAGAAAAATAAAGGGGCATAGGCACAATTGTCTTTTGATCGTGGCAATGTTCTACAGTAGTGGCTCAAGGGGCGGGGCCAGAGCAAGATGACAGAGTGCTTATATTCAGTCGGCGGTCTAATGTGGTTGATTGTTGCAATGCGGAGAGCAAAAGCAGTTCCGGCAGAACGGTCGATCAGTAGCATGCGGTCCTGGCTTGCGATAAAACATGTTCTGGTTCCGCATTGCATCCGGTAGAACTAAGCCAAGTCTCAGATACGGCACGGCGTTTCTTCTCTCCTCAGTAACGACATTATTCTATCGATAGGTTCCTGATGCATAACTCAACTTGCGGGTGTGTATAGCACTCAGGACAAGGTGCACACTTCAATCTTAATATTGAAAGTATATTTGAAGCGCTGTGCACAGACCATCACTACTTGTCGATCTACCGAACGTTGCTATGGGAGGTCCGTACGGCAGAATCTGTGGGTAGTAGTAATCCCTTGGCTTGGTAGGGCGGCTTAAGTCAATGTCGGCGACTCCCCGAATCTACAACAGGAAGTTTACAGCAATAGTGTCGTGCGCCATCTCGAATCTATAGAATGCGATATCGAATTACTGAAGAAGCGCTACGGGTTACACAAGGCGCTAGCGTTTTCCCACGCTCGCTAAAATAATGTGTAAATAAAGGGCGCAACGGCAGAACCTTGGGCCAGTACTAGCAGGCCGCCGAGTAGAACTAGCAGGATCATTATAGGGGCAAGCCAGAACTTCTTCCGTTCGCGCATGAATCCCCACAAGTCTTTCAGTAAATCAAACATTAATAGGGTCTCTTAAGATTCTCGGTTTTTGGCGGTTTGGATTTTTTACGATAGCTAACTTCAGTCTTATCCCATTTTTGCCGCATTGGGTCTCGACGTAGTCGCATGATAAGCCCTGTCGGCAAGATAACGACGAAGAACATAAGACTGAGAATAATGCGGGTGTTGATCCAGCCCAACACGTTGGCGAACTTCATCCAAACCCTATAAAACGGATTAAGCCACACCGGCCGCATAAGTGCAAAAATCGACAATACAGCTGCGACCACGAGTGGCCAGACCGGCGGTGCGATACCCCATATCCAGGGTATGAGGCCATCAAAAAAGACGATCAGTAAAATCGCCGTGATCACCCCAAATTTACGCAGTTCCGTGGAGGTTAGATTTGGATTTTTCTTAGTCATAGTCGCCCGCGGCCTTCCGAATTATCCTGTCCTAGTCCAACTCAAATTCATTCATCCAACCTTCGTCGCTGGCGACCTTCGCTTGATCTGGCTTGTGTAACAGAAAATTTTCGATAACGAGGTAGTCCATCTCCGTGCGCATAAAGCACCTATATGAGTCTTCGGGCGTACACACGATAGGCTCACCGCGAACATTAAAAGAGGTATTTACTACAACACCGCACCCTGTCTTGGCCTGGAAGGCGGAAATCAGAGCATGATAACGAGGGTTGGTGCAACGGTGCACTGTTTGGATTCGAGCGGAATAATCGACATGCGTTATAGACGGGAGCTCTGAGCGAGACACATTGAGTTTATCGATACCAAAAAGCTTGTCCTCATCAGGTGTCATAGGCGTGCGAATCTGCTCGGATACGGGGGCAACCATCAACATATATGGACTGCCACGGTCGTGGTCAAAGTAGTTTTGAACCTCTTCTATGAGCACGGATGGCGCGAAGGGCCGAAAAGATTCTCGATATTTTATTTTCAGATTCATCACTGATTGCATCTTCTTTGAGCGCGGATCACCTATAATTGATCGGGCTCCCAAAGCTCTGGGCCCAAACTCCATACGTCCCTGAAACCAGCCAACGACATTCTCTTGGGAAAGAATATCGGCAACTCTAGGCATAAGCACATCATCGTCAAGCTCTTCATAGACTGCGCCAGCAGAGTCTAAATATTGGCGTATCTCTTCCTTGTTAAATTGAGGGCCAAGGTAAGCGCCGCTCATACTGTCTCCAGGCTCAACTTTCCGAACCCCGTCGTGACGATCGTACCATACCGCCAATGCGGCCCCCAAGGCCCCACCAGCGTCCCCGGCGGCGGGCTGTACCCAAATATCTTTGAAGATACCTGAACGCAGCAACTCGCCATTGGCCACACAGTTCAAAGCCACACCTCCCGCAAGGCAGAGGTATTCGCAGCCAGTTTCCTCGCGAATAGATTTTCCCAGCAACAGTACAACTTCTTCAGTCACTTTCTGTATCGAAGCGGCAAGATCCATTTCTTTCTGGGACACCTCGCTCTCAGCTTTCCGCGGTGGCCCGCCGAACAAGTCGTCAAATTTCGCGCTGGTCATGGTTAGGCCCGTACAATAATTGAAATAACTCATGTCCAAGCGAAAACTTCCATCTTCTTTTAAATCAAGGAGATGCTCCTTTATGACATCGACATACTGTGGATTGCCGTAAGGCGCTAGCCCCATTAATTTATACTCACCGGAATTCACCTTGAAGCCGGTGTAATAAGTAAACGCGGAATAGAGCAAGCCCAGTGAATGGGGGAAATCAATTTCCCAGAGCGCTTTCAGTGAGTTTCCCTCGCCAACCCATGCGGTGGTTGTAGCCCACTCTCCAACACCATCCAAGCAGAGTACTGCAGCGCGTTCGAACGGGCTGGGGTAGAAGGCAGAGGCGGCATGGGACTGATGATGCTCTGTGAACAGCAGCTCTGGCAAATCTGCAGCATCTAAACCCGCAAGCTCTGAAAGCTCTCGTTTTAACGTACTTTTTAAATAAAGTTTCTCTTTCAGCCAGACTGGCATTGCCGCTATAAAAGAGCGTAGCCCCCTCGGGGCATATGACAAATATGTTTCTAAAAGTCGTTCAAACTTGACCAGAGGCTTGTCATAAAAAACAACTTCATCGATATCTTGAAGCTGCATCCCTGCAGCTTCAAGGCAGTAGTTAATTGCTTCGGCCGGAAAGCTCGCATCATGTTTTTTTCGACTAAATCGTTCTTCCTGCGCAGCGGCAATAATCTTGCCGTCACAAACGACGGCCGCAGCACTGTCGTGGTAGTAGGCGGAAATTCCCAGAATTGATTGGCTTTTGCTCATACTCGTTGTTGCCGAAATTGTTGTTATGGTAGCCGTTTTTGTGACGATATAGCTTCACGTATTATTATAGCGCTAACCGATAGAAAAGTAAGCAGGTTAAGCTAAATGAGTCACGCTAAACGTAATCTAAGTTTTATCGGATAGGTTAGCCAATCGTCAGGAAATGGTTAGCGCAGACTTACTAGGAAAAATTTAGATATCTTCAACGCTTGGTAACCTACGTTTTAGTCACTTTACAGTTTCGTTTTTGTCCACCAATAATCCGGCATCCTCCAAATACGACTGTAGCTTGTCAGCGGCGATTTTATGCCCAAACTCGTTAGGATGCCACGAATCATTCGGCATGACCCGAAACTCGTCGGCACGAAATTCGCTATACGGATCCAATAAATCGATGTAATCAATATCCAGCTCATTTAAAAGCTGCAGAACCTGTTGGCGATAGCCCTCAAACGGATAATCCTCAAAATCGTAAAGCACGGGGAACACCACTACCACTAAATGAAAGCCATCGTCCTGAGCAAGTAGCTTAAAAGACTTCATTGATTCAACGACACTAGTCCAACGCTCACTTTCGATGGCATAGAACGGTTCATAAACGCTCATTGCATTCAACCCGGACCTGGCTTTTATCCAATTCATTTTTGCCCAAGCCAACAACTGAGATTTCTTTGCCAAATTTTCGAAGTCGTTATCCTTTTTTATGGTCGCTGCAGCGGCCAACGCCAGCGATGACGTATGAATGGGATCATTCATGGCATAGCCAACCACCACCACATCAGGTTTGAACAACCTAGCCTTGAGTTGGAAGAGCTCGAGCTCAGAGTCTGTACTATAACCACTTACCCCAAAGTTCATCACTTGAAAGCTTTGGCCTGCTGGAGCCTCTCGATTAAGAGCCAGCTCCAGTTTTTTACTGTAGGTATTTTCAAGTGCGACACCCAGCCCGAAGGTGACGGAGTCGCCCATCGCCACTATACGACTAACCCCCTGCGAAGCTGACAACTCATAGGGTCGATCTCTCATGCCAAAGCGATTAATCTGGGGGTCATTTACATCGTACTCAAGAGCCAGCACGGCATTTTTACTTACGACAAGTTTGGCACTATGCTCCTCTGAGGTTGAGCCGAGCACCGACAAGGACTTCTTATCAAGAACTGGAACCAGGTCAAAGGCCTGCGCCAAGCGAACACCCCCCTCTAACATGAGTGTAAATATGGCCAGAGAACCGAGTATTAGCAGGACGTTAAAAAAAAAGGACTTGATCATATTTAGCCTAAAAAACGTATAACCGGAGGGGCCATAGCTCACCCCTCAGCGACGATCAGAAAACTACCTAAGTAAGCCATAATGCCAATGGTCAGTGCAAACTTATCTTTTAAGTATAGGAAAAATAAACGGGCTGTTCAGGAGATTTCCTCACTGACCCTGCTAACTGAGCTGGAGAAATTCGCGAAATACCCGCCTACTGGCCTGAAAAGTTGTTTGCGGCGGTTATCGCACAATTCATATCCGTCTATTGCTGAACGATAGCATGCAACCGTCCGTACCACACGTTTTTCAGTAGCGTCCTTGCTGATGTGAGGCTGTGGATTCGCGTCCTGCGACAAGAGGTAATGGCCCAGGGTGTGCTCGGGAGGGTGGCGCCAGGTGCGATAGGGTCGGGCGGCCTTGTTCCTTCTCTCGAAGATGAGCCAGAATCCTGTCGATAACGTTCTGGTCCTCAATACAGGCGATGACCTTTACCGATCCACCGCAATGACCGCAAACCTCGATATCGCTATTGAAGAAGCGCTTGAGTCGCTGGGCCCAGGACATCGCGACGTGCCGTTCAGCGGGTGAGTGAACGTCAGTATTGGCGATTCGCTGCGCGCCTTTGCCGCGTTTGGCCGGTGTAACGAGCCCACGCCAGCGGAGATTAGGCGCCAGCACACCGCTGTAACGAGTGGGATTGATACCCTGTTTTGGTACTAGAGCAGCTAAGCGCGCAATGAAATCTACTGGTTCGAATACCACTTGCGTGGGGCCATCCCGGTTGGACGTCTTCAAGGTATAGAGAACCTTGCCGGTGGAACTCAGCGAAAGGCGGGGAACTCCCGCCGCTGGTCTGGCACTGTACCGACACAGCCGCTCACGCTTGTCCTTTTGATGTCCTTCACAGCTCACCCCGCCGTGTGGTGACGTGCCCCAGCATTTCTTTACAACCCAGTTGAGCGGCTTTTCTCATTTCAGCCGTATCTGCCTGATAGTGATTCGGACTCATGTAACCCAGATATGAATGCAGCCGCTGGCTGCTGTAAAACATGGATATGTCGTTCAACACATCCTGTTGTGCTTCGAGCCTGCTCTGGCAATTACGCCAGTGGACGCGCTCCTGTTTCAAACCTCCAAAGAAACGCTCTGCAACTGCATTGTCCCAGCAATCACATTTGCGAATCATGCTTCCAACGAAGCCATGGGCCTTAGTAATCTTTGCTGGCATATTGAGAGCCTCGATCAGAATGGACGATCAAGCCAGCTTTACGATTGGGGAAGGCCCATTTTATTGAGATGTTCTACAATCGGGTGAAGCACCACAGTCATACTGGCGATTCACCGGCTAAGTTTGAACAAGCCTATTTTGCGAGGCTAAAAGGCGTCTAATAAACTCTGGGAAGTCCAGTATCAGCGGGGAGGAATGACCGGCACGTCCAGTCTACGAAAAGCCAGTAAAAAAGAAATTTACAATTTCAAAAGGGCACGCAATCAGTATATGATCGATTTTTTAGCTCAATTGATCAAGCTTGATTAACTTAGCCAGTTACACAATAATATTTGAAGGCCCATTATAAATGCAATTACTTTCCTCTTTCCCTTGCAGCCCACATTCGGAAGATGCCGATAGTAGTCGGAAAGTACTGCTAGTGTTCGATCTAGCGGCGTTCATTCTTTTCGTGCTTGCGTTCATCTACTACAACAATTTTTATCAACCACAGTGGTTGACAAACGAAGGGGTATTGCTTTGGGAGTCAAGCAACACACGACCCCTCATTTTCCTATACATCTATATCGTTTTCTTTGTTACAACACGCTTGGCGCTTATCAATCTAATAGGGCCAGAGATAGCACCAGCTCATATACTACCCACTGGATCCAAATTATACGTCAACGCGTATTGGCCTATCAAATTACTACTATTTTGTGCTTTTTCCTACATCTCTTTCACAAGTGTATTCCTCCCATACTTCAACTCCGGATTTGGCTCTACCATAATAACCGGGAGCCTTGATTCTCACTTGACGGTCCTGCTCGCCCCACTTTCTCAGTACTTGGAGCACAGCAAAATACTCTATCTCGAAACGCCAACCCAGTATGGCCCAGGGATGCTCTATCTAATGGGGAAACTCACCGATATTTTTTCGCTCACTTTGGCCGATGCATATCGAATCCAACTATTGTTGAACTTGGTCACACTAGTTGCCTTTTGCGGTTTTATCGTCATCCTCACAGGTCCTTTGTTCGGGTCCATCATTTTCCTCTCAGCTTTCTCCGCCTTCAGCATACTATACAATTTCGCTTGGCCAGGATGGGGGCTTCTGCACCGGTGGATGGTGATACCGATATTTAGCGTTATTCTTGCTCGAATTTTGACGACGGATTCAAAACCTTCTCGAAAGCACTTGAAACTCGTTATACTAGGAATGGCTTGGTCTATTTTTGCAATAATAAGCCAGGAAATGTTTGGCGGCGGCATCATCGCTTACAGCTTAGTTTTTATCTTGTTACTCCGATTTCGTACATGCACTTTAAAAAATTATATCAAGTCGTACCTGCTTTTTATCGCTACGTTTGCCACTACATTCTTTGTTCTAATCGGTTGTTTTTATGGCTTTGACAGAGTTTTAGATTTTTTCGCCTTATATACTGAATATTCAGGACGAGTGTTCGCAGGTGCAAGTTCACTATTCTTTACCGACACACAAAAACTCGCAAATAATACTTCCGGACTAATCTTCGTTGGGATCATAGTCCTGGGTGTACCCATACTTGCTGCCGCCATACATTTAATTTCTACTGCTCAGGCGAATCAATTTTACATGCGAGACATCGCCATCTTCGCTGCGATTATCGCCTCCGCAACTAGCCTTAATCTAATAAGCTACCTGCGCTCCGATAGTTCGCATATTCAAAGCTCTGCCTTCATGATGGTACCCATGTTTGTAGCATATATAATTTTCTATCTCCGTTGGGCTGGGGAAAGATCCACTTTTACAACTATGACCACTTTCATTGCTGCGATGTTAACCGTTGCCGTCCTCTATGGCTCTCATCACCAAGTGAAAAGATACCTAATACCGCTTTTAACACTCCCCGATACTCATAACCTTACTGCATGGTTGCAAGGTCAGCCGGAAAGACATGAGCTCCCGAGCCTCTCTCCTTTCGGTATTTCGCCGAATGATAGTTCTCGTAACGAGGCCTATCGATTTGTGATCGGTCGGTATTCTCCGCTCGAGAATGAACAAGATTGGGCGGTCAAACACTATGCGAAAGGTATCGCGCGTCAGGCAGAAATTCGGTTAGCGCTGGGCGACAGGGAGGTAGTCCCCACGGGTTTTTACGCGCTCTCTTCCCCCTTCGGCGACCTGCCGTATAACGGCGTAGACTCCGATGAAGGTGATTTCTTCCTCACAGGTCTCAGGTCCGCAACTGACGTCATCTCACCTACTACAACTGTATGGACTGACAACGACCTGGGAACTTGGCAAAGCGCGTCTCGAGATCGTGATGAACCATGCATCAGTGCTAGGGTACCCAATACGATCCGTTGGTTTGCAACGGCGAATAAAGTGCCCGAGCTTAAAATCAAGAGTATTACAACTTCGCCGACCTTCGCGGGCGAGTCAACAACGTTCCTTTGTAAATGCGCGCCATCTAACGACGATCCCGGCTGTCAGCCAGTCCAGCATCACGCTCATGAGTATCTCACTCAGGTTAAATCAGATTTTTTCTCAATTAAAAATGCTTTAGACCATTATTACTCGGAGAATGGCTATTACCCTGCTTCGAGCAAGACCGGCTCGGCAACCCAGGCACTTAATGGCTGGGATGGTCTTTATTCAAACTTGGGAGAAAGCAAACTGCAATGGATACAAGGACTAACGCCAAGCTACATTTCCGAACTTCCTCGAGACCAGAGAGACAGCGTGGACGGCAGTACTAACTATATATACAAATCCAATGGAAAAGACTATAAACTATTGGCACAGAATCCTTTCACTCTATCCTGTCAGATTGCTGCAACGGACTACCCCATGCTCATGGACCCAAAGAGGAGTGGCTCGAACTGCACGGGTATTGCTATTTATTCGAAGGGTGCTGAAAGTTGGTAAGTTAACTATACTAAGTCGACTCAACGGACGGTGTAATCTGACAGGGTCGCAATGATGCATTCAGCCGTTGGTCGAGTGTCTC
>ERZ888423.3493-NODE-3493-length-10263-cov-6.754996_pt1 | contig 10263 bp, 10 predicted proteins | sample MGYA00520523_ERZ888423 | MGnify/ENA primary metagenome ERZ888423 (study PRJEB32303, sample SAMEA104408611) | aquatic metagenome | biome: Brackish water; feature: Pelagic; material: water | place: Baltic Sea | collected 2014-06-08T10:24:00 | depth 30,27 m ...
GATGCAATTCGAAACGTGAGTGAAGATGAGGCTGTTGCTCACTTCTTAAACTCGTCATTAACAAAAACAGAAATTACACGCGTAAAACAAGACATACAATCAGGAAGAACAAAATTACTATATGTCGCTCCTGAGTCACTTACCAAACAAGACAATATCGATTTCCTAACGTCAGTTGATATTTCCTTTTTTGCTATTGATGAAGCCCATTGTATTTCTGAATGGGGTCATGATTTCAGACCGGAATACAGAAGACTCCGTGAGATATTTGAAAAAATATCAAAAGTCCCCATTATTGCATTAACTGCTACTGCCACACCAAAAGTACAATACGACATCCAAAAGAACTTGAACATGTTGGATGCTACGGTTTTTAAATCATCGTTTAATCGTGACAATCTGTATTATGAGATTCGTCCAAAAAGAGATGTAGAAAAAGAAATTGTAAAGTACATTCGAACGCAAGAAGGTAAAAGCGGTATTATTTATTGTTTGAGTCGCAAAAAAGTGGAAGAACTTGCTGAATTGTTGCAAGTCAATGGAATTAATGCAGTATCTTATCATGCGGGATTAGACAGCGCAACGAGGGGAAAACATCAAGATCAATTCTTAATGGAAGAAATTGATGTAATTGTTGCGACAATTGCATTTGGAATGGGAATCGACAAGCCAGATGTTCGCTTTGTGATTCACCATGATATTCCAAAATCCCTAGAAAGTTATTATCAAGAAACGGGTAGAGCAGGTAGAGATGGAGGAGAAGGTGAATGTATTGCTTTTTATAGTTACAAAGACATTGAAAAATTAGAAAAGTTTCTACAAGGTAAACCTGTTGCAGAACAAGAAATCGGAAAGCAATTATTGAGTGAAATAGTTTCTTATGCTGAAACTTCTGTTTGTAGAAGAAAATTTATTTTGCATTATTTCGGGGAGACATTCAATGAAAAAGAATGCAATGAATATTGCGATAACTGCAAGCACCCAAGAGAACGTCTCGAAGGAAAGGAATATGCTGTGATGCTTTTACAAGCTATTACCGATTTGCAAGAAATGCACAAAGCGAAACATTATTGCGCTTTCTTGTCGGGACATGTAACATCCGATATCAAATCATATAAGCATGATTTAATGCCCAATTTCGGCATTGGAAAAGAACGAGATGAGCACTTTTGGAACGCAGTTATTCGTCAAGTGATTGTGAGTGGAATGATTTCGAAAGACATCGAAACGTATGGTACGTTAAAACTGACTGAAAAAGGAATTGAATTTTTAAGTAATCCAATTTCCTTCTCCTTAATTAAAGAACATGACTTCTCAAATACTGACGATGAAGATGGTGCGATCAATATTAGTGGGAAAGGTGGTGCTTTTGATGAAGTTTTATACGACATGTTGGTTGACTTGAGAAAATCATTATCGAAACAGAATAATATTCCTCCGTTTGTAATTTTTCAAGAGCCTTCGTTAAAGGATATGTGTTTACAATACCCAATCACTATTGATGAATTAACAAATATTCAAGGGGTTGGACATGGAAAAGCGGTTCGTTATGGTGAACCGTTTGTATCATTAATCGCTAATTATGTTGAAGATAATGATATTGAGCGTCCACAAGACATGATGATGCGTTCACTTGTAAATAAATCGGTACTTAAAGTTCAATTGATTCAAAATATTGACCGCAAGCTTCCATTGGAAGATATTGGTCGTGCCCAAGGAAAGAATTTCCAAGAGGTGATTGAAGAAATTGAGGCAATTGTTTCATCGGGTACGCGTATCAATATAAATTATTACATAGATAATATTCTCGATAGCGATAATCAGGAAGAAATTTATGATTACTTCAGCGAAGCCGAAACCGATGATTTAAGTGAGGCTTACAACGAATTTGATGGTGACTATACAGAAGATGAACTTCGTTTGATGCGCATTAAATTTATGAGCGAAATGGCAAATTAGAAGTCGGTTTTACTTACTTCTTTCGAAATGTATAGGTGTTGATTTGTCCAACACTATCCGTAAATTCTAATTGTAAATCGGTGGAGGTTAGGACCATGATGCGATGATTGTCAATCCGTGTAACAAGATCTGCAGAGTTTAACGTACTTACATCCATATATTCTCCTGATTCTAAAACATTGATGAGTCCAGATTGGTTTGTTGAACCACTCAACGAAGGAAAAGCATAATCAAATTGAAGTGTGTAAGCTTTTTCCCAATATTCATCATTAGATGTTTCAATTTTCATTTCTCCTGTAACATCAGCATAGATGGAAATGCCTGTAGACAAAATTCGTTTAAAGGATTTTATTTCCCAAGTACCATCAATGCGTCGAGTTGTCTTTTTTTCCTTGTCACATGAAGTGACAAAGAAGAGTATCACAAGTAAAATTAAAAGATGTTTCATAAATTAAAAAACTGAACTTGCCATAACTTGCATTCCTGTAATCAATGCATTATCGTCTATGTTGAATTTAGGGTGATGGACCCCATAAACAATTCCTTTATCTTCATTTCGCACACCTAAACGCAGAAAACATACTGGAATCTCTTGAGAGTAAAAGGCGAAATCTTCAGAAGTCATTCGGATTGGAAGATCTTCTACGTGTTGCTCACCTAAAATTTGCTTTGCCTTAGTCCGTAACTTACCCGTAACAATGGGATTGTTTTCTAAATAAGGATAACCTTTGCTAATTTGAACTGTTACTGTCGCTCCCATCGAAGCACAGATTTCTTTTGTTTGCGATTCCACCAAACTTAAGGCTTCGGCACGCCAGTTTTCATTCATGGTTCTAAACGTACCTTTTATAATTGCCGTAGATGGAATGATATTCGTTGCCCCGATTGCTTCAAAGTGTCCAAAAGTCAATACACTTGGAATTGTAGGATTACATTTCCTACTTACTACTTGTTGTAATTGAACTAATAGGTTAGCACCAATCATTATTGGATCAATGCACTGGTGTGGTGTCGCTCCGTGACCACCTTTACCGTGAATAGTAATATAAATTTCATCACTGGATGCCATGTAAACGCCCTCTCTAAAGCCAACGTTTCCTGTTTTCATTTCAGGAAAGACGTGTAAAGCATACATTTCCGTAATGCTTGGATTGTGTAATACTCCATCAGCAATCATGAGCGTTGCTCCACCTGGGTTTTTTTCTTCACCTGGTTGAAAGATAAGTTTCACAGGAGATTTTAAATTGTTTCGCTGCTCAAAAATTATTTCAGCTGCCCCTAACAGAATGGACGTATGAACATCGTGTCCACAGGCGTGCATCACACCATTATTTTTTGATTGAAAGGGTAAATCAGTGTCTTCAATAATAGGCAGGGCATCCAAATCCGCACGCAAACCAATACAAGCATCTTCGCTCGAATGATGATCTCCTCGAATGATTGCAACAATACCCGTTTTACCAACACCTTTCTCATGTTCTATTCCGAGTTTTGTCAAACATTGGGAAACATACTCCATCGTTTCAAACTCTTGGTATGAAAGCTCCGGATACATATGCATGTGTTCACGGTAGCCTTTTACTTTTTCAAAAAGGTCTAACGATTTTTGTCGAATAAACTGAATAATGTCAAGACTCATTTGAAAACGAATTAAAACCAGAAATTACTAAGCGAATAGAAACATAGGCCATGATTAACCCAAAGACAAATTTGACAAGACCAGGAGAAAGTTTTAGAGATAATTTAGACCCAAAGTATCCGCCAATTACGAAGGTTGTAGCTATAACAGCACCATAGGTCCAATTTACATTATTGGACTTAGCATAATTTAGAACAGCTAAAATCACAACTGGCATTGCTAAAACAAATAAACTTGTTCCTTGTGCTTCGTGTTGGGATAAACCAAGAAAAAAAACTAAAGCAGGCACAATTAAAACGCCACCTCCAACTCCAACAAATCCGCTTAGTATGCCGGCAAATAATCCGATTAATACAAGAATCAATATGGTTGTTGTAGACATTTTCACTTTTCTTTAGGTAAAAGTAAGCAATTCTCGGTATTACTCAACCATAAGGTTACATCCGCGGATATCTGACTGATCAAATCGTCCTAGTACTTCGAACGTTTGACTGTCAATACATTTTCCGAGATCTTGCGTTGCAATAAAGCTGCAGGAGTATAGATTTGCCAAATCAATAACATTGATACCACCTGTTTTTCCGAAAGGTGTGATTGAGAAAGGATCATTGATATCTCTGCAACTTATTTTCATCCATGCCGGTGCATGAAACTTTCCGTCGGAAAGAGAATATGCCTGTGAAAGTAATTCGGTCATGCCATATTCGGAAGAAATGAATTTAACATTCAATCCCTTTATGAGTTCTAGATGGAGCTCTATTTTGGTTAATTCCTTGCGCCTTCCCTTCATTCCACCTGTTTCAATAATGGTCGCTTCCGATAAATTTGTTTGCTTCTCAGCCAAATCTAATAAAGCATAAGAAACGCCAAAAATTACAACCTTTTTACCTTGTTGAATTGCACAATCATAGCTTTTTTTCACCTCTTCGGGTTGATTTAAGACAAAACTGGAAAGAGGATTTTTACTCAATTCTATCAACCGGTCCACCATATAAACCAAGCTTGAATTGCCTTGTACTAAGTAATTTGGTAATAGAGCCAGTATTACATGATCTTCTGGATTTCCAATGAATTTCTTATAGGCTAATAGAAATGATGTTTCGTAGATTTTAGGATCAAGTACGAAGTGTTTACTGCGAATTGAACCTGTTGTCGCACTGCTTAAAAATTCTAAACAATCGTCAGGTTTAGTCCCACAAATAATCGATTGCGTTTTGAAAAATTCAATGGGTAGAAAAGGAATTTCTTCAACTGTTTTTGGATGCGGACGGTTTAATAAATCTACATATGTTTTATAGACATTATTGTTTTCATACTGATAATTGAAAACCATAAGCGATAAATCGCTGAATTCCTTGTCTGATTTTATTGAAAAAATATCGTTCGCAAGATTCATTTTTCTTGTGAATTGAATCAATGGTTGAAATCCTGAAATTCAATCGAATTGTGCTTATGCTTGAAGAAAATAGCGAATAAAATTGCAACAACGAGAGAATATGCCGCAAAAGCAAGCCATATATTTTGCCAGTCATTGGCACCATTTGAAAGTTTAAAAAACTTATCGATTAAAATCCCACTGGTATAACTTCCAAAGATAGCACCAACTCCATTGGTCATCATCATGAACAATCCTTGAGCACTTGATCTTATTCTTGAATCTGTTGTGGATTCAACAAAAAGAGAACCGGAAATATTAAAGAAATCAAATGCCATTCCGTAGACTACACATGAAACAATTATCATCCATAAACCTTCTGCAGGATCACCGAAAGCAAACAACCCGAAGCGCAAAACCCAAGCAAACATACTAATCAACATCACTTGTTTTATTCCAAATCGCTTCAAGAAGAATGGAATAGCAAGAATGAACAATGTCTCAGAGACCTGCGAAATGGACATAATAATAGTTGAATAACGCACCACCAATGAATCAGCATAGGCCGGAACATTTTTGAATTCTGACAAATACAAATCACCATACATATTGGTAAGCTGAAGTGCTGCACCTAACATCATTGAGAATAGGAAAAACAGAGCCATTTTGTATTTCGCAAACAGTTTGAAAGCATCCAAACCAACTACTTCTGTCCAAGTAGAGTTCTTAGAAATTTGTTTTCTCGGAGGACAGACGGGTAACGTGAAGGAATAAACCGCAAGGAAAATGGCTGATATTCCAGCAATATAAAATTGTCCTTCTAGAGCTTTATTTCCTGTCAAGTTCGTGGTCCACATCGCAACGATAAATCCAACCGTTCCCCAAACGCGGATGGGAGGAAATACCTTGACTACATCTAGATTTCTCGATTTTAAAATACTGTAAGAAACAGAATTAGCGAGGGATATGGTTGGCATGTAACATATCATTGCAGCAAAAATGACCCAAAAGAAAGTGTTTGGATCTTCAACCATTGGAATACAAAGTAGAATTAGTCCACCAAATAGATGCAGTACTCCGTAAAGTTTTTCTGCATTTATCCAACGATCCGCAATGATACCAGTCAAGGTAGGCATAAATAAAGAGGAAAGTCCAAGAGTTGAAAAGATAGCGCCGAATTCAGCGGGACCCCATTGTTTTGTTTCGAACCAGTAATTAGCAATTGTTATTAGCCATGATCCCCAAATAAAGAATTGAAGAAAATTCATGAAAATCAAGCGATTCTTTATTGATAACTGCATGTTGACAATGTTATTTAACTAGTTCTTTTATTGATTTCATCGCGAATTTTGGATGCCAATTCATAATCTTCATTTTGAATTGCTTCGTCTAATTGAACTTCTAATTCTTCAATACTTACTTGATTGATGCTGTCCTTTGAATCATCACCTTCGTCATCTTCTAATGAGTCGGAATCAAACTCATTTCCAGTTTCTTCGTCGAGCAAAATTCCAGCACTTGATAGAATATTTTCAAAAGTATAAATTGGGCAATTGAAGCGAACACCAATTGCAATTGCATCAGAAGTTCGTGCATCAATTTCGGTTACTTGACCGTCACGTTCACAAATTAATTTTGCGAAAAAAATTCCTTCAATTAAATTATAAATTACCACTTCTTTCACTTCGATAGAAAAAGAGACGGCGAAATTTTTAAATAAATCATGAGTTAAAGGACGCGTAGGTGTCATTTTTTCCAACTCTATTGCAATCGCTTGCGCTTCGAAACCACCAATAATGATTGGCAATTGACGTTTACCTCCAGTTTCAGCTAATACAAGTGCATAAGCACCAGATTGTGTTTGACTATAGGATAATCCAGCAATTTCAAGTTTAATTTTATCCATGCTACTTCTGCTCTTCCCTTTACTTCTTTAAAAAAGTAGGGAAGCATTGCGCTTCCCTGTTAATGAATGTTGTAAAAATAATATTTTAACTGAAGATTAGTGACTTGCAGCTTTGAATTTTTTCACAGCTTCTGTCAAACGAGGCAATACCTCAAAGGCATCTCCAATGATTCCATAATCTGCTGCTTTAAAGAATGGCGCTTCAGAATCTGTATTGATTACAACGATTACTTTAGAACCATTCACACCTGCAAGATGTTGAATTGCACCAGAAATACCTGCAGCGATGTATAGATTCGGACGAATTGCAACACCCGTTTGACCAACATGCTCGTGATGAGGTCTCCAACCGATATCTGCAACTGGACGAGAACACGCTGTTGCTGCACCTAATGCAGTAGCTAATTCTTCAACCATTCCCCAGTTTTCTGGACCTTTTAATCCTCGTCCCGCAGAAACAACTAATTCTGCTTCTGGTAATGGAATTTCTCCTTCAGGTTTTTTCGTGTTCAATACTTTTACAGAAGTTGAACCAGCATTGCCATTAAATTCTGAAACTTCCGCAGATCCTCCTGCAGCTTCAGGTTGAATACTGTTTGGAAGTAATGATATGATTTTAACAGTTGAATTTACTTTAACTGCACCAAAAGCTTTTCCGGAAAACACATTTACATTAACTGTTCCGTCAGCAGATGGTAGAGCGATTGCACCAGAAATTAACCCCGCTTTTAGACGGACTGACAAACGAGGGGCAACTGCTTTTGCAATTAGATCATGCGAAAAAACAATTGTTGTTGCACCAATTGACTCAGCAGCTGAAGCAATTACACGTGTTAGTTGTTGCGCATCCTGTCCTGAAACAGAGCGATCAACCAATACTTTAGACGCTCCATAAGAACCTAAAGTAGCTAGTAAAGATGCATCTGCATTTCCAGTTGTAATAACTGTTACGTTATCACCCGTTTTCTTTCCGTATGTAACAACTTCCAATGCTGATTTGTGAAGTCCATTACTGCTATTGATATATACTAATGTTGACATAATTTTTCTTTTTAATCGATTTTATTGAATCCTAGAAATATGGGATTAAATTACTTTCGCTTCATTGTGTAATAACTCAACTAATTCGTCCATGTTTGTTGGATCTATCATTTTACATGCTGATTTCGCATTCGGCATAGTATAAGACACATATGTTGTCATTGAGTCAACAGCAATTGGAGCAACAATTTGCAAAGGCTTTGTTCTTGCAGCCATAATCCCTCTCATGTTCGGAATACGTTGTTCAGCCATTCCTTTGGCACAAGAAACAACTGCAGGCAATGCAACTTCTACTACCTCAAGTCCGCCAACGATTTCACGCTCAAGTGTCAATGTCGAACCATTGATGTCTAACTTGGTTGCTTGAGAGATAAAAGGAAGGTCCAATGATTCTGCTATCATACCACCAACTTGAGATCCATTGTAGTTAATTGTTTCCTTTCCAGTTAAAACTAAGTCGAAACCATTTGCTTTTGCGTAATCTGCAATTTGCATAGCAGTATAATAGGCGTCAGTTGGATCTGCATCAATACGAACAGCATCATCAGCACCAATTGCTAAAGCTTTACGAATTATAGCTTCATCAGCAGCATTTCCAACTGTGATGATTGTAACATTACCGCCAATCGTTTCTTTAATTTCCAACGCTCTTACCAAAGCATACCATTCGTCATAAGGGTTCACAATATATTGAACACCATTTTCGTCGAACTTAGTATTATTGTCTGTAAAGGCAATTTTCGAAGTCGTATCAGGTGATTTACTGATGGATACAAGTATTTTCATTGTTGATTTATTTTCTTAGAATGGATGCAAATTTAAAACAATTATTCGCAAGAATATCAAAAGTGTTTGAGCAAATTCTAACATTTTATTTTCAGCTAATCAACATGGGAACTTTCTAATACTTACTTTTGTCTTTCCACGAAAATTATTATTTTTGGCGACCCTTTGGGGTTACATATATATAAGGTATGAGAACTGTACAATTTAGAGAAGCATTAAGAGAAGCAATGTCAGAAGAAATGCGTCGTGATGAAGGCGTGTTTTTAATGGGTGAAGAAGTTGCTGAATACAACGGAGCATATAAGGTGTCACAAGGTATGTTGGATGAGTTTGGTCCAAAGCGAGTAATTGACACCCCAATTGCAGAGTTAGGTTTTGCAGGTATCGCTGTTGGAGCTTCTATGAATGGCTTAAGACCAATTGTAGAGTTCATGACTTGGAACTTCGCTATTCTTGCTGCAGATCAGATTATAAATAGTGCTGCGAAAATGTTGCAAATGTCAGGTGGACAATATTCTTGTCCAATTGTATTTAGAGGGGGAAATGGAACTGCTGGACAATTGGGAGCTACACATTCACAATCTTTCGAAGCGTTTTATGCACACGTGCCAGGATTAAAAGTGATTACTCCTTCAAATCCATATGATGCAAAAGGTTTATTAAAAGCAGCGATTCGCGATAACGATCCAGTTGTTTTTTTAGAGTCTGAGAAAATGTATGGCGACAAAGGTGAAATCCCTGAAGGAGATTATATTATTCCAATTGGTGTTGCTGATATCAAAAGAAAAGGGACAGATGTAACTATTGTGACCTTTGGTAAAATTATCAAAGTAGCGCAAGAGGCAGCAGATGCTTTAGAACAAGAAGGTATTTCAGTAGAGATTATAGATTTAAGAACGGTTCGACCTATTGATTACGCATGTGTGGTTGAATCAGTTAAGAAAACAAATCGTTGTGTGGTAGTTGAAGAGTCTTGGCCTTTAGCTTCTATTTCATCAGAAATTGCATACCACTTGCAGCGTTATGCTTTTGACTATTTAGACGCTCCTGTTATGCGTGTAACGCAGACAGATACGCCTTTTGCTTTCTCACCAACGCTAATCGACGAGGCTTTGCCAAATGTGGACAGAATTGTTAAAGCTGTTAAAAGCACTCTTTATCGTGCATAAGTTATGTTAAATATACTTTTGAAACTCTCGCTTTATGCGGGAGTTTTTTTTGACTTGAATAATTTGTTTATAGTTCAAAAGAAATTAGCAGTAGTTATTGACAATTGTTGATTAGTTTCATTAATGGACTAACTTTGCCAAACATTTAGTTTTCGCCTTTCGAACTTCATTGGGTTTGAAGCTTTCTTTTTCCAATTCGAAAGATACAAACAGCGAATTGTGAAAAAAATCCACTTTTTTTTGATAACAACTTGGTTTGTAATTTAAATCTAGTATCTTTGCACCCCTCAAAGTGTATTTGAGCGAATAATATATTGTATAATAATCAGTAATAATTAAGAGTATTTTATGCCAACTATTCAACAATTAGTTCGCAAAGGAAGAACTG
>ERZ888423.3495-NODE-3495-length-10260-cov-6.148457_pt1 | contig 10260 bp, 8 predicted proteins | sample MGYA00520523_ERZ888423 | MGnify/ENA primary metagenome ERZ888423 (study PRJEB32303, sample SAMEA104408611) | aquatic metagenome | biome: Brackish water; feature: Pelagic; material: water | place: Baltic Sea | collected 2014-06-08T10:24:00 | depth 30,27 m ...
CGCTGGTGCAAACCTGAAGAACTCAGTCGGCGAGCCGCTTGTTGACACCGTCACCAACCTTGCTGACGGCGTCTTCAAGTTGCCAGAACTGGCAATCAACGTTGCTGAGCCCAAGGTCTTCATTGGCCTTTTGATCGGTGGCGCTGTTCCCTTCTTGTTCTCGGCACTTGCCATTCGTGCCGTCGGTCGCACTGCTGGTGTTGTGGTGCAAGAAGTACGGAATCAGTTTGCTGACGGCGGCATCATGGCCGGCACGAAGCAGCCTGACTACGGCCCCGTTATTGACATCTGTACCAAGGCTTCATTGCGCGAACTCACCACACCGGCATTGCTGGCTGTGTTAGCTCCCGTTGTCATTGGTTTCGGCATTGACTGGAAGGCACTTGGCGCATTCTTGGCCGCGGTCATCTTGGTCGGTCAGTTGATGGCCAACTACCTCAGCAACGCTGGTGGTGCTTGGGACAACGCCAAGAAGTACATCGAAGATGGCAACCATGGCGGCAAAGGCAGCGAGTCGCACAAGGCCGCAGTTATTGGCGACACTGTTGGTGACCCATTCAAGGACACCGCTGGTCCGGCATTGAACCCACTCATCAAGGTGATGAACTTGGTGTCATTGTTGATCCTTCCGGCAATCATTAAGCAGGCCGACAACAACATGCGCTACGTCATTGCTGGCGTCGCACTGCTTGTTCTCATCGGCGCAGTGATCTTCTCTGGTCGTCAATCTGGCGGTATCGCTACGTTGAACAAAGAAACCGCTGCTGCTCACTGAGTCAACAGTTCTGAGAAGTCAGTCGCAAGACTGAAAAGAGGCGCCCGCGAGGGCGCCTCTTTTCTTTGTCGATATACAGAGAACGGCCATACCGATGTAGCGGCAAGTAAGGTCAACACATGCTCGCATTGTTTGATATTGAATCCTGGCTCGACAAAGGTGGACTCGTTCTCTTGGCGGCCATCGTGTTTGCCGAATCCGGATTACTCATTGGGTTTTTCTTGCCCGGTGATTCGTTGCTCTTCATCGCTGGATTCTTGTCGTCAAGTGCCGGGGGCAATGTTCTCCCCGCTTTACCCATCGTCGCTCTCGTCACTTTTGTCGCAGCTGTCGCCGGCGACCAAGTTGGTTACCTCTTTGGACGCAAGGTTGGTCCGAGTTTGTTTGATCGGCCTCAGAGTCGACTCTTCAATCCGAAGAACATTGAGAAAGCCCACGCATTTTTTGAGAAGCATGGATCGAAGACCATTGTGATGGCGCGCTTTGTCCCCGTCGTACGAACCTTCGCACCGATCGTCGCCGGTGTCGGCAAAATGAATTACCGAACCTTCGTGATCTACAACATCGTTGGCGGAGTCCTGTGGGGTATCGGCATCACAACTCTTGGCTACTTTTTGGGCGAAGTATCATGGATTGAAAGCAATATTGAGGTAGCCCTGATTTTGATTGTCGTCATCTCGGTGCTTCCGATGGCGATCGAAATTTGGCGGCATCGTCGCGCCAACCATAACTGATTGTTTTCGCTGGCAGAATAAGTTCCATGAGCACGAACCCCGTTCGCTATTTGAGCCTTGAGTGGATTGACGCACTCACTCAAGCCGTCGCATCAAATGAAGCGATTGCCGCAATCGCCGGCGAACATACGGTTGGCATTACCCAAACCGTGACAGGTGGACCCGAAGGTGACGTCACCTATCACTTACAAGTTGCAGATGGCCGCGCCAGTTTTGGCCCCGGAGCCGCGTTTCCCGAAGACGTTCGCTTTGAGCAAGATTGGGAAACTGCAACTGCAGTCGCAACCGACAATCTCAATGCTCAACAAGCTTTCATTACTGGTCGTATTCGCCTTTATGGCAACCAAGAAAAATTGGTTGCCAGTACACCGGTGTTTGCCGCACTCGATCAAGTGTTTTCTAAGGTGCGTACATTCACCGAATACCGCTAAGCAGTTCGTTATTTCTTTGAAGAAATAACTGCTAGAGCGACGCCGCACAATGCTCCACCGACTAGATACGGCGAACCAATTGACACGCGGTCATACAACACACCCGCAAGTGCTGGGCCAGCGACTCGCCCGAACGCGTTCACACCTTGTTGAAACCCGAGAGCTTCACCACGGCGATGATCGGGCACACGCCCCGATACCAAACTCGACAAGTTGGGAGTCACGAGTCCTTGACCAACCGTCAATAAAGCCAAGGCCACAATTAAGAGTGACCACGATTCAGCAATCGACAATACGATTAAGCCTGCACTGTTGAGTACCAAACCCACTTGTAACGAACGTTGCGTTCCTAACTTGGCGTTAACAGGCCGAATCAAACCACCCTGAACTCCGACGAGCACAATTCCAACGCCGACGAATATCGCTGCGATTCCACCTTCGGTTAAACGAAAACGATCTCCGGCGAGCAACGAAAAAGTCGCCTCAAATCCACTGAACGCCACGATGGCCGCGAAACCCGCAACGGCCAATCCCCACAAGCGCACCTTGACCCCTGCATCGTTCGTAGCGGCATGACGAGCAGCTTCACGAACATGGGCTGGACGTGTTTCGGGTAGGCGGCGCCACGCCACCGCCGCATTAATTAACGCGACGGTGCCCGCAACATAGAACGGAATATGTTCGCCACCCAAAGACGCCAAGCCACCAAGCGCCGGTCCAACAACAAAACCGAATCCGAACGCTGCACCTAAAAGTCCCAACAAACGAGGTCGTTCTGAAGGTGGAGCGAGATCGGTGACTGCACCTTGAGCAACGGCAACACTCGCACCCGAGGCTCCATCAAGAATGCGTCCAAGGTACAAGACCCATAAAGCACCAGCAGCGCCGGTCACAAATGATCCAATCGCTGTACCAAGCAATGAAATCATGATGACGGGTTTACGACCAATGCGGTCGGAAAGACGTCCGAGGATCGGTGCAAAAACTAACTGAGCTAACGAAAATGAAGCAAACAACAATCCGACTTCAAGTCCGCTCGCACCGTAACGTTCGGCGTAACGGCCCAAGATCGGCACAACGATGCCGAAACCAACAAGATCAAGAGCAACGGTCAGCCAGATCGTGCCAAAGCCTTGTGGCAACGGAACTTTGGCAGCCTTGTCACGATGGCCTGCGGACTTCTTCAACACGATGTTTCACCATACGTCAACGACGTACGGTGGTGCCTGCTTTATTCGTTTCAACGATCCATCCGGCCGCAGTTAACTCGGCGCGTAAGGCGTCTGCACTCGCAAAATCTTTAGCAGCACGCGCTGCGTCAAGTGCCACCGCCTTTTCGGCGATATCAGCAGGAATATCGGAAGCCTGTTTGAGCTCTAGACCGAACGCGCTACAAATTTCATTCACTGCTGCGGCTAACGATGCAGCATTCTGATCGCTGGCATCAAGTGCCGCGTTCGCCCGACGCACGGTTTCAAAAAGCAAGGCGACCGATGACGAAGTATCAAGATCGTTATCCATGAATTCGCGGAACTTCGCGATGACTTCAGTATCCGGCGTTGCACCTAGCGCAACTGCTGCTGTGCGCGCCGCAAATGAATCAAGCCCGGCTAACGCGTTGACCGAAGCATCAATGTTGTCTTGACCAATGCGTACTGGACCGCGATAGTGCGTTTGCAACAAAACCAAGCGATATGCACGCGGGTCGTAATGCTCAAGCAAATCAAGAAGGTTGGCCACATTGCCCAAACTCTTTGACATCTTCTCGCCTTCGGTGTCAACGACGAAACCGTTGTGCATCCAGTGATTCGCAAAGGTCTTCCCGAGGGCGACCGCTTGCGCACGTTCGTTTTCGTGATGCGGGAACTTTAGATCCATTCCTCCGCAGTGAAGATCAAAACCTTCACCCAAGATGTCGAGGCTCATCACAACACATTCGCTATGCCAACCTGGTCGACCATCGCCCCATGGTGACGGCCATGCTGGTTCGCCTGGCTTGCTGAACTTCCACAGAGCGAAGTCGGCTGGATTCTTTTTGTTGCTAGCGCCAAATACTTCGCGATCGCCGCCACCCGACAACATGTCATCAAGGCTCTGGTGGGCAAGCAATCCGTAGTCGGGCACGTTTAAAACGTTGAGATACACGCCGTCTTCGGTGACATACGCATTGTCTAGGCCAATGAGTTCACCAATCATGCTGACCATGGAATCAACGTATTCAGTCGCGTGCGGCACGTCAGTTGGGCGTAAAACGTTCAGTTTGCCCATGGCTTTAAACCACACGTCTTCACACTTGTGAGTGATTTCTTGCCACGGACGACCTTCTTTGTTCGCCCGATCAATGATCTTGTCGTCGATATCGGTGATATTTGAGACCAGACGGACTTCAAGGCCCGACCATTCGAGGTAACGCCGCAAAATGTCGTACACCAACGTGGCGCGACCGTGACCAAGGTGGGGTGGACCATAGACAGTGGGGCCGCACAAGTAAATACCGACTTTTCCGGGTGTGCGCAAAGCGAGTTCGCGGACCTCAGAAGTTGCGGTGTCGTACAGCCTGAACATGAGAAACGAGCCTACGCCCCCATGGCCAAGACACCTATAACCTGCAAGCCATGGCAGCGACCGATTCGGCCTTTGATCCGACCCAGATTCCTGAAAAGCCCACCCTCGACGGCATCGAAGCCGTTTGGGCTCAGCGTTGGCAAGACGACGGCGTGTACACCTTCAATCGTTCGGCATCTCGTGATCAGGTGTACTCAATTGATACCCCGCCTCCGACAGTCAGTGGTTCGTTGCACATGGGTCATGTCTTTTCGTACACCCACACCGACACCATCGCGCGTTATCAGCGCATGACTGGTAAGTCAGTTTTCTACCCCATGGGATGGGATGACAACGGTTTGCCAACTGAACGTCGTGTACAAAACTTCTTTGGCGTTCGATGCGACCCAAACGTCGCCTATCAACCCGGTTTCACTCCCCCATTTCGCGGTGACCCGCCCAAAGATCACCAACCCATTTCCATTTCACGACCCAACTTCATTGAGTTATGCGAAGAGCTCACACACGAAGACGAAAAAGTCTTTGAAGATCTCTTCCGTCGACTTGGACTTTCCGTTGACTGGGATTATCTCTACACCACCATTGAAGACCGTAGTCGTCGCGCCAGTCAACGCGCCTTCTTGCGCAACTTGGCCCGCGGTGAGGCGTACACGCAAGAAGCTCCAACGCTGTGGGACGTTGACTTCAAAACTGCAGTAGCGCAAGCCGAACTCGAAGATCGCGAACGTCCAGGTGCATATCACAATATTGCTTTTGCTCGCTCTGACGGTCAAGGCGATGTTGTCATTGATACAACACGACCAGTTTTGTTAGCAGCATGTGTTGCACTCGTTGCTCATCCCGATGACGATCGTTACAAACCACTCTTTGGCACAACTGTTCGCACACCGCTGTACGGAGTTGAAGTACCCGTACTCGCCCATCCACTTGCGCAAATTGATAAGGGCACGGGCATCGCCATGATTTGTACGTTCGGTGATCTCACCGACGTCATTTGGTGGCGCGAACTTAACTTGCCAACGCGTGCCATCATCGGTCGCGACGGTCGCATCATTGCAACCCCGCCAAACGGACTTGAATCTGCAAGTGGTATTGCGGCGTACGAACAAATCGCTGGCCTATTCATCAATCAAGCCCAGACAAAAGTTGTTGAGATGTTGCGCGAATCCGGAGCAATGCTTGGCGAACCGCGCGCCATTATGCACCCCGTTAAGTTTTTTGAAAAGGGCGATCGACCGCTCGAAATCGTGACGAGTCGCCAGTGGTACATCCGCAACGGTGGTCGCGACACCGATCTTCGCGGTGCACTCTTGAATCGCGGCGAGAACTTGGTGTGGCACCCCGACCACATGCGTCATCGCTATTCAAATTGGGTTGAAGGACTCAATGGCGACTGGCTCATTAGTCGCCAGCGTTACTTCGGTGTGCCTGTTCCAGTTTGGTATCCAGTTGATGCCGACGGTGAAACAGTTCATGATTCACCGATCGTTCCAACCGAAGACATGTTGCCTATTGATCCGTCTACCGATGTCCCACCTGGATACAACGCCGATCAACGCAATCAACCCAACGGTTTCATAGGTGATCCCGATGTCATGGACACTTGGGCCACCTCATCGCTGTCACCGCAGATCGCTGGCAAATGGGAAGACGATGCCGATTTATTTGGGCGTATGTTCCCCATGGACTTGCGTCCACAAGGACACGACATCATTCGTACGTGGTTGTTCAGCACGGTCGTTCGTTCGAACTTTGAACACGATTCGCTTCCGTGGAAGAACGTTGCATTATCTGGCTGGATCCTTGATCCCGATCGCAAAAAAATGTCGAAGTCAAAGGGCAACGTTGTAACACCCATTGACTTATTTGAAAAGTTTGGCTCGGACGCAGTTCGTTACTGGGCCGCTTCAGCTCGTCCTGGCATCGACACCGCGTTCAGCGAAGATCAAATGAAAGTTGGCAAGAAGTTGGCGACCAAGTTGCTCAACGCGACCAAGTTTGTTTTGACTTTCCCGCAACCAGATGTTGCAGCCAAGCCCACCAATCCTGTTGATCTGGCGATGTTGGCACGCGTCGGCGAAACGATTCACGAAGCAACTGTGGCCTTCGATCAATACGACTATGCCCGTGCCCTTGAGCGCACCGAAGCAATGTTCTGGTGGTTCTGCGACGACTATGTCGAACTCGTCAAAGGTCGCGTGTACAACAGCCAAGGACCCGACGCGGCAGGTTCGGCTATCAGTGCCTTGCGACTCGCGCTCTCGGCACTGCAACGCCTCCTCGCCCCTTTCATGCCCTTCACGACCGAGACAGTGTGGCGTTGGTGGCAAAGCGGTTCGGTGCACACCGCCACTTGGCCGAATATGGCCGAACTCGGTTCCGTTGGGGATAGTTCAATTCTTGATCCGATCGGCGAGATCTTGAGTCAAGTTCGCCGAGCCAAGACCGATGCCAAGACCTCGCAAAAGACCGCGGTTACCGAGGCCGCTGTTTCGGCGAGTGATTCGGTTCTGGCCGCCTTTGAATTGGGTCGCGGCGACCTGAGCGACGCCGGAAGTGTGCGCTCGTGGGTCACGGCACCAAGTGCAGGCGAAACAACTGTCTCAGCGGTTTTGGCACCACCCGAACCCGCATCCTGAAAGACATGGCCCTGTAAGACATGGCCCTGAAGGACAAGGTATAGCCAAGACGGGTAGTTTGTACATCCTGTGACGGACTCTCTCGAACCTGGCGATCAGTCGCCTGGCATTGACCCCCAAAACGAGGATGACACCCTGACGGGTCTTCCTCGGTTGACTGCCGAACCAGTGCGCAAACGTCACCGCACTTGGCCCCAACGGCTCGTCCTTACATTCAATTCGCTTTTGGTTGTCGCCTGCCTCAGCGCTGCCGTCACTGTCTATTACGGCAACGAAAAAGCCAACGACCGCAAAGTTGTTTCTATCCTCGGAGCCGAAGGTGGGCCAACTCTCACCTTGCCAACCACAACGACGCCGATTGATCCATTGACTGGCGAACCATCGGTCACCGAACTTCCCATGCCTGTCGATCTCACCGCAAAAAACTTCTTGATTACTGGCACCGACAACGGGGCTTGCGTTGATCCAGATTCACCTTACGCTTCAGCGTTTGGTAATCGCAATGGCTTAGGCGAGCGCGCTGACACTATCATGATTTTGCGCCTCGACCCTGCGACAAATGCTGCTGCCGTGTTGTCGTTCCCCCGTGACTTATGGGTCCGTATCAACGGCAAAAAAACCAAAAGTCGAATCAACAGTGCCTTCAACCGAGACGATCCCAACCCCCTCATCGTGACGATCTTTGACAACTTCGGCATCTTGATTAATCATTACGTCAACATCGACTTCTGCGCATTCAAAGAGATCGTCGATGCTGTTGGCGGAGTGCGCGTCCCCTTTGCTACGCCGGTCAAAGATCAGAACACCAACTTGCTGATTGAACAAGCCGGCTGCCACACGTTTGGCGGAGAAGAAGGCTTGGCGTATGTACGTTCACGCCATCTCCGCTACTACAACGCCAAGACCAAAAACTGGGTCGAAGATCCGGCGGCCGATCGTGGTCGGATTTCGCGTCAACAAGACTTCTTACGTCGAGCCATTCAGAAAGCTCTTGACAAATCGGCTGGTAATCCGACGATTGCCAAAAATCTGATTGATGCCGCTACCAAGTACCTGATCCTTGACGCCGACCTCACTGCCGGCAAGTTGCTCGAATTGGCAAGCGCCATGAAAAACCTCGATCCCTCAACCATGAAGACCTACCAAATTGAGGGTCTCGGCAAAATGGTCGGCGAACTCTCGGTCATTGAACCGCGCATCACGACCGACAATATGAAGGCAGTGTTGGCGGTTTTCCAGGGTCGAGCCCGTTTGGTCGACGCTCCAGAACAAATCTTTGAAGCACCAACGACAACAGTTGCTCCGACAACCATGGTTGCATCTGCGACCACTGTTGCAACAACACCAACTCCGGCAAGCACCGTCGTTGGCGAAACTGTTCCGCCTACGACAAAGGCACCAAAGACCACGACAACGACGAGTACCACCACAACAACATTGGTTCCGGTGTACGTCGAGTCAAACAGTGTTGGCATCTTGCCAACCAACGATCCCGCCTGCCGCTAAACCGGCATCAGATTTAGACCGCAATAATTTCAACAATCTCTGAAATTGCAACAAAGTCCTGGGAGTTTCGCGTGTACAGCGGCAAGCGATGCGACAAAGCAGTTGCAGCAATCATTAAATCAAGCGCCCTCGCGCCAGGGGCTTTCTTCGCTTGCTGAAACTCGCTCGCATAGAGTCTGCCGAATGCACGAGCCGCCTCAGTGTCAAACGGCAGTGGGTCCAAAGAGGCTTCTATTCGCTGTAGTAAGTCTTGCCGTCGAGCGCGTTCCTCAAAATCCCGTGTTGCATGCGGTCCAGCAGCCAACTCGGCCATTGTGATCGCACTCACAGCTAATTCGTTCGGCAATAAATCGCGTTGTATTCGAGTGATATCAATCACGACCGAGGTATCAAGTACTCCTACGTGCGGTCGCGAATCAAGCACGTGGATTCACATCCTGGTCGAGCACTGAATCGATATCAGCACGAAACCTTGCAGGGTCAATGGTCGGAGCATTGTGCATTGTCGTTAGAAAATGATCCGTAGAAATAAATCGTTGACGCCGCAATGGCGTCAATTCTCCGACGCATTGCCCATTGCGCGTAATGACGAAACTCTCGCCAAGATCAAGTCGTCGCATAATTTCAGCAGAATCGTTCCTGAGTTCTCTTTGTGAAATAACTTGTGCCATGAAATGAGCGTAGCACTGAGTGCTACACTTTCAATGGAGGTTTCAGTCGCCGAGCACGGTCTGTAAAGCAGATGGGATATCACTTGGCCCGTCAATGCAGGCGATTCGTGCACCCACTTGCGAAGCCAACACTCGGGCCTCGGCATCGTCACCCAACGGCGCCAAAATGACAACTTCATCAAGTGCCCGTGCTGCCGCCTGCACATCACCTTCAACCGTCGCCCGACAATCACTTAAGATCACCGTGATCCGTCGACCTGCACGAGTGCGCGACAACTGATCACCAGCCGCCAATAGTGCTCCTGCCAAATCGGTGGTACCGAAACCTCGAAGCGACAACACATCATTCACGACTTGTGCGCCCGACTTCGTTGATGTCTGCCCCTTAGCAACGACAACATCTTTGCCAAATGCGATCACGCTGTAATCCTCGGGACTCCGCCAAGCAACCGCTGCAGCGGCCATGGCCGACGTAGCAAGCGGCTTACCACCCATTGATCCGCTGCGATCAACCAAAAGGGCAATCGCGGTTCCGGGTTTTACCCAACTGCGAACTTTCAAACCTTCTGGGTCAATTGCCTGACGCGAAGCACGCGATTCGAGAATTGCATCCATTGATGCATCAAGATCAATATCGCCAGCATCTGGTCGATACGGACGCGTTGCCATCTTGCCAATTCCACGCGGCGACACCGGACCACGCTTCGAGACATCTAAAAACAAACGGCCGGCTAAACGCTTCGCAAGATCACGCAATTTCTGATCAGTTGCACCAGTGAGATCGGCCAGCAGCGCCAGCATCGCATCAGGGTCTTCTTCAAGACCCTCCTCGACGGCAGTCTCATCAAGTTCTCCAACTTCGGGCGATACTTGTTCAAATTGAGGATTACGTGACAACTCACGTCGCGACAAAGTTTTCTTAGATGCCTCATTTACTGC
>ERZ888423.3496-NODE-3496-length-10257-cov-13.369535_pt1 | contig 10257 bp, 9 predicted proteins | sample MGYA00520523_ERZ888423 | MGnify/ENA primary metagenome ERZ888423 (study PRJEB32303, sample SAMEA104408611) | aquatic metagenome | biome: Brackish water; feature: Pelagic; material: water | place: Baltic Sea | collected 2014-06-08T10:24:00 | depth 30,27 m ...
GGAAAAGTGTGCTACGAGTGTGCTATGGGATTTTCGGGGGAGAGGAAATATAAACTCCATAATTATCAGTGAGTTATGGTGCCCAGAGGCGGAATCGAACCACCGACACGAGGATTTTCAATCCTCTGCTCTACCAACTGAGCTATCTGGGCATTTACTGCTGCATCAAACGTCGCGAGAGCTTGTGGACATTGCGTCTCAGCCCCACGCGAGGCGCGTATTAAACCCTTCGCGCGGGTATGAGTCAAGACCCAGCAGGCTACTCCGAGGGGACATAGCCCTCGGCGCGGTCGAAATCGGCACCTGAAAGGAATTTATCCATCTGGTCTTGCAAGTATTTGCGGTGCTCGGCGTTCGCCATGCTTAGCTGCTTTTCGTTGATGAGCATCGTTTGATGACTCTGCCATTCGCTCCAGGCCTTCTGTGACACGTTCATGAACAGCTCTTGGCCTTTGTCGCCGGGGTAGGGTGGCGCCATCAGGCCGGGGAGGTCTTGCTGAAATTTTCGGCAGAATACGGTGCGGGACATGAGTAGCCTCTTAGAAAGCGTGTCTGAATTAACCTTTAGGGCAGTATACGCGAATGCGTGCTTAGGTGGCGCTTAAGCTCTTGATAATCTTCGTCACGGGTGCGGCCAAGCCGACCTCAATAGACCCATCGAGTGGATACCAAAGCCAGCGCTCGGGCTCGGCGGCCGCGTCGGTGGGTTCGCCTTGAGCAGTCACGGGCGTGATATCAAGATGGAAATGCGAGAAGGTGTGGCGCAGTGGCTCGAGCGCATGCAAGGATTCTTCCTGAATAGTCACCGCGGCGGCAAGGCTAGGCAGTTCTTTAGGGTTGTCCCCCTCAGGAAAACTGTAAAGCGAACCCCAAATGCCGCTAGGTGGGCGTTTTTCGAGTAAGACATCGCCAGCGTCGTTAAAGACGATAAACAGTACAGTCTCTCTTACCGGAATTATTTTCTTGGGTTTTTTGCCTGGTATGGAGCTGATGAGGTTTTGCACACGCGCTTTGCAGTCGTCAGCCAACGGGCAGACTTCGCAGCGAGGCTTGGTGCGCGTGCAGACTGTCGCGCCGAGATCCATCATTGCCTGCGTGTAATTGGCGACGCGGTCAGCTGGCGTTAATTCAGTCGCGATCTCCCAGAGGTGATTGCGCACACGCGTCTGCTCAGGCCAGCCAGCGATGGCATTATGGCGTGCAAGCACGCGTTTCACGTTGCCATCAAGTATTGGCGCATGCACGTCCATGGACAGTGCTGCGATAGCCCCGGCTGTCGAACGACCAATGCCTTTAAGCGACGCGAGCTCGTCGACAGTGTTCGGGAATATGCCGCCATATTCTGCGACTAAAGTCTTGGCTGCAGCGTGCAGATTACGCGCGCGCGCGTAGTATCCTAGGCCAGTCCAATGATGCAGAACTAAGTCTTCACTAGCCTCGGCGAGTGCTTTTACCGTGGGGAAAGACGCCATGAAGCGGTCGAAATACGGAATGACAGTCGCGACTTGGGTCTGCTGTAGCATGATCTCCGAGACCCATACTCGATAAGGAGTTACGCCCTTCTGCCAGGGCAAATCATGGCGCCCGTGTTTGTCAAACCAGTGCAGTACGCGGCGATGAAAAGGGGGTTTTGCAGGCATTTTAGTTGGGTGCTTGCGAGTGAGAAGGCGCGGCGAAAAGCTCGCGAACGCCGGCAAAATCGGGGCTACAGAATTGACTCGCGGCTGCGCCAAGATTGGCAACACAGTTGACCGGCCATGGCTTGCCGCGATGTGCGTCATTGATTTGCAACGGTTCGACGCGGGCATCGTCTAATAACGTAAACGCGAGGCGGTAATCGAAGTCGCCGCTGGCGCTATCAATAGCGCCGCTGCCCTCGATCTCTAGATTATCCATCAGCAAATTAACCCGATGAGGCGCATCGATTCCAGAGGTTAAGATGACAAAACCACTCAATTGTTCAAAGCTGAGACGGTCGGGCCATGCTTCAGTAGAGCCGCCAGCGGGACTGAGCGCTGCGATGGAGCTGAAGACCTGCTTCACTAAGCTGATATCTACTGTGTTGTTACTTAAATCATAGGTGATGTCGCCGAAGATCGAATTTGCGATGCTAGCCCAGTCGTCACCCGCCGCGACGAGCGCTATGTCTGCGCTGAGCTTGCCGTCGAACGTCGACGTAAGGGGAAGGACAGGGTAGGAGGCCGGAAAGTCCTCTGGCATTACAAAGGTCGAGAAAGCGGCGAGGTCTAGTCGGCGCAGGCTCGCATCGAGCTCAATTAATTTTTCGCCACCGGGGGGTCTCTCGAGGCGCAACACGCCTTCGATCTCGCCTCCCCAGAGAGAAACAGGCTGCAGCTCGATATTCTGCACATTGCCTTCGGTGCTAACGAAAAGCTGCAGTTCGCCAAGGTTGTGCGCCGCGCCAGTGATTCCTTCGACATCTATCGAGCCGGTGGTATTTCCGTCGCCGCTGGCGATTAGGTCTAGTAGCACCGGCTGCCAAAATGCGATGCGCTGTCTATCGAGAAAGCTCAAATCCAGCGTTGAGGCACGTACTGAATAATTTAGGTTCTCGGCTTGAGACGCGGTAACAGCGAGGAGCCTGAGGTCTGCGTCGATCGTCGCGTTACCAAGTGTCGCATCGAAGTCGGGGATGGTTAGGCCGGAATTGTCGAGCACAAAGCCGAAACTAAATGAGGTTGGCGACGCAGTGAGTGCTGCAGATATCGGCGCGCCAGGTTGTTCGGCTTCGGCAATAGACGTTGGTTCTAAACCGCTTAAAAAGTCGTTGAGGTCGAAGCGCGCAGCTTGAGCGGTGCCTCGCATGTTAAGTGAACCGTCTTGCCAATCTATGTCGGCGGTTACTGTGGCGAGCATCGGCGCTATTCCGAGCCTGAGCTCATGAATAGACGCCTGCTGTGCGCTCGAATCGAAGGCGAGTTCGGCACCGAAATTTAATGGCACGAGAATTTCGTCGGCGTGCGCGGTGCTATAAGTGGCATAGGTCGCCATGCCTTCGGCGGTAAAGGCTGCACTGTTGTCGTTAGCTTCGAGAATGTCGAGAGTGACACCGCGCAGAGAGTAATTGCTGCCTCGGGTGACGTCTTGGAAGTCGATTGTGCTGTCTTCGATCACAATGCGGCCGATCGAGAGGTGCTCCCTTCGTGCTAGTTCCTCGTCTGACTCCTCTCTGCGGCGCTCGGTTTGATCAGAGCTGCCATCGAAAGAGTCGCGGAGTAGGGGCGAGAGCCAGATATTGCGGCCGTCGGCTTCGACTCGATGGTTTACGTGAAGGCCGCGGAGAATAATCTCGTTAACACGCAGGCGGTTGTCGGCAAATTCCCAAATATCAACGCTGATCACCGCGCTGCGAGCGGAGGCGAGTTCCTGCGGGAACTCTAGATTCTTCAGCCTAAGATCTTCAATCAGAAATTCGAAGCGAGGGAAAAAACCAAGACCAATGTCGCCGGCTACACTAAGTTCAAGGCCGAGGCTCTCCCGGGCTAGCGCCTCGAGTGACGCCTTAAAGCGATTCTTACCGATAAAGGTAAGTGGCACAGTGAGGAGCGCCGCGGCGAGCGCAACGGCCACAAAGCCTATAACTAGGATTCTGACTAACTGATTTTTCTTCATTGAGGGCGCGGATTTGTCTCGAGAGCCTGAGTCTACCGGATTCCCCAAGGTGCTGCATACCATGTCGAGCGCATTTCCGCACTGCTTTCAATAGTCTAGGCCGAGCCCTATAATGCGGAGCCTAACAAGGGCTATTTCAAAGCGTCATTCAGCGAAGGCTGCTTAAACAGATCTAATCTGGTTGCCCTTGCGCAGCCTAAACTTATTCAACGCCACTATCATGAGCATGACTATGAGCGATAACACCCAGCGTCAAGCGAGCATCGAACGCAACACTAACGAAACGCAGATCAGCGTCGCCGTTAATCTCGATGGCACCGGAAAATTGAACTGCGATACCGGTCTGCCTTTTCTCGACCATATGCTAGATCAGATAGCGAGACATGGGCTCATCGATATCGAGGTTAAGGCTGTTGGCGATCTCCAGATCGACGCTCACCACACTGTCGAAGATATCGGCATTACCTTGGGTCAGGCGTTCGCGAAGGCGCTCGATAAAACGGGCATTCGCCGCTATGGCCATGCTTATGTGCCTCTCGATGAGGCGCTTTCCCGCGTGGTTGTCGATTTTTCAGGGCGCCCGGGGCTGGAATATCACGTCAAATTTGTGAAAGGAACGGTAGGCAATTTCGACGTCGACCTGTTTCACGAATTCTTCCAAGGCTTTGTCAATCACGCCCTCATGACGCTACATATCGATAATCTACGTGGCAAGAATGCGCATCACCAGATCGAGACTATTTTCAAGGCCTTTGGCCGTGCTGTGCGTATGGCTGTCGAACTCGATCCACGGTCGGTTGGCGTTGTGCCTTCGACTAAGGGCTCACTCTAGTCTGAGCCCCCGGTGACACTTATTGCGCAAGTTTTTGCTGGGCGCACACCAATTCACAGGCGCTTTTAACAAGGCATTTTTAATTAGGCACTTTCAATTAGGCACTTTTAATTAAGCACTCATAATCAGGCACTGCCCAGTTAGGCTCGAAACAAACGCTATGAACAAAATCGCCGTCATCGACTATGGCATGGGTAATCTCCACTCGGTTGCCAAAGCACTCGAACACGTAGGCGCGCAGCTCGGTCAGCAGATCGAGGTTGTCGTTACGCCGGACCCCCAACTCATCGCGGCAGCCGACCGGGTAATTTTTCCTGGCGTCGGCGCCATCCGTGATTGTATGGCTGAGATCAATAGGCTCGAAATTGGCCGCATCGTACGCCAAGCAATCGAGACGAAACCGGTTTTTGCTATTTGTGTCGGTATGCAAGCGCTAATGACTAGAAGTGAAGAAAATGGCGGCGTCGATTGTTTGGGAATTGTCGATGGCCAAGTGCGCTATTTTGGCGACGCGCTCAACGACGAGGCGGGGCAGCGGCTTAAGGTGCCACATATGGGCTGGAATGAAGTCGAGCAAGTTGGTACTCACCCCTTATGGCAAGGAATAGCCGATCGCAGCCGCTTCTATTTTGTCCATAGTTATTATGTGCCGCACGACAAAGATAGTCTTGGGCGTGGTGTCGCTGGCGTTGCGCGCTATGGCAAAGATGTTGCCGCCGTGATTGCGCGTCCCAATTTATTTGCCACCCAGTTTCATCCCGAAAAAAGCCAAGAAGCTGGCTTGTCACTGCTGCGAAATTTTTTGCAATGGGACGGGCAGGCGTAGCTACAAAGTTTTCTTAATTTAAAACTAATCGATTTAATACTGCTGCGCCTTCTAACGCGCCGCCTCGGAAAAAAACAATGTTAGTGATACCCGCAATAGATCTTAAAGACGGCCAATGCGTGCGACTCAAGCAAGGGCGTATGGAAGACTCTACAGTATTTTCAGACGACCCTGTGAGCATGGCAGGTATTTGGGCGGCGAAAGGCGCGCGCCGGCTTCATATAGTCGACCTCAATGGCGCGTTTGCAGGGACGCCGGTCAACGCCGAGATTGTGCAAGCTATCGCAGCTCGCTACCCCGACTTGCCGATTCAGATTGGCGGCGGTATTCGCAACCTCGAGAGCATTCAGTTCTATCTGGACGCAGGCGTAAGTTATGTAATTATTGGCACTGCGGCCGTTAAAGACCCCGACTTCGTGCGCGCCGCTTGTTTAAAATTTCCGGGTAAAATTATTGTCGGCATCGACGCAATAGACGGCATGGTTGCAACCGACGGCTGGGCCGATGTCTCCGAAGTGTTGGCGACAGATCTAGTGTCGAAATTTGCCGATTATGGTGTCGAAGCTATCGTGTACACCGACATCGCGCGCGACGGCATGATGAAAGGCGTGAATATCGAGGCGACCCAAGAACTCGCGCAAGACTCGGCCATTCCCATTATCGCGTCTGGTGGATTGAGCAAGCTTGCCGATGTCGCTGCGATTCGTGAGGCTGCAGATACCGAGACCGGCGCAGGTATCATGGGTGTGATTACCGGTCGTGCTATTTACGAAGGCACTATCGATCTCGCACTCGCCCAACAGCTTGCCGACGGCTATCCCGATCTCACGTAAAGAGCAGAGTTTCTGCTCTCGCATCGACACTTCCGGTTGACGCCTCGGAGTGTAGATCGTTGCAGCAGGTGCAGTCGGCCAGCTCAGGATTAGTTGAAAGCATAGTCGTCAGTGGTTCGAATCAATAAATGAGGAATAAATGTGGGTCTCGCTAAACGCATCATCCCTTGCCTAGATTGTGAAAACGGCCGCGTCGTTAAAGGCGTCCAGTTTCTTGATATCCGAGACGCCGGGGATCCGGTCGAAGTCGCTAAACGCTACTGCGATGCAGGCGCCGATGAGATTACTTTTCTCGACATCACTGCAAGTCATGAAGGCCGCGAGACGACTGTCCATACCGTCGAGGCGATCGCCAGTCAGGTGTTCATTCCGCTGACAGTGGGCGGCGGAATTCGCACGCTCGAGGACATTCGCGCGATGCTTAATGCCGGAGCCGACAAGGTTGGCATCAATACCGCGGCGGTAACTAATCCTGAGTTTGTGCGCGCAGCAGCGGCGCGTTTCGGTTCGCAGTGTATCGTTGTGGCTATCGATGCGAAGCGTGTGTCTGGCGATGGCGAGGAGCCGCGCTGGGAGATATTTACTCACGGAGGCCGAAATCTGACTGGACTCGATGCGATCGATTGGGCGCGCAAGATGGTCGAGTTTGGCGCAGGTGAAATATTGCTGACAAGCATGGATAAAGACGGCACTAAAAGCGGCTTCGACTTGGAATTAAATCGTGCAGTAAGCCGAGCAGTGCAGGTGCCGATTATTGCGTCGGGCGGCGTTGGCACTCTCGAGCACCTAGCCGAAGGTGTGCTCGAGGGCGAGGCCGATGCAGTGCTCGCCGCGAGTATTTTCCATTTTCAGGAATATACAATCGGCGAGGCTAAAGACTATATGGCACAGCGTGGCATCGAAGTCAGAAAGGTCTAACTGTTGTGCCGAAGAATTGTGACCCGCTGATTCGCCAGTCTTGTTAAGCTTGTCAATTTTAGTCGCTTCGCTAGCCTCGCCTACAAGCCTAGCGCAGCTCTCTTTGCTGCCAGCGGTTTATAGGCGTTAATACCCTTGAGTACGTTTAGCGCCTCGTTTAGCGGATAGTCGTTAACCAGTACTTCTTCCGCCGAAATCAACACCTGCGCGAGTTCTGCAGCGCTGAGATCGGACTGCCCCTCTTTGCTTTCTTGTTCTGCAGCGCGATCGATTGCTGCGTCTATTTCACCGTCTATTTCACCGTCTATTTCATCCGCCGAGGCATCAGTGTCATCGAGTATCTTGTTGCCGTTTTTCAAGTGACCGGCAAGATCAGACTCTTTGTACTGCGTCACGCTGCGTGAGCGCCGCGTGACAAACGCTTCTTCGACTTCGATGTCGGGGATAATTCCTTGGGCTTGAATCGAACGACCGCTGGGCGTGTAGTAGAGCGAGGTTGTTAGTTTGATCGCTTTGTCGGCGGCGAGTGGGAGCACGGTCTGCACCGAGCCCTTGCCAAAGCTGGCTGTGCCCATAATGAGCGCGCGGCCATGGTCTTGCAGCGCACCGGCGACAATTTCGCTCGCCGAAGCCGAGCCGTTATTGATCAGCACGACGAGGGGTATGTCGGGCGCAATCGTTTGCAACGAGGCCGAGTAGCTTGAGCGTGAGTCTTCGAGGCGGCCCTTTGTCGAGACGATATCGCCACTATCGATGAAGGCATCGACCATGCTGACCGACGCTTGGAGAACACCGCCGGGGTTATTGCGAAGGTCGAGGACTAGTCCTTTTAGCTCCTCATCGGCGGTAAGCAGTTCTTGCAACTCTTCGTCGAATTCCTCGCCTGTATTGCCACGAAATTGAGAAACGCGCAGATACGCATACCCCGGTTCTAACGCGCGGCTGCGCACGCTCGAAATCGCAATGATTTCCCGCGTGAGGGTAATGTCAAAAGGTTCTTCGCCTTCGCGCGCGATGGTTATAGATACTTGTGATCCGGGTTCGCCGCGCATCATCTTCGCCGCTTCGTCGGGCTGCATATCGCGAATCGGCTTACTGTCGATTTCGATGATCAGGTCACCGGCTAAAACGCCCGCTCGGTCGGCTGGTGAATCGTCTATTGGTGCAACAACGAGTATGTAGCCGTCGCGCCGGCTCACCTCGACGCCAAGCCCGCCGAACTGTCCGGTCGTGGTGTCTTGAAGCGACTCGAACTCGTTGCCCGCCATATAGGCCGAATGCGGGTCGAGTCCCGAAAGCATCCCTTGAATCGCGTATTCGAGTAGCGTTTCGTCGTCGACTTCTTCGACATAGGCGCGGCGGATATGATCCAGCGCTTGAGTAAACATGCGCACCTCGTTGAGGGGTAAAGGCAGTGCGCCTTCGTTTTCTTGCGCGGTCGCGGGGCCGGAAAATAGAAGTGATGTTGCGACGGCTGCGCTGACAAAGCGCACAGTGGAGAATAGAGAGCGGCGATTGGCGGGTCTAAAAAAGTGATGATTTTTCATCGTAGCGCTGATTCCATGGTTGTCGTCTCGAGTTGAGCCTGCACACTAAGTGTTTCGGCTACTTTTGTCAGGTGCTTGGTTACGGCACTAAGCAGTGAGTTCGTGAATTTTTCTATAGTTTCAGTTTACGTCTAAATAGGCAAATTCAGTCGCTACTTAGAGAGCCAAGCTTCGGGATTGAGCGCAATCCCGCCTTTGCGAATTTCGAAATGCAGTCCAGCGTTTTCGCCGGCGCCTCTCCCCGCGTTAGCCACGACCTCGCCTGCCTCAATCGATACGCCAGCCGTGACTTCGAGAGATTCATTATTGCCGTAAAGCGTCATGTAGCTATCACCGTGATCGACTATAACAAGTAGGCCTGCGCCACGAAGCCAGTCTGCAAAGACGACTCTACCCGAATGCACTGCGAGCACAGACTCGCCGCTATTGGCGTCAAACGTGAGTCCTTGCCTGCTAACCCCATTGGAGTCCGTGCCGAAACGCGCATGGATAGAAGCCTTCACCGGCGCGCTAAGTTTGCCTTTCATCGAAGCAAAACGGGTGCCTGCTTCGGGCGCAGGAATCCTCCTCATGGCGAGTTCGAGCTGCTCAACAAGCTGCTGTATGCCCGCTTTGTCCATCTCGAGTTGTTCCAGTTCGCCGCGTTGTGTCTTTATTGAGGTCGTCAGAGCAGCGAGGGCTGCTTCTCTCTCTTGGGTTTCGGCGACGCGTTTTTCCTGAGCCGCGGCAGAGCGCGCTTGAACTCGGACAAGCTCCTGTCTTTGTGACTCTATTTGCAACTGGCTCTGGATAAGCTCGTCGAGCGCTTGTTTATACAAGGTGAGCGTTGCCCGCTGCGCGGCTGTTATACGACTGAGATAATTGAGCTGCCGGGCTGCATTCGTAGGCCCTTGGCCCGAGAGAAAGGCGCGTGCGAGGCTCATGTCGCCCTGTTTGTGTAACGCCCGCATTACGTCGCCGAGTGCTTGTTCGCGAGCGACAAGTGCAGACTCTTGCCCTGAGATGAGACGCTGCAGTTCGTCAAGTTTTCCTTCGAGACTTCGGCGCTGCTCTGCCAAGCCTTCGAGTTCACGAGCGGAATTTGCAAGTGCGACAACCGCGTTTTGCAGGCGCTTTTCTTCGTTACTCTGTTGTGCGTTGGCTTTTAAGAGCCAGGTTTGTACTTCGTCGATTGCGCTTTGTGCTGCCGCTAATTGCTGTTTCGCTTGCTCAGGAGTCTGCGCTGCCTGCTCTGCGCCTAGTGTGGGCGCAGAGGCCAGCAGAGAGGCAATGATAAACGCGGCTAGTCTCATCAGCTGAGCAAGTCTTTCCCAGTCATTTGTGCTGGAATAGTTAAGTCGAGCAGCGACAGTAGGGTGGGGGCGAGGTCGCATAAACTCCCTTCGCTGGTAAATTCTTTTCCTGAGCCACCTACATAAACAAGGGGCACTGGCCCGTTGGTATGAGAGGTGAGTGGCTGCTGCGTTTCGGCATCGAGCATCTGCTCTACGTTGCCGTGGTCGGCGGTTATAAGAAGCTCGCCGTTGGCTTCTTCGATTGCTGCAACGATTCGGCTCAAACACGCGTCGAGCGCCTCAACGGCTTTAACAGCGGCGTTAAAGTCGCCCGTGTGGCCAACCATGTCGCCATTTGCATAGTTGCAGATAATCGCATCGTATTTGTGCGAAA
>ERZ888423.3497-NODE-3497-length-10254-cov-6.629768_pt1 | contig 10254 bp, 10 predicted proteins | sample MGYA00520523_ERZ888423 | MGnify/ENA primary metagenome ERZ888423 (study PRJEB32303, sample SAMEA104408611) | aquatic metagenome | biome: Brackish water; feature: Pelagic; material: water | place: Baltic Sea | collected 2014-06-08T10:24:00 | depth 30,27 m ...
TTCTTTTTAGGTCAACTTCATAATTGACATGAATTTGACATTTTATGCTAAATAGGTATATCCAAAATCCATACTTTTTCACACTAATTTATTATAAATCATTGTTGTTTACAATGAAACTATATATACCGAATGACTGCGGGCTGCAGGCAAATATTTGAAATGTTGAGAATAAAAAAATCCGCGAAAGCGGATTTTCAATTTGCATTGAAGACCATTTGTCTACAAAAGCGTAGCGATCAATAGTCCCATCAAAGTAAGCCCAATTACAATGCTACTCGACATCACATGGTTTTTATCTGTCCGTGCCATTAAGTGGTGGTGCAGGTGCGAGCGGTCGGCGACAAACGGGCTGTTGCCGCGGCCCATGCGTCGAATGTAGACTTGAAGTGAGTCAAAGAGCGGGTACCAAAACACCGCGACCAGCATAAAAAAGGTGGGGATGCTTTGGGTTCCGAGGTCGATACTGGGTTGATTCCCGATGACGCGCGCGGTGGTCATAGCGGCGATAAGGCCAATGACCGTTGACCCGGTATCACCCATGAACGTTTTAGCTTGAGGCCTGAAATTGTAGAATAAGAATGCAGCAACGGCTGCGACCATCGTCGTCAGTAGCGGAGTCATATGCGGAAAGTTTCCGCCTTGAGTGAAGAAAGCAAGGAAGCCGAAGGTGACGATAGTATAACCTCCTAGTAACCCATTGATTCCGTCGGTGTAGTTGATGGCGTTAATGGTGAACTGAAAGAAGGCTAGCATGAGGATCCAGCCCCACCAGCTGTGCACAAGGTGTATACCCAAGGCCCCGCCAAAATTGAGGGGCATGAGGTCCCATACATAGATGACGAGCGCACTAGCCGCCAACTGAATCGGTAGCTTGATTTTATGGCTAAGGTTGCCGGCGTCGTCAAAAATCCCCATTACATAGAGAATGGCCGCCGAGGCCGTAAGACTTAAGACCTTGCTGTCGATTTCGGGGACCAAGAGCCACCAGCCAATGAATGCGGCCGGTACAAAGACTTGACCACCAATGCTGGGGGTAGGGTCCGTGTGAATTTTGCGAATAGAGGGATTGTCGAGCTTGCCGGTTTTGACTGCAATAGCAATACCAAGCGGTGTAATTACCAAAACGCTTAAGAAAACGGCAGCTAGAATGATTAGGGTCATAAAGATTGTGCACAAAGGTAGGTAGCCAAAACCAAAAGAAGGTCAAGGCCAAATACAGTCCATCGCGAGAGGAACCGGTCGGTGTAGCGTAGTAAGAGTCGCCCGATGAATAGGTTCAAGGGATCAAGGGTTTGGTTGGTGGTTCAAAGGTACGAATTAGGTCAGTGCAGATTCAAAAAGAGCTGAAGTTGCAATAAAACGCTCAAATTGCTTAAAACGCACTTAGACCAGCAGGGAACCGCCTTCTCGCCGTTGGGAGCAGTTCATGGAGTAATGCCATCACAACCTGCCAATTAAGTAAGAACCTTGCTACTTGATCGGCACGGCAAGCTGTGCAGCCCAGCCGTTGGGCCCAGCGTAGTTGACCAGAAGTTGAACCCCTGAAAACTTCAATGACAGGCCAAGGTCATGACGAACCTTGTCGTTAAGCGCGATGGAGGTAATGGCGTCGAGCCCGTAGTGCAGGTAAAGCGGTCCTGCAATCTTAGCATAGACTCCTGTTGGAAGCTTAAAATGAAGTCCGCCCAATTCTTGAGGCGGCCGAAATTCAAAGGCTTGGTAGGCACCCCACATGGACTTAGAAGAAAAAAGACTTGCCGTCCCTCGGTAGTAGAATTCCCTAGAACTAAAGTTTTGGCCCATGCCAAAACCAATCATGGCCTCTTGAGCCTTGAGTGGAGCGAAGGGGGCTCCAAACGCAACCATAATACAGCCCAAAACGGCGTATTTTTTAAGCATACCGAGCAGGATTTCTTGAGTTTTGAGCGCTTTCATGATGAATTTACATTTTATTGGAGCAATTTAAGTTTATTGTAAGAACTTTAGACCATGAATCATCGCATTTTCTTTTTTCTCAGTGCCTTCGCCGTTGTTTATGGAGTTCGTGCTCAAGGCTACCTTGAGTCAGAACGTTGGCTGGGTTATGCCAAGCCGACTACCGAGTTTTACTACGACGAGGCAGAGAAAAGACTCCTGTTGGTGGACCAGCAGCTAGACTACCTACAGCTCCGCTACGCTGCGAAAGGCAAGGGCTTGAAGCCGACACAAATTCAAAGAATTCCCTTAGCAAAATGGGGCAGTGCTCGAATTTTAGGTTTTTCGCAGGGTAGAATTATCGTGGATTCTGCTTCGGAATCCGGCGGGATTGTTTATGCCTATGGATTGGACTCCAACTATCGTTCGGAATTTGAGAATCCTGTATTTGCAGACAGCAGTAGGGTTTTGGGTAGCCAGATTTTAGACATAGACCGCCGTGCTGTGGGTACAACCATTGCCTCTAAGCAGTGGACTAATGGTCGCCTTGAATTGACCAACCAGGTAGTTTTGGCAGACAGCCTTCGGCCGGATTGGCTCAGCTATCAGATGGGTCGTTGGATCGCAATTTGGCCCGATTCATCGGGAAATCAGTCTTTTAGTTTCTTAAGTTCTGGAGGAGTTTGGAACCAGTTCCCCTACCCAATAAACCAGAGCACCATGGTGCCAAAGCAAATGTTTATAATCGACAACGACAGCTTGTTTGTCCTTGGAACCAAGGGTGATTCTGCCGTCTTTAATTTTTTGCGTCTGCGTAAGGCCCCCGCAAACTCCGTTGGTGATCGCGTTAAATTGGGCGACTTCACCATGTTTTATGAAACGACCAAGGCCTTAGCGCCCAGTCCCGTTTCTCCCGTTTTAAATCCTGGAGAAAAATCCACTTCAGTAGTGCCCAATCAAAATTCTGTGGGGTCGGAGCGTACCAAGAAAAAAGGGAGGTTTGCCGTGCTCTTTGACACGTTTAAAAACGCAGACGACGCCTATGCACTCCTCAATGGCCTAATGGGCAAATTCCCCGATGCCTACGCGGTTGATACCAAAGAAGGTATTGCGGTAATGGGACCCAACCGATTTTCACTCTCTCAAATTGTAGCGGACTCCAGCCGCGCTTTTAGCGAAGGAATCGGCATCAAAAAAATGGTAACCTACGCCGACAAGCTCAAGGAACGCGGAGAGACCTTGGTAACGCTTCAGGTTTACAACGAGCAAACCAAGACCTCGGCACCGTTCACCCTAGTGTTCTTTAACCGAGGCACCGACCGCATCATATTCAGCGACACCGTGCGCACAGGGCGAATCAACTTTATCTACAGCCACGGAGCGGAATTGGGCGTCGCCGTTTCTTCGGCCGGGTACTTCCCACAATCGATTCGATTAAATCCCGAAATGGCGCCCATTGCCACGCACTACTACCACGACATGTTTTTGAAACCAACCACAGCTCCGGATCCCCTGAATCCGAAGCGTATGGTGGTGCAGTCGGCCGAGCTCGACTTTCAGAACATTTTATTTGATTTCAACAGTTCAGAGCCGCGTAGAATTTCGTACGTAGAAATCAATGCAATGAAAGACGCCTTTGCCAACTTGGATTCCATCGCCCTAGTGCTTGAAGGCCATACCGACGACGTAGGTTCTGATGAGTATAATTATGAATTGGGCCGGCTTCGTGCGGAGTCCGTAAGTGCGGAATTGCGCAAGTCACTAAGGCCTACCGCCTCGTTATCGACAATTTCTCTTGGCGAGTCTATGGCCATTGCCGCAAACGACAACGACTTTCATCGGTCCTTGAATCGCCGGGTGTCCTTGGTCGTTAAGGCAGCGCCCAAGCCCGCAGCGAGCTCCACGGTTCAGGAAGTTCCATTAGAAGTAGATTCTACCGAAGAGGTCATGCCAGAACCCTTTGATTTAGCTGATGACGAGCCCATGGTGGCTGAGTCTCAGTCCGATAGCCTAGAAGTAATTGCCGGTGAAGTAGAAGACATTCCTGTAGAAGACATTCCTGTAGAAGAAATTTCTGAAGAAGACAATTCTTTAGAAGTTCAGGAAGTTCCCAGTTTGTTTCCGTCAAAGGCTGTTCAAAAAGAGAATGCAAAAATTACCAAAGACTTAGAGCGCGAAGCCAAAGAAAAAAGCCGCAAGGACTCGATTGAAAAAGAGAAAAATGCCAAGGCCGCCAAGTTGGAACAAATAGAGAAAAAGAAAGCAGCCGAAGCGATTGAAGAAGCTCGCCTGCGCCGAACCATGGATGTAGCTGCTCAGAACAAGGCCGAATTTGAAGCAAAACAGGCCCTAATCAAAGAATCTGAAGAAAAAGCCAAACAGCAAGCCAAGGATGCGAAAGCCCAGGCTAAAAAGAAGAAAAAGTCGGGGAAGTAACTACGATCTTTTTATTGGGTAAAACCCTTCACCACCTTATCAATCGCCAAAAGCCGCTCGAGCATCGGCTCCAGCTCCTCAAGGCTGAGCTGGCTGGCCGCGTCGCAGAGCGCTTCGGAGGGGCAGGGGTGGGCCTCGATGAAGAGGCCGTCGATTCCGGTTGCTACCGCGGCGCGGGCAAGGGTTTCGAGGTACTGACGGGCTCCGCCTGCGGGGTCGGCAGAAGGGATTCCGTACTTGCGAATGGAGTGGGTGGCGTCAAACACTACCGGGTAGCCGATTTGCTTGAGCTCATAAAAAGCCCGCGGATCCACCACGAGGTCGTTGTAGCCAAAAGTGTATCCGCGCTCGGTGAGAATTATATCGCGGTTGCCGGTCGACTCGACCTTGGCGCAGACCTTGGCCATCGTGCTCGGAGCCACCATCTGCCCGTGCTTGAGGTTAATCGTGCGGCCGGTTCGCGCGGCCTCGACCACCAGGGTCGTCTGCATGCAGAGGTAGGCGGGAATTTGTAGAATGTCTACCACCTCAGCAACCGGCTTGGCCTGGTCGGGGTAGTGAATGTCGGTCAAAAGGCGGAATCCGTACTGGCGCTTGACCTCGCTGAGGATGCGCAGGCCCTCGTCGATGCCGGGGCCCATGTAGTAGTCCACGGAGCTGCGGTTGTCTTTTTGAAAGCTGGATTTGTAAATAACCTCGGTCAGGGGCAGTCGTTCGCGGATGCCGGCGAGGTGGTCGGCCACCCGAAGGGCCGTGTCGAGCGATTCAATGACGCAGGGTCCGGAGATTAAAAACATGAGACGAAGGTAAAACGAGTTGCTCGTTGCTGGTTGCGGGCTTTGCACCCTTTCAAGAGCGCGGACTAATGCCCATGCTTCCGGCGCTGCTAGCGGCGCGATTGAGCCAGTGACCAGTTGCCAGAAGCCAGTGGCTTAAAACAGCCCGTTGAGCTCCGCGTCGATTTTCTCGATCACCTTGCCCAAATCTTCTTTTTTGCTGTCAAACTCGATCTGGTCCACTTCGATGACCAGCAGTTTGCCCTTGTCGTAGCCCTTGATCCACTGGCTGTAGCGGTCGTTGAGGTTTTGCAGGTAGTCGAGCCGAATGCTGCTTTCGTAGGGGCGTCCGCGCTTTTGAATTTGGCGCACCAGGGTTGGAACGCTGGCGTTGAGGTAGATAAGCAGGTCGGGGGCCTTGATAAACTCCTCCATGAGGCCAAAGAGCTCTTGGTAGGTGTTGTAGTCGCGCGAGCTCATCAAGCCCATGTCGTGCAGGTTGGGCGCAAAAATATTGGCGTCTTCGTAGATGGTGCGGTCCTGAATCACGTTTTTGCCCTGACTCCGAATGCTGTGAATCTGGCGGAACCGGCTGTGCAAGAAGTAAATCTGCAGGTTGAAGGACCAGCGAGACATGTCGTCATAAAACTCGTTGAGGTAGGGATTCTCGTCCACCTCTTCAAAGTGGGCCTGCCAGCCATAGTGCTTGGCGAGTAGGGTGGTGAGGGTCGTTTTTCCTGACCCAATGTTTCCGGCGATGGCTACGTGCATAGCATCAAAAATAAGGTAATAATCGTCGCGGACTCGTTTGAATTGAATGCTTTCGTTTAAGGGACGGCTGGTTCCTTTAGCAGCAGCAAATTGCGGTCATGAACAGGAGAAATTTGATTATTACGTACGATTTACTTAAATTCGTACGTATGGCAAAGCAAAAACTAACTTTAGCACTGGATCCGGAACTGATTTCGTTCGGAAAAAACTATGCAACCGGACGGGGAACCAGTCTTTCGGAGCTTCTCGAAACCTACCTCGCTCAGCTTCGGGCTACTCCTGAGCTGCCCGATGGGGACGGGGCTTCGGCGCTGGTACGCCGAATTCGGGCCGAGCTGGCACAGGGTCAGCCGAAGGCTCCGCACGAAGTGGACCAAAAGGCGGTCCGTTTGGAACACCTTAATACGAAATTCACATGAGGATCGCGGTGGACACCGACGTGCTGCTCGATCTCCTCGTGCTGCGGGCCGCGCATGTGGAATCGGCACTGCGCGCGGTGAACGCGGCCCAACGTCAAAGGGTGCAGCTCGTGACGACGGCCTGTGTACTGCAGAATGCCTACTTCGTGGGCCAGCGCCACTACGCCGAATACTGGAGCCTCGAGCGCTGGCTCGATCTACTGGATTCGGTGGAGTTAATTACGGTTCCGAAGGCGGGACTAGAGCGGGCCGTGGACTACCTCGACTACGAGGATGCGGTGCTTGCCCTGTCGATGCAGCACGCGGCGGTGCGCATGCTGTGGACGCGGAACGCTAAGGACTTCAAAGAGTTCGCCAGCATTGCCGCCCTGTCGCCGGAGGCCTACGTGGCTGGCTTGCAGAGCTAGAAACCAGAAACGAGAAGCTCGTCAATCAAGCTCCGGTCGTTCATCAGGCGGGGCACCTTGTGCTGCCCGCCGAGTTTGCCTTTGGATTTAAGCCAGTTGTGAAAGGTTCCGGGGGCTGCAACGTGCACCCGCGGAGGCTGGAGAACCATGCTTTTGTAGCGCTTGGCTTCGTAGTCGGAGTTGCTGGCCTTCAGGGCCGTGTCGAGGGCCTGGGCAAAGGCGTCGATGGAGTAGGGCGGAGTTTGGAATTCGACCAGCCAGTCGTGGCCGCCTCCGGCTTCGCCTGCGGCTGCCCACCAGGGTGCCGCGGTGTATTCGTCGACCTGGGCTCCGGTTTTGCGGCAGGCTTCGGCCACGGCGCGCTCGGCATTGTCGATCATGAGTTCTTCGCCAAAGGCATTGATAAACAGACGGGTGCGCCCTGTGATAAGGATTCGGTAGGGCGCTAAGGAGGTGAACTGAACCGTGTCGCCGACGATGGTCCGCCAAAGTCCGCCATTGGTATTGAGAATTAGGGCATAGTTAATGCCCATTTTGACCTCAGACAGGGGAATGGCGCGGGAATCGGATCCATTAAAGTCCGCCATGGGGACGAATTCATAAAAAATACCGTGCTCGAGCATGAGGAGCATGCCAGGGTCGTCAAGGCGGTCCTGCACCGCAAAAAATCCTTCGGAGGCATTGTAGGTCTCGAGCTTGCGGGTTCCGCGGGGCAGAATCGCCTCAAATGCGGACTCATATGGGGTGAAGGCCACGCCACCGTGCACAAAAAGCTCAAGGTTGGGCCACACGGCTTCGAGGGAGGTCTCGCCCCTGATTTCAAGAACGCGGCGCAGCAAAACGAGCATCCAACTGGGTACGCCAAAGAGCGAAGTCACATTTTGACGGGCAACTTGCTGCGCAATTTTTTCAATTTTGGCCTCCCACTCGTCCATCAAGGCCAGGTCGTGCGAGGGGGTCGAGCGCCAGCTTGCCCAAAGCGGAAGGTTGTCGATTATGATGGCGCTGAGGTCGCCGTAGTAGGAATGCTCGCTGAGTTCGTTGATTTTTGAGGAACCGCCTAGGCGAAGGCTGAGTCCGTCATAAAGCTGCGAGTCAGGCACTTGCTCTGAATAAAAGGCGAGCAGGTCGCGCCCCGCCTTAAAGTGGTTGTCTTCAAGGGACTCGCGCGAGACCGGAATGAACTTGGACTTGGCCGCTGTAGTCCCTGAACTCTTGGCAAACCATCGCGTGACCCCCGGCCAAAGGACGTTGGCTTCGCCCCGAATGCTCCGCTCGATCCAGGGATACAGCTTGTCGTAGTTGGTGATGGGAACCTGCGCCGCAAATTCTTCGTAGGTGCATTCGCCCGTCAGGCCCTGCTCTCGGCCAAAGTCGGTGAGGGCAACCTGGGTCATGAGCTCCCTAAACACCAGCTCTTGGGCCGCAATGGGATGGTCTCGCATCTCTTGCAGGCGAGGAATCCGGCTGCTGAGGCGCCAGTTTACGAGGTCAGTTATCGGCGAGAAGGCCATGCGTTGGGGTACCTTTGGTGCACAAAAGGTAGTACAGATGAACTTCACTTGGGCCGCAGCCCCCCTGCGTAAGATTATTTTGTCGGTTGCCGAGCCGTCGGTTCGCGCTTTTGTGCCGATTGGGCGCCATCTTGTGGATGTTAATACGCTGATTGGTAAAAAGATACGTCTTAACTGGCCGAGAATGGCCGAATGCCAGTCCTGCCGCGGAATTTTCTCGTCGCTCCAGGCTCAGGGCCTATGCCGCAAGTGCTTTTTTGAGAGTCCGATGGCCGGCCCAAGCATGGTTCGGCCGGAGCTATCAACGGCCCACCTGGGCATTGCGGACCGAGATCTGGAGTTTGAACGAGCCCTGCAGCTTCAGCCGCACTCGGTGTATCTGGCTGATTCGGGCGGAGTCAAGGTTGGGGTGACCCGCACCCGCCAGCAGGTCACGCGTTGGCTGGACCAAGGCGCCAGTCGTGCCCAGGTCATCGCCATAACCGACAATCGCTACGAAGCAGGCCTGATCGAAGTGGCACTCAAGGAGCACTTTAGCGACAAAACCGACTGGCGTAGGATGCTTGCCGGCGAAACCTTTGACGCGGACTTTTCGGCGGCCATCTGCGTCGCCCTGGAGGCCATCCCGGCGGACTTAAAGCGTTTTGCCGTCGCAGAGGGCGTGCAGCACCGTGCCCACTGGTCCCTCGCCGCGGGGTTTAAGGCCAAGTCGGTTAAATTCAGCAACCACGGCGACGAAATTGAGGCGGTTCTTGCGGGCCAAAGGGGTCAATACCTGGCCTTTACCGACGGTCGAGCCATCAACCTTCGATCGCACGAGGGCTTGTTTATTGCACTATCGGTCTAAGATCTTTTTAGTATAACAATTTGGTTATATAACAGAAATGCTATAATTTTGATTGGTGAAGAGCAGCTCATTGATCAAAATGATTGAAAAGGATGGTTGGTTTAAAGTTCGAACGAACGGAAGCCATCATGTTTTTAAGCATAAAATCAAGTTAGGTCTCGTTGTGATACCCCATCCCAAAAAGGATGTACCTATTGGAACAGCTAATTCTATACTGAAGCAAGCAGGATTAAAATGACAGTATGAAGAAAGAGAATCAAAGTATTGAGGTAGTTGTTGAACGCCACTACGATGGGACCTTCTGGGGTACTACTCAAAATATTCCGGGGGTTGTGACGGCATTTGGAGCCTCGTTGGACGAGCTCAAAAAAAACCTTGAGCAGGCTTTTTTGGAGTATGTCGCTGCTGCTGCAGAGCTAGGAGAGGCTTGGATTGAAGAAGTTCGAAACCGCAAGGATTGGGCATTTTATATGAACATGCAAGCCCTTTTTGAATTGGTGCCAGAGGTGAAGATTTCGGCCATCGCCCGGCGGGCGGGAATCAACGAAAGTTTGATGCGCCAGTACGCTACAGGTAAAGCCGTGGTTTCTGAGGACCGATTGCGCTACATCGAGCAAACCATTCACGATCTCGGGCGCGAACTGCAAACGGTAAAGCTCTAAGCCTTAACGAATTTGCGGTAGGCCCAAACCCCCAAGTAAATCAGGGGGGTATCAAGTGCCGCCATCAGTATTTTAAAGAGCCAGGCGTCGGCCATGTACTGAATCATGGTACCGTTGGGCAGAACTCCGACAAAGAGTATCAGGATGACCAAAATACTGTCGACCCCCTGCGAAAGCATGGTGGAGAAGTTGTTCCGCACCCAGAGGTGCTTGCCGCGGGTAACGCGCTTCCAGAAGTGAAAAATCCGAACATCCACCAGCTGGGCCACAATGTAGGCGGCCATGGAGGCAATAATGACCCTCACGGAGTTGCCAAAAACCACGTCGTAGGCTTCGTCGTTGACCGCAGAAAAGGGCAGCGCCGGGAAGATTCCGCCTAGCCAAATAACCAGCAAAACCAGCAGAAGTGCGGCGAATCCGCTGAATACTACATAGTCGGTGCGGCGTTTGCCATAAAATTCGCTCAAAAGGTCGGTGACCAAAAAAGTCAAAGGGTAGGGCAGGA
>ERZ888423.3498-NODE-3498-length-10250-cov-8.439235_pt1 | contig 10250 bp, 5 predicted proteins | sample MGYA00520523_ERZ888423 | MGnify/ENA primary metagenome ERZ888423 (study PRJEB32303, sample SAMEA104408611) | aquatic metagenome | biome: Brackish water; feature: Pelagic; material: water | place: Baltic Sea | collected 2014-06-08T10:24:00 | depth 30,27 m ...
TCAACAGGGCGATAATCGCCAAGGCTTCAAGGCGCCCTACAACCATCGCGGCGGCCAGAACATATTTGGCAAAACCCGTCAGACCAGCATAGGAAATAGGCGCCTCGGCACCAACAGCCGCCAGTGGTCCCGTGGTCGACAGAGCCGCAACAGCCAGCACCATCGCCGTTTCAAACTGCGCACCCGTTAGGGACAAAAGCATCATCACGCCCGCGATCGAAAGCGCAAAAAGCATGAAAAATATCCAAGCAATATAGGCGCCCTGTTTTCGGATCCGGCGCGCATCAGCCCCCGCCCGACCGACCGATGAAGGATGCACAAGGCGCTCAAGCTCGCGTTCGGAGTGTTTGTAAAGCGCGTAAACGCGCAGCAATTTCACACCACCCGCCGTCGTCGCGACCCCGCCGCCAATCATTGACAGCCCCACAAGGATCAGCCCCGGCGTGGACAGCCCCGACCAGTTTGCAGCCCCCAGCCAGCCTGCGGATTCAAATCCGGTAGTGGTGAGGAAAGACATCACCGTAAAAACGCTGCCCCAAAGAGCGCGCAATCCCGACTGCAGCTCGCCGATGCCGGCGCTTGTCTCAGTCGCGCCGATCCAATGGCGCATGAACAGCAAGGCAGGCAAAACAATGACAAGGAACATGCCAAGGCGAAATTCTGGATCGTAAAACACGCCTCTGCGATCCTCGCCCATCATTCCGCGCCCGAACGTGAGACGCGACAGGGCAAAGACCATAAAGGCAAAGATCAGCATCTCGCCACCGATCCCCGCACCACTATAATAAATCCCGCCGACAGGCGATATTCCCGACGTCGCCATCACAGACATCGCATGGCACAGCGCCACAAACGGAACTTCGCCCAGGATCGTCAGGCCCGACCATAACAGCACTGTCAGCCCCGCATAAAGCGGCACAAGCTTGGCCGCGAAACGGGTCAGGCGCTCGGATGGGTCAGCACTGCGGGCGAACTGGCGGAAATCAGTGGCACCCTGCCCGGCAGTCGCCGTTGATCGCACCTCGAAACCGCCAAGGTTCATTGGCGCCAGGATCGACGCCGCAGCGACCCAAATCAGCAACCCGCCCATCCAGCCAACCATCGCCCGCCACAAATGCAACGGACGTGTCAGATTGCGCGGGTTGTCAAACAAGGTTGCCCCCGTCGTTGTGAAACTCGACACCATTTCGAACCACGCATCGCCAAAGGCGACGCCTTGCGCGGCTTCATGAAATGGCACGGCCAACATAAGCGGCAAGACCGAAAACGCCGCCAAGAGTGCGGTCAGTTGGCTACGCGCAATGCTGGACGGGCGATCGTGCTGGGTGGCAATTCCCAAGAGAACTGTCAGCAGCGAAAATAGGATCGCGCCGTAGAAAAACGCCCGCGCACCCGTAAAGTCGTTTAGCGAAAAAGCATAAAGCGCCGGCCCCATCATCGACAGGGACGCAATGCCCATCATCACAACAATAAAGGGATAATCGCTCAGGCGCAGGGTCATCAGAAAAAGTCGATCGAGACCTGCAAGAGGCGCTCGACTTCGCTCACATCGTCGGCCATGCAGAAAAGCGCGATTACGTCGCCTTCTTCTATGCGCAACGCGCCAGTGGGTTTGACCAGTTTATCGCCCTTCATCACGGCACCAATCAGGACCCCTTCGGGGAAATCAATGTCGCGGATACGTTGGCCGGAAATCGGCGATGTGGACAGCACCTGCGCCTCTATCACTTCGGCCTCGGCGTCACCGATAGAATAGACTCCACGCACGCGACCATGGCGGATATGGCGCAGAATGCTGCTGACGGTCGTGGCGCGCGGATTGATATAGGCATCAATCTTGAGCGGCCCCATCAGTGGCACAAGGCTGGGATCGTTGGTCAAACAAATCGCAAGCGGACAGCCCATTTCCTTGGCCCGCACCGAGGCCAGAAGGTTCGTTTTATCATCATCCGTCACCGCAAGAACCGCATCCGCGCCGGCGATATTGGCCTCTTCCAGCAGGCTCGCATCAAGCCCGTCACCGTTCAGCACAATCGTGCGTTCCAGCGCATCGGCTGCTTTCTCGGCAACATGGCGGTTCTTTTCGATCACGCGTACGCGCACGCGGTCGGTGCGTTTCTCCAATGCGCGGGCCACCGCGAGCCCGACATTGCCACCACCGATTATGACGATACGTTCTTGTTTCTCGTTGGATTTGCCGAAAATCTCCAGCGTGCGGGTCATGTCTTGGGTGCGGGTGAACAAGTAAACTTCGTCGCCCGCAAAAATCTGGTCGCCCGAGCCCGGGGCAAACAACGTGCCAAGGCGCCGGATCCCGACGACAATCGCCTGCAAGGTGATGAACAGGTCCGTCAACTGGCGCAACGGCGTGTTGATCACCGGACAGTCGGCGGCAATGTTGATGCCCAGCAATTGCGCTTTGCCGTCCAGAAAGCTTTCGGTGTCAAACGCAGCGGGGGCCGACAGGCGCCGCAGCGCGGCCTCGGCCACTTCTTTTTCCGGCGAAATCACCACGTCAATTGGCAGATGATCGCGGCGGTACAGGTCAGAATAGATCGCATCCAGATAGCTTTGCGCGCGCAGGCGGGCAATCTTGCGGCTGATATTGAACACGGAATGGGCGACCTGACAGGTGACCATATTAACTTCGTCGCTGTGGGTCGCGGCGATAATCATATCTGCGTCACGCGCACCGGCACGTTCCAGAACGTCCGGATAGCTCGCGTGGCCAGCCACACCCTGCACGTCCAGCGTATCGGTCGCGCGGCGCACCAGATCGGGATTGTGATCCACGACCGTCACATCGTTGCGTTCCCCAGACAGATGGCGCGCGATCTGCCAACCAACCTGTCCTGCGCCGCAAATAATAACCTTCATGCTAACCCCTTAGGTGCGTGGATTCTTAGTGGTGCCAGAGAGCGCAAGCACGGTCAATCACCCAGAGTATCGCCCGCCTATTCATCATCCGCCTCTTCGATATGCGCCACCCGCGCACCGGCCTTGTTCGAGGTCACAACCCCTAGCGATTTCAACTTGCGATGCAGCGCGCTGCGCTCCATTCCCACAAATGATGCCGTGCGGCTGATATTGCCGCCAAAGCGGTTGATCTGGGTCAGCAGATATTCCCGCTCGAACAGTTCGCGGGCTTCGCGCAAGGGTAATGTCGCAAGGCCACCCGAAAGCAACACACGATCCTCGCCTTCACGCGCATCTTCGTTGTTGGGCAGTTCCTTGGCCGTTATCGCATCGTTACTTTCACCAAGGATGAGAACGCGTTCCACGACGTTCTTAAGCTGGCGCACATTACCGGGCCAAAGCATGGTTTGCAGCAAAGCCCGCGCATCATCCGCCAGTTTGCGTAGAGGTAGACCCTGCAACTTATTGAAAATGCTTATGAAATGCTCAGCTAGCATCGGAATATCCTCGCGACGTTCTTCCAGACTGGGCACATGGATAGGTACGACATTTAGGCGATGAAACAGCTCTTGGCGGAACCGGTCTAATTCGATTTCGACTTGTAGGTCTTTGTTTGTGCTGGATATAACCCGCAGATCCACTTGCACTTTACCGGCGCCGCCAACCCGTTGAAATTGTTGGTCAACCAGGACCCGCAAGATTTTCGATTGTGTGCCAAGGGGCATATCCGCGACCTCGTCGAAATAGACGACACCGCCGCTCGCCTCTTCCAGCAGACCCTTTTCGACGCCACGTTCAGGGCTTTCGCGCCCGAACAAAACTTCTTCCATGCGCTCGGGTTCGATCGAGGCGGAACTGACCGTCACAAAAGGGGCCCCCGCGCGGTTGGAATTGGTGTGGATATAGCGCGCCGCGATTTCCTTGCCCGCGCCAGCCGGACCCGTCAGCATCACACGCCCATTCGATTTGGTGACTTTATCAAGTTGTGATTTCAGAGTGCGGAACGCGGCACTATCGCCCAGCATTTCCGCGCCCGCGGTTTCGCCACGCTTCAATTGCAGGTTCTCGCGGCGCAGACGCGCCGTGTCCATCGCACGGCGAATAACCACCATCAACTGGTCGATATTAAACGGTTTTTCGATGAAATCATAAGCACCCTGCTTGATGGCCGCGACCGCAATTTCGATATTGCCATGGCCTGATATGATTACAATCGGGATGTCAGGGTGGTCGCGCTTGACTGATTTCAGGATGTCGATACCATCCATCTGGCTGTCCTTAAGCCAGATATCAAGCACCATCAACGAGGGCGGCTCCTTGGCGATTTCAGCCATGCATTGATCGGAGTTTGCTGCCAATCGAGTCGAAAACCCCTCGTCCTTTAAAATATCCGAGATCAGCTCGCGGATATCGCGTTCGTCGTCGGTAATCAGGATATCGCCCATAATCGTCCTCATACTGTTTCTTGGTGTGGCTGCGCCGCGGCGACAAGGACCGGCAGGTCAATCACTGCCATGGCCCCGCAGTGCGCGGATTCGTTGAAAGGGGCCGCGTCCTGCAATTGCAGGGTGCCGCCATGTTCTTCGATAATTTTCTTTACGATCGGCAGGCCAAGGCCCGTGCCTTTTTCGCGGGTTGTCACGTAGGGTTCAAACAGCCGCGCGCGGTCTTCGGGAAGGCCCACGCCGTTGTCAGAAATGCAGATCAGCGCGCCACTTGTTAAAGCTTCCATCGTGATGCGCACCTCGGGTTTATAACCATCAGGCGCCCCATTTTCTTGCAATGTTTCAGTGGCTTCGCCCGCGTTCTTAATCAAGTTAGTGAGAGCCTGCGAAATCATCGTGCTATCCAGATCGGCCATAACGGGGCCGTCGGGCAGATCGGAAGTGATGCGCACATCCGGCTGTCCCGCCATTTGCAACAGAACGGCATCACGAACCAGTGCAGTCAGATCATGCGTGCGGCGTTCGGGTTCCGGCATGCGCGCAAACTTTGAAAATTCGTCAACGATCCGGCGCAGGTCGTTGGTTTGGCGAATGATCACATCAGTCATCTGTTCAAGCGCATCCTGCTCGTCGCCCACCAGCTTGGCAAACTTGCGTTTGATCCGCTCCGCACTCAGCTGAATCGGGGTCAGCGGGTTCTTGATTTCATGGGCAATCCGGCGGGCCACATCGCCCCAAGCGGCCAGACGTTGTGCGCTTACCAGATCGGTTACATCGTCAAATGCCACAACATACCCTTCAAGCGAGCCATCTTCGCGCAGCCGTGGCGACATGCGCACAAGCAGGCTTTCTTGGGTGCCGCCGCGGATCAGGTTGACCTGCTCTTGCATGGAATCGCGCGTATCGCGGCGCATTTCGTTAAAGAGCGGCGCGAATTCGGGCACGGCCACAACGATCGCCACATCAGATTGATCTTCGGCCATATCAAGCAGGCGGCGACCGGATTTGTTCACAAATGCTACTGTGCCGTCAGGATCAAGGCCAACGACACCAGACGACACAGATGACAGCACCGAATCAAATAGCCGCCGGCGGCGTTCGATCTGGTGGGTATTATCAACGAGTTCTTGCCGTTGCCCCTTCAGCTGCGTCGTCATCTGGTTAAAATATCGGCCCAGTTGCGCGATCTCGTCATCGCCCTGTTCTTCTGGCACGCGGACTTCAAGATCGCCACCACCAACCCGCTGGGACGCGCCCACAAGCCGCCCGATTGGACGGGACAGCCGTTCGGCAAACCAGATCCCCAGCCAGATCGCCGCGAGGATCAGGATCACTGCAAAGCCCAGATAAATCAGCCCAAATTCAAACAACAACCTGCCGCGATCGGATTCAAGCTGTTCATAAAGCGTCACGGTTTCCTGCGTTTCGTCAAGCAGTGACAAGACCGACCCATCCACTTCGCGGGTGACGAACAGGTACCTGTCCACAAATGCATCGAGCGGGATTAGCGCGCGAAATTCGTTGTTGTCCCAGTCTTCGATGATCACGAAACCGTCGGATGTTGCCTGCGCGATCTCTGCTGCGTCGGGGCGTTCATAGCCAAATTCGTATGACCGCGTGCCGCGTGCTTTAATCTCGCCAGCACCGTCGATCACAAACACTTCAGTCAGGGTGCGTTCAATCTGCGGCTGCACCGCGCCCAAGACCTGACGCACTTCACCATCGCTCATGAAAAATGTCTTGAGCCGTTCGGTATTGAGAAACCCAGCCAACCCGACCCCGTCACGACGGAGTTCCTGACGGTGTTCATCTTCATAGGCCTGTGCCGCCAGCAATGAATTGCCCACCACATTGCGCACACGTTCGCTGAACCAACCTTCAAGACCTACGTTTATCGTTAGCACTGCAAAAACCGCGACCAGCACAGTCGGGATCAAGGCCAGCAGCGCGAAAACACCAGTAAGGCGCAAATGCAACCGCGATCCGGCAGACCGCGCGCGCCGCGCCATCACCAGCGCGATGATGCGCTGCAGCACCAAAGCGGCGATCACAAGGATATAAACAAGATCGGCGAGCAGCACGATCCGCAAGGACGGCGCCGATGCGCTTTGATCAAGGGGCCCAAGAATCGTAATGGTCAGCCCGGCAAGCACTGGACCAAGTAACACCAGCCCAAGCGTCGCGGCGTTTCGCACAGGTTTTCTGCGCCGCCAACGGCTAAATCGTGCCAAATTAAAACCCAGAAGGGACCGTTGCACTTGCACGCCCTTTGATGTGAAGCCAAGGCCCCGTTACCGCGTTCGGTGTGGTGCTGATGCGCTACAGATTGTGATCTGCGGCATCATGGCCACGCTTATGTTGCGGTTTTACATCATTTTGCGACGCCGTGTCACGCTCATATCGAGGTCGATGATCTTCTTTCTGAGCGTATTGCGATTTATCCCAAGCAGATCAGCACATTTCGCCTGATTTCCGCCTGTTGCATCCAGCGCAATCTCGATCAACGGGGCCTCGACCTCGCGAAGGATCCGCAAATATAGACCGGGCGGGGGCAACGCGCCGCCATGCAGATCGAAATAGCGGCGCAGGTGTTTGGCAATACTGGCCGAAAGCTTGTCCCCTTCGCCCGCCGCACCCTGCATCGGTTGCATCGCGGGCTGGTTGCCGAGCACGGCTTCGACCTCGGACAGGGTAATTTCGTCTTCGGTCGCGGTCACCACAAGGCGGCGCACCGCGTTTTCCAACTGCCGCACATTTCCCGGCCAGCTATAGGTGCGGACCAGCTCGGATGCGCCCTGCGAAAAGCGGCGCAGGGGTGCGCCATCACGCTCGGCGCGCGCCAAGAAGTGTGTCGAAAGTAGCGGGATATCATCCACCCGTTCGCGTAATGATGGCACGGTGATCGTCACACCACCGAGCCGGTAGAACAGGTCTTCGCGAAACAAACCTGCCTCCATCTGGGTCATTAGATCGACTTGGGATGTGGCCATGATGCGCGGCGCGTGATCGCCCAAAGTATCAAGCATCCGCACGATGCGCGCCTGCGCGTCGTCGCGAAGATCAGCAATTTCATCAAACACAAGGCTGCCGCCTTTTGCACGGGCCAGTAGCGTAGATGGCCCATCTATCCCGTGAAAATCAGCAGCGCTGGCCACCACAAACGGTAGGGATCGGCGATCCGAAAAGTCATGCACCGCGCGCGCGATCAGGCTTTTGCCAGTCCCGCTTTCGCCTGTTATCAGCACCGGCAAGGCGGTGTTCATCACCCGCGCCACCAGCCGATAGAGCGCTTGCATCGCAGGCGTTCGCCCCACAAGCGGCAGTTCGTCGTGGGCCTGCGGGCTATCTGCCCGTGCAGGTACGGCGCGGCGTTTGACCTCGAGCGCACGGGCGGCGCGTTTCATCAGGTCTGGCAAATCGAACGGTTTGGGCAGGTAATCATAGGCCTCGGCCTCGGCGGCTTGGATCGCCGTCATGATGGTGTTTTGTGCCGAAATCACGATCACTGGCAGATCGGGCCGCGCAGCAGTGATCAGCGGAAGCTGTTCCAAACCGTTCCCATCGGGCATAACCACATCCGAAATCACAAGATCGCCTTTGCCCTCATGGACCCAGCGCATCAGCGTCACAAGCGAGGACGTCGCGTGCACCTTGCACCCTGCCCGCGTCAGCGCCTGGGTCAGCACAGTTCGGATCGTGCGGTCATCGTCAGCAACAAGAACGGTTCCGTCCATCAGGTCTCTCCGGTGATTTGTTTAGGGGCGTCTTTTGGGGCGACAGGCAGCGAGATGCGAAACACGGTGCGCCCCGGCGTGGAGTCAACGGCGATCCAGCCGCCAAGGCCAGAAATCAGTTTCGACACCAGCGCCAGCCCCAACCCCGTGCCGTTTTCGCGCCCCGATACGAATGGCTCGAACACATGTGCCGCTATATCGGGCCGCAGGCCGGGGCCATCGTCGATGATCTCGATCTGAAGCGGCAGACGCGCAACCGCGCCATCTGCGCCGCGCACCCGTAGCGATGGTTCATAAAAACTGCGCAGACGGATCACGCCGCCGTCTTTGCCGGCCTCGGAGGCGTTTTTGAGAAGGTTCAGCAGCACCTGCAACAATTGGTCTCCATCCGTAAGCGTTAGCGGCAATGACGGATCATAGTCCTCGATCAGCATCATATGCGCGCCAAAACCCACAGCGGCAGACTTGCGGGCACGATCCAGCACGTCATGGATGTTGACCGGCGAAAGTGCGGGCGGGCGCAGGTTGCCGAACTGTTCAACCTGTTCCAGCAATTTGACGATGCGCCGGGATTCCTCGACGATCAGATCGGTCAATTCCTGATCTTCCTTGCTGATCCCCATCGACAAAAGCTGCGCCGCGCCAGTAATCCCGGCAAGCGGGTTCTTGATTTCGTGGGCCAGCATCTCAGCCATGCCAATCGCGGATTTGGCGGCCTTGCTTGACTGGTTGTTCTGGGTCATCCTCTCCGAGATTTCACGCGGGGACATCATCATCAACACGTAGCCTTCGCTGCCCTGAAGCGGGGCAAACTGGATGTTGCACTGCATCGGCGCGCGTTCACCGCTGCCAACATCCACATCATTGACCGACAGCAATGTGCCGCGATCGCGGGCACGAACGTAAGCATCTTCCAAGGGCGCGTCGATCATCACCTTGTCCCATACCAGCGCGCCGCGCAGGGATTTGGACGACAGGTTCAGGAATAATTCAGCCGCCGGATTACAATCGCTGATCGTGTCATCAGGGGCCAGCAGCAGCGTGGGCACAGGCAAGGATGTCCAAAGGGGCGCGTCCATCATCATGCGGCCACCTGCAATGTCAGGGCATCAGGCAGCATCGCGTGGACTTCGCGCGGGTCTTGCGTGGTCAACATCCGTTTGCGCAAAACGGGCGGCGTCCCTGCACTGTCCATATACCATCCCAGATGCTTGCGCGCGACGCGCCCCCCCAATTGCGCACCATAGAACGCCAACATCGCCTCATAATGGCCGGCGACCATATCGACCAATGCGCGACCCTGCGGGATCACAGGCGCAGCGGTGCCACAAAGGTCAGCCGCCACCTGCGCAAGCGCCCAAGGGCGCCCCTGCGCGCCGCGCCCGATCATCACGCCTTGCGCGCCGGACCGATCCAACGCGGTTTGGGCATCATCAGCATTTAATATATCGCCATTGGCAATCACCGGAATATCGACTGCATCGACCACGGCGCGGATCGCGGCCCAGTCGGCAGCGCCTTTGTAGAACTGACAGCGCGTGCGCCCGTGGATTGTGATCAGCCGGATGCCTGCGTTTTGTGCACGTCGCGCCAATTCCGGTGCATTCAGCAGGGCATCGTCCCAGCCAAGTCGGGTTTTCAAGGTCACGGGAATATCGACGGCATCGACCACCGCGTCGATCAACGTCAGCGCATGATCCAGATTGCGCATCAGCGCCGAACCGGAATAGCCCTGCGTGACCTTTTTGGCGGGGCAGCCCATGTTGATATCAATCATCCGCGCGCCGTTGCCTTGCACCACGCGGGCGGCTTCGGCCATCCAATGCGCCTCGCGGCCTGCCAGTTGCACGGCCGTGTTGGCCTGATCAAACCCAAGTTCGGCACGTTCGCGCGCGCCCGGTTTTTCCTGCACCATTTCCTGACTGGCAACCATTTCGCTAACAACCCAGCCCGCGCCAAAACCCGCCACAAGCTGGCGAAAAGGCAGGTCGGTGATGCCTGCAAGCGGTGCCAGCGCAATCGCTGGGGCCAGCGACATTGCATCCAGCGAAATATCCTGAGGAATTGCCAATGTTTTGATCACATGCCTAATCCGTGTGCGTTTCTTTGATTTACGCCGCTTGGCAGGCGATAGCAACGAAACGTGGGGCATAAG
>ERZ888423.3499-NODE-3499-length-10250-cov-5.837960_pt1 | contig 10250 bp, 7 predicted proteins | sample MGYA00520523_ERZ888423 | MGnify/ENA primary metagenome ERZ888423 (study PRJEB32303, sample SAMEA104408611) | aquatic metagenome | biome: Brackish water; feature: Pelagic; material: water | place: Baltic Sea | collected 2014-06-08T10:24:00 | depth 30,27 m ...
CTCTGGCTAGGGCTAGTACTGATCTATTTGGCTAGCATCGGGTTTTGGAGCAGTCTTGTTTTTTACAATGCCTATTTGCCAGAAATAGCAGAAAAGAAAGATCAAGATAGAATAAGTGCGCGCGGCTTTTCTTTGGGCTATTTGGGCTCTTCTATTTTGTTGCTGGCTTGCCTAGCCTTGATTCTTTCTCAAACTTCTGATGAAGGTAAAAAGATGGCCTTCCGATTTAGCTTTGTTCTTGTTGGACTTTGGTGGATGGGTTTTTCACAGTTTACTCTGAGAAAGCTGCCTGCCGATATAGGAGGAGGTAAAAGGCTAAAAGGAAACGCTTTTAAATTGGCCTACAACAGATTAAAGCTCACTTATTTTGAGCTGAATAAAATCCCATTTTCCCGAAGGTATATTCTTGCCTACTTCTTATTTAGCATTGGTGTTCAGACCATTATATTAATTGCCAGTTTGTACGGTTCAGAAGAGTTGGGATTGGAAAGCGGACAATTAATTGGTACCATATTACTGATTCAAATCATCGGAATTGGAGGCGCTACTTTTTTTGGATGGCTTTCCGGCAAATGGGGAAACATTCCTGCTCTAATGTTGTCTGTTGCAGTTTGGGTTGGTGTTTGTATTGGCGCTTTTGTGCTTAGACCAGAAGACCCCATTGTTCACTATAAATTCTATGCTTTAGCGGCTTTGGTTGGATGGGTGATGGGCGGAACTCAATCGTTGAGTCGATCTACCTTTTCAAAACTACTTCCTCCCGATCAAGAGCACACATCTTATTTTTCCTTTATGGAAGTAGCTGAAAAATTTGCCATTGTAACAGGTACTGCCCTGTTCGGAATTTTAACCCAATGGTCTGGAGGTATGCGTTTTGGCGCATTGGCTCTCAGTATATTTTTTATCCTAGCACTGATTGTACTTCAAACACTGAAAAAGCCTTTCAAAAAGATCATGGCTGAAGAGTACAAAAGTCAAGTCTAACTTGCTCAAATAGTTCGTCGTAACTCACTACCCTTCCTTTTACAACTATTTCAGATTCTAGGCTTCCATCTGTCTTCGATTCAAAAACACAGTAGACTGCATCGGATAGAATGATGGCTTCATCTGAAATTTCGGTAACGCTTCCCCTTACAGCAATTACTTTGTCTATGTATTTTTCAAGTGCCATATCGGCATTGCTAATAAACTCTTGCTTTAAGTCTACAGCGGAAATATGCGTGTTCGCTTCTTCTTGACTTGGATCCCTATGCGGTTTGTTGAATTGATAATAGGCTGTGGCCGCACCAATTAAAGCGGCAACTACTCCTATACCTAAAATCCACTTTAATTTCGATTGCTTGGCGGCCATGTGCTTGGTTTTTAACGAAGGTACAAAACCAAAGAAATAGATACGCTTCCTTTTTTTGTTTATCAAAATGAAAAAGGAACTTGAATGAGCGCATCCAAGTTCCTTCTTGGTCTTTACTTACTTTTTTATGTACTGAGCGCTGATCTGAATTTTCACATCGTCACCCACCACAATTGATCCGGCTTCGGTAATGGCGTTCCAGTTTAGACCAAACTCTTTGCGACTGATCTTGCCGCTGAGCTCAAATCCTGCTTTGGTTTGTCCATAAGGATCGACCGCTTGCCCGTTGTATTCTCCGTGCAATTCAATTGGAAGGCGCTTTCCTCTGATTTCAATTTCTCCCTTGAGCATTATGTCATTCCCATTCAAATTAAAAGAAGTAGACTGGAAGCGTAAATATGGGTATTGAACAGCGTCAAAGAAATCGGCCGATTTTAAGTGGTTGTCCCTATCGGTATTTCGAGTATCAATACTTGCAATCTCTGCTATGAACTCAAATTCTGCCTTATCGAAGCTATCTGTAGAACTCTCAAAGCTCGATTGAAATGCAGTAAAATGGCCCGTTACGTTTGAAACCATCATATGTCTAACTTTAAACTGAACCTCCGAATGGCTCGGATCGATTACCCATTTTGTCATGTCGATTTTTTTAATGTTTAAACAAATATATACAAATCCTCCAATACGGTGTTATAACATTGAAAAAAAGAAGTACAATTAATCCCTTCACTTAATTCAAGTTATTGCACTATGTTATGAATAGAATTTAGGTTGTGTCTTCGCTGAAAAGCTGTTTACAAAGCTTCATTATTCTATTCATATTCCGTTTATAGGACCTATTTTTGTGCATATTCTTATTTCAATGAGCGTGCATCAAACTACCCCAATCGTAAACATAGAGTCTGCTAAAAGTCTTGGACTTCTTCCTGAAGAATTTGAAAAGATCCAAGCGGTGCTTGGCCGAATGCCAAACTTTACAGAATTGTCTATTTACAGTGCAATGTGGAGCGAGCATTGTTCGTATAAGAACTCAATAGTTTGGCTCAAATCTTTGCCAAAAGATGGTCCACACATGCTTGTAAAGGCGGGCGAAGAAAATGCGGGTTTGGTAGATATTGGAGATGGATTGGGTTGTGCTTTCAAAATAGAGTCGCACAATCATCCTTCCGCTCTTGAGCCTTTTCAAGGAGCCGCTACTGGTGTGGGAGGTATCAATAGAGATATTTTCACAATGGGTGCGCGTCCTATTGCCCAATTAAACAGCTTGCGATTTGGAGATCCAAAGGATAAAAGAACACAATGGTTGGTAAAAGGAGTAGTAAAAGGAATTAGCAGCTATGGAAATTCTTTTGGCATTCCTACGGTAGGTGGCGAGACCTATTTTGATGAGTGCTATGGTCAGAATCCTTTGGTAAATGCCTTTTCGGCTGGGATTATTGAAACGAAGAATATCATTCGTGCTAAGGCCAGCGGAACAGGAAATCCGGTGTATATTATTGGATCTGCAACAGGTAAGGATGGTATACATGGGGCCTCTTTTGCCTCAAAAGATTTAAATGAAGACAGCGCAAATGACATTCCAGCCGTTCAGGTAGGCGATCCATTTCAAGAGAAGCTTCTACTTGAGGCAACCATGGAATTGGCCAAGACTGACGCTTTGGTGGGTATGCAGGATATGGGAGCAGCAGGTATTACCTGCTCTACTAGTGAGATGAGCGCCGGTGGTGGATGTGGAATGCGCATCAACTTAGATAAAGTACCCCTTCGTCAGAGCGATATGCAGCCCTGGGAGATTTTGTTGAGCGAAAGCCAAGAGAGAATGTTGGCTGTTGTTAAAAAAGGCAGAGAAGCAGAGGTGGAGGCCATTTTTAGGAAATGGGATATACACTGCGTGCAAATAGGAGAGGTTACAGATGGAGGAGAGATTGAGTTCATGTGGCATGGTGAAAACATTGCCCAAGTTCCAGCAGAGAGCTTAGTATTAGGTGGAGGTGCCCCGGTGTATTATAGAGAATTTAGAGAGCCAGCCTATTTTAAGGAATATCAAAATTTCGATATTCAATCGGTTGCCGAACCCACAGATATAAAGGATTTAGCCAAAAAGATGATGGCTCTACCCAATATTGCATCCAAGCGGTTCATCTTTGAACAATACGATTCTATGGTAGGCACTGTGAATATGAATACCAATAATCCCTCCGATGCCGCCATTGTAAATCTAAAAGGCAGCAATAGAGCATTGGCAATGACGGTTGATTGCAATTCTAGATATGTACACGCTAATCCAGAAGTAGGTACTATGATTGCCGTTGCAGAGGCGGCACGCAATATTAGCTGCAGCGGTGGAGTTCCATCGGCAGTTACCAATTGCTTAAACTTTGGAAATCCATACAATCCAGAGGTATACTGGCAATTTGTAGGCGCAATTAAGGGAATGGGGAAGGCTTGTGAGGCCTTTAATACTCCCGTTACAGGTGGAAATGTGAGCTTCTACAATCAGACAGTTTTAAAAGACCGTACCGAGCCTGTATTTCCTACGCCAACCATTGGTATGCTCGGAATTATAGAGGATAAGTCGCACTGTACATCCATCCCTTTTAAACAAAAAGGAGATTTAATCTATATGATAGGCAGCAGTCATAACGATATTTCTTCTTCTCAATATCTCGTGCATTTTGCGGGTGTGAATGAATCTCCAGTTCCTTATTTTAGTTTGGAGGAGGAGTTAGCCAATCAAGAACAATTGAGAATGATGATTCGCGCAGGAATTCTTTCCTCAGCACACGATGTAAGTGAAGGGGGTCTGTTTGTTTGCCTTATGGAAAAAGCAATGCATTCTAATTTAGGATTTGATATTACCTCCGATGATTCTGTTCGCATGGATGCGTTCTTATTCGGAGAAGCCCAAAGCAGAATTGTCGTAAGTGTAAATCCTGAAAAAGAAGATTCTTTCTTAGACCATATGATGCTAAACGGAGTAGAATTTGACCTTCTAGGCCACGTTACTAAGGGAAGTATTCGCGTAGATGATCAGGAGTGGGGAATGGTAGAAGAGTACGCGGCTATTTATAACTCTGCTCTTCAAAATGATTTAAAAGCCTAAAAGTATGGTTCAGATAGTTGCTATTGTTTGCCTCACAATAATTATCCTAGCGATACTTAGGCGGACAAAAGACAGATAGGGAAATAAAAAAAGCAAAGAACAAGATGGAAATTCTAATTCAGAATACCTCTTGCTCTTTGCTTTAAAGATAAACGCCAATTAGGCTACATATCTAAGTCCAGATATTTTCCACGAACATCTCGTAGTCTCCAATATTTTCTTGGTCCATCATTGATCTTTATGTCCAATGAGTCAAGAAACTCTTTGTACTTTATTTCTATCGTCTTGTTTTCAAACGAGTTGCCTGCTATTTTGTCAATTGCGGGGCGTGTATCTTTTGTTTCCTTATTGGCATTCGCAAGAGCTGTTTTCATGGTGTTCTTTACGTAGGCTACAAAGTCGCCTGGAGCAAAATGATTTTCACCATTCACTTTATAAACGCAAAGCCACTTGCCTAAATGAATGTGATTTCGAGCGAATTCTACTTCTTCAGGACTTCCTTTCGACAAGTATGTTTCGAAAGTAATGATGTTGTCAATTAAATCCTGTTTGTTTTTAACCAGTTGCATTTTTTACTAAATTGAAGATTTGGCAAACATATACTTTTGGATTGTAACTGTTTGAATCATTTCTCACAGAAAAGGAGAATTTATGATCAAACACGGTAAATTCCAATAAGTTCTGTGCAAATTATAGTTCTAATTGCTCAGTACTACAAACAAAAGCTATTTTTTTGGTTCTAAAAAACTTTCTGATTAAAAATTAAAATCGGTAGCTGACACCAACTGAGCTGAGAAAAAAGGAGCTTCCACTAGCTATCTGATTCATTTCCGTATCCGGATTAACTTGTTCGGTATTGTTTATGCCAATGCCAAGGCCTGCGTCTAGAACTAGGTTTGGATTGATTATGTATTGTAAACCAGTGCTTAATGCATAATTGCTCCAATAAATATCTTCCTCCGAGCTTAAGCGGTCTAAGTCAAAGGAGCTTGAAACGTCTAAGTATACATTTATCTTTCCCGCAAGGCCATAATTCGCATTAAGGGCAAATTGAAGCCATTGTGAATTTGGAAACAATTCATTTTCAAATAGGTGAAAATAGGATAAGGTGCTGCTAACTCCTAATCCGTTGGTGAAGTTCTTCTGAGCACTCAGATCTACATTGGCCGTAGTTCCCAATCGGCTAAAAGAATCATACTGAAATCCAAAACGTGTTCCCATACTCCATCCCTTTTCGTTTTCCCTCAAAAGGGCTACTCGCGAAAAAATCCCTACTCCGTTTAAATAATTGAAATTGTTGCGCTCTCCAATGAGATCAGTTATTGAAACAAACTCTAATTGTTGGGGGAGAGAACACTCTAATTCGAGTTTTTCAAATAATCCATACCGCAGATTAACAGTAGGTTGAAATATGTTTCGAGAAGATTTTATAAATAGCGGACTAGTCTCATCTGAAATGTAGTTGTAGCTCAATCCGGCCTGTATTTGAAATTCACCTTTGTTTAAAGGAGCAGTGGAATAGGTACTTCCTGGTCGGTCTGACGACATGGCTCCTTCTTGGGCATTCAGCATAAGTTGGAAGGCTATAAACAATAGCAAAAGACAAATTCTCATAGATGACTTTATTGATTATGCAGAGAGATACGTTTAACCTTCAAAACTATTTCATGCGAGGATAAAGAGAGGAACTACAGACCCAAATTTAAGCTGAAATGACTTTTCTACATTGAACTCAACTTTATTGTATTTTCCACATCCAAAAGTCAAAAAGCATTTCCCTTGATAGATTTAAAAAGTAAAAGAATCAACCGCCTTGTTTATAGCCTTCTTTGCGCCATGCTCTTCATTAGTTGCACCAAAAAACAAGAGGTAGACACCTTGCTTTTTAATGCAAATATTTATTTGGCCAACCAAGTTTGGGCTGATGCCTTAGCCATACATGAAGGCAAAATTGTGGCCGTTGGATTGGAGAATGACCTTCGATCAACCTATGTTTTTACAGAACAAGAAGATCTCAATGCAGCCTATGTATATCCGGGTTTTAATGATGCACATTGCCATTTTACTGGGCTAGCCTTGGTTCTAATGAGTGCAGATTTACGCTCAAGCTCTGATCAAGATCATATGGTGGATCTCTTAATTAATTGGTATACAGAGTTTAAAAAAGAAGGAAAAGAATTAGATCGTTTAGATGGATGGGGTTGGGATCAGAATATGTGGTCTTCTAAAGAAATGCCCAATCGCCTTCAATTGGATAGCCTTTTTCCAACAATGCCGGTTGTTTTAAGAAGAATTGATGGCCATGCGCTACTCTTAAATGAAGCAGCCATGAAAGAATATGGACTTCTGATTGATGGCATGCCTACTTCGGAATTGCTAGAGGTTAAAGAGGGATGGGTTACAGGTATATTAAATGAAAATGCCCAAAACTTAGTTCCACCAGCTAGGCCTAAGCCAGAGTATTATCTCGAATCCTTACAGCAGGCAGAACAACTCTGTTTTAGCCTCGGAATTACTAGACTAACCGATGCGGGCTTAGACACAAATGAGTTGCTCATGCTTGATCGGTTTTACTCAAAGAATGCATTGAAGATACCTTTATACTGCATGGCTTCCGATGTGGAAAGTAGCTTTTCATACTTCCTGAAAAATGGAAAAATTGATCGAGAAAACTTTAAAGTACAAGCCTTCAAGTTTTACTACGATGGGGCTTTAGGTTCTAGAGGTGCACTCCTGTCTAAGCCTTACAGCGATAAAGAAGGACATTATGGATACAGCCTTCAAGCTATGGAGGAATTTGTTGCAAAACTGGATAAAATAGATCGAGCAGGTTTTCAAGCTTGCGTGCATTCTATTGGCGATTCTTCCGCCCATGCGGCATTCTTGGCTTTTGGTAGAATTTTAGAGCCTGGCAATGATAAGAGATGGAGAATAGAACATTCTCAGGTAATAGCAGACAGAGATCTCCCTTATTTTAAAAGCTTATCTGTGCTTCCATCCATCCAACCCACACACGCTACAAGCGATATGTCTTGGGCAGAAAGCCGTTTGGGAAAAGAGCGTTTAGAGTGGGCTTATAGAGCAAAATCGTTTTTGAATTTTAGTCCGGTTTTACCACTTGGAACCGATTTTCCGGTAGAAGGAATTAACCCAATGATGACGTTTTACGCTGCCGTTAGTAGAAGAAATTCAGATGGAGAGCCAGTGGATGGATTCAGAATTTCTGAGGCTTTGAGTAGAGAAGAAGCCCTAAAAGGAATGACTCTGGATGCCGCTTTTGCTAGTTTTCAGGAAGATGAAACAGGCAGTATTACCGTTGGGAAATTTGCCGACTTAACCGTGTTGGATATAGACATTATGAATTGTAATTTGCAGGACTTAGCAGAAGCAAAAGTGCTTCAGACTTGGTCTTTGGGTAGCCGTGTTTTTGAACAAAAACCTGAGTAGTCCGTCTTAATCAATAGTTATAAGCATACAATGGAACAGAAAGATATAAAACGCCTTTTCGATTTCCCTCGATTCCAACTGGCAAACCATCCTTTAGATGTCTCTTTAGCCACTAAAATAGATGGTAAATGGAAGACGATTTCTTCTGCTGAATATGTAGCGCTATCAGACCAATTTAGTTTGGGTCTATTGGAAATAGGCCTGAAGGCAGGCGAAAAAGTAGCCATTATTAGTCACAACAATAGATATGAATGGAATGTAACCGACATTGGCGTATTGCAGTGTGGTGCGGTTGATGTACCCATTTATCCAACTATTTCCGAAGAGGATTATGCCTATATCTTAAATGATTGCGAAGCGCGTTTTTGCTTTGTGTCAAATGCAGACTTATACCAAAAGGTCATGAGCATAAAAGATAGATGTCCACAATTAGAAAAGGTATTTACCTTTTTGAATGTGGAGGGAGCGCCCAATTGGACAGAGGTTCTAGATCTTGGAGCGAAGAGTGGCCATCAAGCCTTACTGAAAGAAAGAATGCAGTCTGTAAAAGGCGGCGATTTAGCTACGCTTATTTACACTTCTGGTACAACGGGCGTGCCTAAGGGAGTGATGCTTAGTCATACCAATGTTGCTAGTAATGCCATTGATTGCGATGATCGAATTCCGGTAACCGGTGGTGCTTGGGCCTTGAGCTTCTTGCCAGTATGTCATATCTATGAGCGAATGCTGATCTATCTATACTGCCGCAAGGGCATTCCAATTTATTTTGGTCAATCACTAGAAACAGTGGGAGATGATATTAAGGAAGTGAAACCCCACATCTTTACTGCGGTTCCTCGTTTGTTGGAAAAGGTTTTTGATAAAATCATGATAAAAGGATCGGAGCTAACTGGAGTCAAGAAAGCACTTTTCTTTTGGGCAGTTGGCTTGGCTGAGAAATTTGATACTCAAGGCGGAAGTGCCTTTTATAACTTCCAACTTGGCATTGCTAGAAAATTGATATTCAGTAAGTGGCAAGAAGCTTTAGGCGGAAATGTAACGGCCATTTGCTCTGGCAGTGCGGCCTTGAATCCTAGAATAGCACGGATTTTTATTGCGGCTGGAATCAATATTCAAGAAGGCTACGGCCTTACAGAAACGTCACCTGTAATATCGGTGAATGGAGCTTCAATGAAGGAAAAACGCATCGGCTATGTGGGTAAACCCATTGATCACGTTCAAGTAAAAATTGCAGCAGACGGGGAAATTCTATCTAAAGGACCCAATCTTATGCTCGGATACTATAAACAACCCGAAAAAACAGCGGAGGTTATTGATTCTGAAGGATGGTTTCACACTGGCGATATTGGAGAAATCGACAAAGATGGATTTTTGCGGATTACAGATCGCAAAAAGGAAATGTTCAAGACATCAGGCGGCAAGTATGTGGCTCCACAACTAATGGAAAACACCTTTAAAGAGTCTAGATTTATTGAACAAATCATGGTTATTGGAGATGGTGAGAAACATCCTGCGGCTTTCATTCAACCGGAGTGGGTGTTCATTCAAGATTGGTGTAAGAGGAAGGGAATACCGTATACAAATTCGGCTGAAATTGTGAATAATCCGGCACTCATTAGCAGAGTTCAAGAAGAGGTTGATCGATATAATGAGCGTTTTGGGAAATGGGAGCAAATCAAAAAATTTGAGCTTACCCCAGAAAGTTGGTCTATTGACATTGGTTTAGTGACTCCTACTTTAAAATTAAAAAGGAAGAATATTATTGCCAGATATCAATATCTTTATGAAAAGATATACGGGCATGCGCCATTTTAAGTTTAGGCATTCGATTTTTTTAACCATTATCTGTTCCGTACTTCTTACACCTGTTATGGGTCAGGGTCAGTTATACCATGAAGGCTATAGAACGAAAAAGCAGAATGAAGGGGGTTCAAAGGAAAATCAAAGCCCTAATCAAGAGGAAGATGTAGAAAAGCTGCGTGCAAGCTTGGATAGTGTAATTTCGGAATTGATTATTCTAAAAGACGAGAACAGGCGATTAAAGCAGGAAAATGAAACCTTGCTTTCCTATACAAAGGAATCTACAAAAAAGGCCGTAGAAGAAAGGAAGAATCAATCTTTAGCTAGTGAGAGAGGGGCAGGTTTTGGTGCGGTTAAAACCAGCGATTATGGTGGGTATCAAGCGTGTATAGAATGCACTTCTTATCAGCCTCTTTTTTCTGAAAAAATAAGCTTTCACTATACTTTAAGTCCGAATAACAAAAGCTTTAAAGGTATTTTTAGATTCAGCTATGCGCCAGAGTTTGGACACAGAGAATCGAGAGAGCAGCTGGTTTCTGGAAAGTATAC
>ERZ888423.3500-NODE-3500-length-10242-cov-7.114656_pt1 | contig 10242 bp, 5 predicted proteins | sample MGYA00520523_ERZ888423 | MGnify/ENA primary metagenome ERZ888423 (study PRJEB32303, sample SAMEA104408611) | aquatic metagenome | biome: Brackish water; feature: Pelagic; material: water | place: Baltic Sea | collected 2014-06-08T10:24:00 | depth 30,27 m ...
GCGCCCGAGGGGTCACCGCCGGTGTACTCGTAATCCCAACGGCTGGTATGAAAGCAGTGGCCCTCGAAGCTATCGATCCCTGGCACTCCGGGCAGCTTCGGTCGATGAAGTGGTCCCGTTCCCATGGTGACGAACTGAGCGCGGATCTTGTCTCCACGGTTGGTCGAGATGATCCACCGGTGAGTGGTCTCATCCCAGTCCAGGGCCGTGACCTGAGCGGAGAACAGTGCGTTGTCGTAGAGGTCAAACGTGGTTGCGATGCGTTGTGCGTGGCCAAAAATCTCGGGTGCCATGGTGTATTTCTGGCTTGGCATATGCCCGGTCTCTTCGAGCAGTGGCAGGTAGATCATGGCGGCCGTGTCGCACATCGCGCCCGGGTAGCGGTTCCAATACCAAGTTCCGCCTACGTCGCCCCCTCCATCAATAAGGCGAACGTCCTCAACGCCGGCTTCCTTGAGCCGGGCTCCCGTCACCAAGCCTGCAAAGCCTGCGCCGATCACAGCCACTGTGACCTCGTCGTCAAGAGGCGCACGGGGAACAACCTCGGTGTAGGGGTCATCCAAGAAATGTGCAAACTTGCCGGTTGGTTCGAGGTACTGGGCGTTGCCTTCCGGTCGCAGCCGCTTATCGCGTTCTTCTTGGTATTTGGCCCGCAAATCTGTGCGGTCGGTAGAACTCATCTCACCATCCCGCTTCGAGGAAATTCTGTAGTGCTGACATTGCTGTGGACTGTACTTCCTCATCGGATTTATTGGCCCACGCGCGAGCAGTGGGGCCGCCAAGTAGGGCCAGCAGCACTGGCTCTCCTGTGAGCGGCGCCATGTTGAACCATTCAGTAAACGGCTGCTCTTCAGCGGAGGCTGGGTTGGGTGAGATCTGAGTCCACATGAGCGTGTCGTTGCTCCAGAATTGCTCGTCAAAGCGAAACCAGAATTTGTCGAGCACTCCCATGCCAATGGCAGTGATCGCTGCTTGTTTGGCAGTGGGAAGCGGAGGGTCAAAATCAATCGATGCGGCTTTGAGTACCCCGAGCGGCACAGTCACTACAACACGGTCAGCGGTGGTGTTCTCGGTGCTGCCCGCAGTGCTGGTCGCAGTGCTGGTCGCGGTGCCGTCGGCTTGGCTCGCAGCGATGCTGTCGTTGTGTGTCGCAGTCACTCCCGATTCGTTCCAGCGAACACTGCTCACGTTGTGGTTGAGCTTCACCGTTAGGTCCTTGGCAGGGCTTGTCACTAACTGCCCGTAACCCCCAGTGACCAGTAGGTCGTCTCCGTCGCTGCCCTCATCTTGTCCCCACCATGCTGAGAGTTCCTCGGCGGAAGCCCCGTATTCGGTGGCGATCTCACCGTTCAATACGGCCGCCAAAACCTGGGGACTCACTTCAGTTTCTTCGGCCGCTCCGCTCTGCACGATGGCTTGGGCCAAGGAGAGATCGGTGTCTTGATCATTGGCCCAAGCTGTCGCCAATTCCACAGTCTCTTGAGCTGGTTCTACCTCTTGGTCAATGTTGTCTACAGGCTCACCATTTGTGCCGAGTGCAGATTGCTCATAGTCAAAGGGTGAGGTTGCTACTCCAAGGTCGGCGAGCTCGGCGGCTAGTTCGCTAGCGCTGGTGTCATGCACCCAAGATGCACCTAGCTCAATCGGTAGAGGCCACCCTGTTGGCTGAACTGTCTTTATTCGTCCGCCCACTCTGTCGCTGGCCTCAAGCAAGGTCACCTCGTGGCCGGCCTTGGTCAGTTCTTGGGCTGCAGTAACGCCCGCAATGCCAGCGCCAATGACCAGAATCTTCTCGCTGCCTGTCGACTTGCTTGCAGCAAGCTCATCAAGAATCTCTTTGGCTACCCGGACCCCCGAACTTTGGGCTCCGTGGACAGTGGCGGGGTAATCGCTGGCGGTTGCCTCACCCGCAAAGAACACGCGGTTGCCGAGTGGCGCAGCCAGTGCGTTTCGCATCTTCGGTTCCGCACCGACGGCCATGTAGCTGTAAGCGCCAAAGGCAAGCGGGTCAGTCGACCAAGATGTGCGAATCATGGCAGCAGGCGTTGGCTTGTCTGCAGCCTGAACAGTGGATTTCGGTTCGGTAGTGCTCTTGGGCGGTGTTTCTGACTCAGCAGAGTTGTCGCTGCAGGCAGTTGTCACCAGCCACAATCCAGTTGCCAGACTGCCTTTCAGATAGGTACGACGTTGCATCAGGGGTTCTCGATTGCCTCGATCACTGCCTCTAGGACAAGCGGGTTCCAGGTCAGAGCAAGGTTCCAAGGCAGGTCAAGTGCATGAGAGAAGAAGATGCTGTGCACATTCGGGAAGATCAGGCTGCGGTGCTTGCTGAGCACTTTCTCCGAGACGTTGTCTGCGAGGGCACTTTGCAGGGCGACGAGGCCGTCATGAGGCCAGACCCTGCTCATCCCGGGTCTATTAAAGTGATTACCACCGATGGTCACCACGGGAATGTTGGCGAGCACGCCTTGCTGAAGGTCATTCCAAGCAGTTGATTGTTCTTTGCCGTCTATTCCAAGACCGTCTGTCTCTCCGGCAAGGTATCGCTGGGTGACTTGTTTGCCCGCTCCTTCAGAGTCAGTTGCATCGAGTGTTTTGGCACCGGTCATCGCAGCCTCGCAGGCCGGGTCGCCGTTACAGGCCGCTAGCTCAAGGTCGCCATGGGCGTAATCTGCTGCGAATGCGCCTGTCCATGGGGTGCCGATCGTGGTGAGTGTGCGTACCTGCAAAGTGGATTGAGTTTCTCGGAGGACTCGAATCGCTGCTCGTGAGAACAGGCCGCCCATTGAATGACCAACAAGGTCAACAGTGGTGATGTTGTATTCGGTTTCTAGGTGACCCAAGAATCTTGCAAGGTTTGCTCCGGCTGTGTCTATGTCTCCTACTGCGTTCACCGTCATGTTCGCTGGTAGGGGAGTCGGTCCGTTAGCAAAGCCTTCCCAACCTGGGTCTTCTGATACTTCTCCGGCACCAATTCTTGCTGGTGAGGTGAACACTCGGTAGCCGGCAGCGAGCAGGCCTTCTCGGAGGAAGGTATCGGTGTTTCCTGCTGCAAGGCCTTGGGTGCAGGCCGCGTCGGGGGTGGTGAATGGGCTGACTGCGGCGCCGCCCGACACAATGACAACTGCTCGGCTGATGATCTCGGGGTCTGTCATGGTTGTCGGGTTCCTCTGGGCGTTGGGTGTCTCGGTGATATCACCCTAGGACTCTAATTTCTGATCTGATTGTGCTGGTTCCTGATCATGATTGACTTGCAGTCGGTAGAATTTGCGTTGTTCCGCGCTGATGGAATGACAGTTGGTCACGCAAGTAACTGCGTGGAAAGGGCTCAAGATGACAGAGTTTTTTGTTGGAGATACGGTCGACGTAGTTGTCCGTGGACTTCTTGGTGGGATTGATGTTGAGGATGGCCCCACCGAGGAGCAGCTAGCGATTTTGTCGGTGATGGCCAAAGTGGTGTGGAAGCGGCCCGATCTTGATCTCGCAGTCCTGAGCCCCAACTCGCTCACACCTCTCAGCCCCGAAGAGGTGGCAGCCGTGGTCACTGATCCTGCTGCGCGCAAGCGATACATCGGTCTGCTTGTCATCCTCGAGATGTGCCGGCACCCGGTTTCGGAGGATCAAGTAGCCCGGGTCGAGGAGTGCGCTGCGGCTATGGATACCACTGGCGACTCGCTAACCGTCATTCGAACATGGATCGACAAAGGCGCAGCGCAGGCCAGCGAAGACATGATGCGGTATTTCCGTGAGTGGGACGAGATCCGTGATGAGCCTCGGTTCCGCGATCGCGGGGTGGCACCAACTGATCTTGATCCAGATTTGGTTGAGCAACTTGAGGCACTCGGCGATTTGCCCGAGGGCACTTTGGGTCGCATGTATTTCGAGTTCGATAAGAGCCACAACTACCCCTTCCCCGGGTCGGTCCCCGAGAGCGTGTTTAGTAACGGCACCTACGTTCAGCACGATATGAATCATGTGATTGCTGGTTATGAGCCCACAGGTGAAGGTGAGATTGCTCTCGGAGCTTTCGAGTTCATGATGAACGACAGCGAGGCCACGTGGATTCGATTCCTGTCCAGCCTGGCGATTCACGAGGCCGGTATGTCTCGGCTTGATGGGTTTGATCCCAAGCAGTCGACCCTGAGCAGGCCCGGTGCAATCGAGATGTTGGGCGAGGCGCTTGAGCGTGGCGCAGAGTGCTCATCCGATTTCTCGATGGCGGACCACATGGCGATGGCTGACTGGCCCATCGAGAAGGTGCGCGAGTTCTACAACGTTGTTCCGCTCAGCTCCGCAACCTAGGACTCCTCAACTTTGGTTCGCTGCGGGCGAGCGCAAACTTGTTTTAAAACCGGCTTATGACGAATTGGACTGCTGGCGGGCGGACTCAACCTCATTTGAGTGGCAAGCAAAGCAAGAATCCACCATGAGTTGGCGGGTCTCAGGCGTCGGCCACTTCGGCTCGCCCGTAACGGGCGGATTCGAGTGAGCCCGGCCATAGGGCACGAGTTGGATGATGCCAAACGTCAACACGCCCGACAACAACACGCCAAACGTCAACACGCCCGACAACAACACGCCCGACAAGAACACCGTAACAACTCCCATGCGACCGGCTGTAGAAGTTGCGATTGGCGTTTCTGCGACCGCTATCGAGGGATCAGGCAGCCCGCGGTTGTCGGCGCACCTGCGCGCTGATTGCGCGGGCTGCGACGCACGAGCAGCTCGCAGTGCAGCCAGGTTCGCCCGGGTCGACCCGTGCCGCTGTCGGGTCGAACGGATCAGCGGCTGACGTTTCGCGCTCCGCGGCGGTGGTCTGCTCGGTGGCGGGGAACCAGCGTCCCTCGAAGACGGTGCCGAGGATCGGGACTCGGTCGAGGTCCAGCGGATCGATGTCGTAGGGGTCGGCGCCGAGCACGGTGAAGTTGGCGATCTTGCCGACGGCGATGCTGCCGAGATCGCCTTCGCGCTGCCACGAGTGGGCGGCTCCGATGGTGATGGCTCGAAGTGCGTCGTCGACGCTGATTCGCTGCTCGGGTCCGGCCACCCGGCCGGACTGTGTGATTCTGTTGACCGCGCACCAGGCGAGCTTGAGGGGATCGGATGGGCCCATCGGCAGGTCTGAGTGGAATGACAGGGGGATTCCTCGGGCGAGGACCGAGGCGCTGCGCACCATCGAGTCGGCCCGGTCGGGTCCGAGGCCGTGCTCTGCGTAGCGGTCGGCGAAGCCCGACACGTAATACGGATTGGCCGACACGATCGCGCCCACGGCGGCGATCCGGTCGACCTGAGCTTCGGTGGAGTTCGCGAAGTGCACGATCACACTGCGGTGGTCTGGCCGGGGAGTCGCGGCCATGCAGCGCTCGAGTACGTCGAGCACCACGTCGAGCCCAAGGTCGCCGTTGACGTGAATGTGGAGCTGCCACCCGGCGTCCCAGTAGGTCCGCGCGTATGCCTCCAGAGTGGCGGGTTCCATGAGCCACTCGCCGCGGTGGTCCGGGTCAACCAGACCTTCGGCGCCTAGGTAGCCGTCGCGCATCTGCATGAGCTGGGAGATGATGGCGCCATCGGCGAAGAGCTTCACTTGGTTGTCGACCAGACGAACCTTGCCCTCCGGTGCCCGGGCGACCTGGGTCTGTGCGTCGGCCACGACATCGTTGAGGTCCATCCCTGCTTCTGCTTGGGAACGGGCGTCCACCAGGAATGTCGAGTACATGGGCGTGTCGTCGGCCCCAAGGATCTGCTGGTACAGCTCGAAGGGTTCGAGGGCCCACACGATCCCAGGTTCGTTGAGCGCCGTCACCCCGTTGGCGTGGAGGTACCGCACCAACTGCTGGAGACCGGCGGTCAGCCGCTGCGGTGTGAGAAATACTGGTGCCAGATGGGGCAGCAAGAGTGTGAAGAACCCGGACTCCCACCAATGCCCGGACTCGAAGTCGACCATCGCGCTGGCTGGGCCGTGGCCGGCCATCGATTCGGACGTGATCCCGAGCCGCTCAATACCGGCACTGTTCATGTACCACTCGTGACATGAGCGCTGCCACACCCCGATCGGGCGGGTGGTGCTGATGCTGTCGAGAATCGATCGGTCGAGGGGCCCGTGCCACAGTTCGTGGTAACCCCAGGTGAACAGCCATTCGTTCGGGTCGGTCTTGCCTGTGTCGAGTTCGCGCAATCGACGCTGGTACTCCTGCGGGCTGTCCGCTGCCGGGAACGACCGGTCGGGCAGATCCCAGACTTCAGTGGAAACCACGTCGGTCATCAGGGTGGTAGCACCGAGAATTGGGTGGAGGTGCTGCTCGATGAACCCTGGGAGCACGACCGAAGCCTTCAACCGGTCGTCGAACTCGAACGGTGCGTCACCCAACGCCGAGATGACTTCGTCGACGGTCCCCACTGCGACAATCCGCCCGTCGCTCACTGCCACGGCACTGGCATCAGGCAGATCCCGCTCCATCGTCAGGAACCTTGCCCGGAACACCCGAACTGCTGCTGGTTGATCGACTCTCATATGGCAGTCTCGCATCAGGGTTACGAACGGGCAACAGCGCAGCAGATCGTGTCCCTGCCCGAGTGAACCTGCCGGTCTCCTGCGTCGGGTCCGGGTGGAATTCATGAGTCGTGCGTTGAGGAGCGCATAGACAGCGTTCGGAGCTTCCCGACTACACCCGGTCTATTCACTGTGCTGTCGCGTCAAATGGTGCCGATCAGCCCCGTCTGCGGGTTGGCGGCGAGACCAGAGCACCCACAACAGCAGCGCTCCCGCTGCCACCATTCCCAACAACGCAACCGTCAGGGCGGGTTGCATTCCGCCATACATCGAGACCCCAATGGCCAGCAGAGCTAGCGCAACCCGCACAACCGTGATGATCGGGGTGGGATTTCACCGCGTGAAGTGCGCCTGCGAACAGATCAGCGGGTTTGAGCGAAAGCTCGCTATTTGTCACAAGCAGATCTTGGTACAGGAAGAGGGGAGTGGGCGCTGGGGATTCTTTGCGTTCCAGCCCCGCTACTTCCCCCCTCGGACTCTTCGCCCTGCCTTGGTGGTTGCGGTGCCGATCGGGTGCATTGCCTTCTGAACCGATCGGACTGGTTTTGGTGTAGCCCGCCGCTTGATCGACCCGGTCGTGCTTCGCACAGGATGCATCGCTCGTCTGGCTGACTTAGGAAGTAGTCCCCTTAGGAATCCCATGCTCTCTCCGTCCCTCTTGTCCGATGCAGTGTATTGCGGCAGAGATCTAGGTACCCTTGGGATTGTGAGGTCCGGTCTAGCTAATGAGTCGAGGATCGGTAAATCTCACAGGCTTCCGTTCTAGCTGTCGCCTAATTGGAAGCGGACACTCATGGGCTTCTCTCCAGTGTGATCAATCGGCAAAACCGTTCCGCGGTACTCAAACGGGTCAGTCCTCGTTGGTCGAGTGAAGAGGTGGATTCTCGTTCCTTGAGACTCGGCGTTAAGAATCTCCCTACCCTTCGTGCTCGCTGGACCGACACTGCTCTGAGATGACCAGACGAACAGGTCGGGTGCCTCAAAGTGGTCCTCGTAGTGGCTACCGAGAGCCATCTGATCACTCTTGGTCAAGGTCACAAAAAGGACAACAGCGTGTTCTCCGGGCAGGGAGACATGACCTGAGTTCCAATTTCCAACGTTGAATTCAAGGCCAAACAAACCGGGAATGTCTTTACGCTTGAAGCGTTGGCCGACGAATTGAGTGAGGGGGTTGGTTCTGCTGGGAAGATCTGGGGTTATGACCCAGCCTTCGGGTCCTTCTGTGAGCAGCACCGAATGACGGGTCCCCGGGTGGCCAGCATCTGGCCCAAACCAGCCTCGCAAAAGCTCCGGTAGAGCGTTCCCTTCAGCCTCGGGCTTGGTTGCCACGTTGAGCGCTATCTTCACAAACCTGCCGGTGTATTCCTCGCCGTTGGCGCTAAACGGCACCTCGCCAAGAGGCAGCTCCGGGTTGAGGGTGCGGTCGTATCGCAGAATGGGCGAGCCGCTGCTGTGGCTGACTCTGCATCGCACGCTGCCCGACTCGGCCGCTTTTGGCCGCAGCAAATAGTCAGCTAAACGCCAGTCCACAATCTCGGCAACCATTGCATCAAAGGCGTCGCCATCCTCTGTGGCAACGTCAAACGTTGGTACGAAGTCATCGCCGCTATAACGAAATAGGGTTCGCGCGCCAGCGGATGCGCTCGCACCTGTAGCACTGTCCTCGCCACCTGCATGACTGTTGCCGCCAGCGCCGCCAACTCTGGCTAGGTGATCGAGTGGCCACTTGCGCCAGAACTTGCTCCAAGCCTGCGGGGTTGCGCCGACCGGAGACGGCATCGCCTTGCCGGTTGTGTCGGCCACGAGCCGAGGGTCGCCAGCAACAATGCGTTGCGAACGCTCCGCTAGCGCATCCACACTCATCCCGGTGCGCAGATTCCCCGTGGTGAGCAGGGCCTTCAGTGCAACCAATTTGTAGGACTTGGTAAAGCTCTCTTTTTCGAGTCGCTCAAATACCGAGCGATACTTCTCCCAGACTTGCGACTCTGCATCTTCTAACAGGCCGGCATGCTCAAGAAGGCCAAACCATGCGCCGTGTTGCTTCTTTGCTGTAGCGGGGTTGTAGCCAGCGGCAGCTGCTTGACCGGCTGTTGGTCTGCCCTCGTGTTCGGCGGCGTACTCCGCGCAGAACTGCTCAAGCGCAGCACTTGTGCGCAGACTCGTTCCCGCTACCTTCCTATCCGCCAACATGGTGAGCAAATCAATCGACTCAACATCAAAGGTGATTGAGCATCCCGGCGGTAAATCCCATTCACCACTCCGCAATGTCTGCAAAATCATCTCGTTGGAAGCGTCCCCCGCCTCACCCATCTCCAACAACACTCTCGGATGCAACAAGAAGCTGCGGTGGTTGCCCACAAAGTCGACGACGCGCAGATGATCTTTGCCTTCGCTCAAACGCAGGCCACGCCCAAGTTGTTGCAGGAACACCACGGGGGATTCGGTGGGCCGCAACATGAGCACCGAGTCAACCTCGGGTACATCGACACCCTCGTTGAACATGTCGACGGAAAACACCACTTGCAGTTTCCCCGACCGCAGATCAGCGAGCGCATCTCTGCGGTCACTTGACCCTGGTTTGGAGTGGACAGCTGCGCACTTCACACCGCGCTCGGAAAAGAACTGAGTCATAAAGTCTGCGTGCGTCACCGCTGAACAAAACCCCAACGTGCGTTCCCCGCAGAGCGATTCCCACTCATCAAAGGCCTGCTGAGCTCGCTGCTGAGTCTCAATTCGCGTGGCCAACTGCGCAGGTTCGAAACGCCCGTTGCGCCAAGGAATCCCCTCATAGTCCGCAACGTCCTTGATGCCCCAATACCTAAACGGCACGAGCTCGGATCGTTCGATTCCCTCAATAAGTCCGCACTCAAAAATCAGATTGTCGCCGCACAGCGCCAACAGGTCAGCGCCGTCAGTGCGCTCCGGGGTTGCGGTTAGCCCGAGCAAAAACCTCGGCTCAAAGTAATCGATCACCTTGCGGTAACTGCTCGCCGCAGCATGATGAAACTCATCCACCACGATGTAATCAAACTCGTCTGCGGCGAACTCATCAAGGCGCCGAACCAGAGTCTGCACCGAAGCAAAAACAACATCAGCCTCGGGCTGTTTCTCGGCGCCCATATACAAACCAAGTTCGGCATCAGGGCGAACCTGTCGGAACACGTCACGGCTTTGTCGCAGGATCTCTTCTCGATGCGCCACAAACAGCGTGCGTCCAAAGGCAGCCGAATCAAAAGCCCCCAACCAGGTTTTGCCAAGTCCGGTTGCCATCACCACCATCCCCGCTCCGAACCCTTCGCCACGGGACTCCTCAAGCGCGGCCAGCGCCTCTGCCTGAATGGGGCGAATTTGCGGGGTGAGCGTTGGTGCTTCGGTCTCGACCCCAACAGGTACAACCTGCCCGGCCGTCGGGCGCCACTTCGTCCGATAGGTGCGCAGGAATTCGTGGCTGAGCGGTTGGTTGCGCTTGTCGGCCCAGAGTTGATCAAACGCGATGACTAGTGGCTGCACCTCTCGGGTGCCCAAGCTCCACTCAACTCCGGTTTCAATACCTGAGCGTGACAAGTTGTTGCTGCCAACAAAGCCTTGGGCGTGATCAGACTCGGAGGAATGAAAGAGATAGGCCTTTGGGTGAAAGGAAGTGCGGGGATCGCTAAAGAGGCGCACATCCATGTTGCCCTCAAGTGGTGCCG
>ERZ888423.3501-NODE-3501-length-10241-cov-5.509130_pt1 | contig 10241 bp, 9 predicted proteins | sample MGYA00520523_ERZ888423 | MGnify/ENA primary metagenome ERZ888423 (study PRJEB32303, sample SAMEA104408611) | aquatic metagenome | biome: Brackish water; feature: Pelagic; material: water | place: Baltic Sea | collected 2014-06-08T10:24:00 | depth 30,27 m ...
ATATCGCTCGCCGGTGGGCTGAACATAGGAGTCATCAACGTGTGGGTATAAAACTCACCACGGAATTCAAGTTTGTTGCCGGTCAGCCAAGTATCCCAAATGGCATGAATGGCCAAAACCATTTCGCGCATGCGAGCGGCGGGCTTGCTCCAGGGCATGCTGAAACGCTTCGTGATATGCGGCTGAATTTGGCTACCTAAACCGAGAATGAAGCGACCTTGTGAGTACGCCTGCAAGTCCCATGCCGTGTTGGCGAGGGTCATTGGACTGCGGGCGAAGGCAACGGCAATTGATGTGCCGATTTCAAGTTTGTTGGTGTGCTCGGCCGCGAGCAACAACGGTAAGAACGGATCATGGTTAGTTTCGGCGGTCCAAGCGCCTGAATAACCTGCAATTTCTGCTTCTTTGGCGCTCTTGATTGCGTCGTGCAAATTGGCGCTGATGCCTCCGTCGACCTTCATGATGATCCTCCACATTTTGGACGCATCCCAGGCGACACGACCATGTCTTTCAAACTACATGTCTCTCAAACTAGTAGAGGCGTTAGGGCAGATCAGGATTGGCGTTGCGCAGAAAAGCCTCTAACTCGGCGGTCATTTCCTCAGGTGACGGAATGTCCTGCTCGGTCATCAGTGGTTGCTGCGGGTCAGTGCTGGCATTTTGCACCAATGAGTCGTAGGCCTGCTCAAGTTTCTCAACCATTTCGGCGTGTTCACTATTGCGCGACACCATGCGGTCGAGGCGTTCGCGTTGAATCACAGATTCTTGTTCAAGGGCGGTTCCATCAAAGTGGAGGTCGGCTACCGGAACGAGACCGCGCAGAATCGCCAGAGAGGCTGCGGGATAGGTCATGCCCGGAATGTATTGCGGCACCTGTGCCCACACACTGATTGAAGGAATGCCACTGTCATGAAGAACTTGTTCAAGTACCGCGGTCATGCCGGCAGGTACATCGACGGTGCTGCGCAAGAAAGCAATCTTGTTGAGTAATTCAATCGTTGGCGTCGTGCACGACAAATTGCTCGGACGTGTGTGCGGAGTGGGGAAGGGGTAGGCGCCAAGTCCGACCATCATCGAAACATTCATGCGCAAGCACAGTTCACGTACTGCCGCTGAAAATCGATTCCACGCTGAATCAGGTTCGTGTCCACGCAAAATGAGAACATCGCGGCCGTGGGTGTCTTTGCCGGCATATAGATCAATGGACGGCCAGTCGATTCCGTTGTTACGTCCTTCGCGAATTTCCATTGTTGGACGGCGTGCGCGATAGTCAATGAAAACATCAGGATCAAATGTTGCGACTGGCAACGGATCAATTTGGCTTTCAATTGCCGACATCGCATCGTTGGCTGCTCCTGCTGCATCAATCCAGCCTTGCAACATCACAATCAAGATGGGGGAATTCAATTGTGGCAAGTCGCCGTGAAGTTCAAGATCACGAATTTCATTACTCATTTCAAGCGGCTCAACATGTCTTCGGCTTTTGCGGCCGCACCAATCACCTGTTGGTTGAACGGTTCAAGTTCGGCTGGATCGCGTTGACCCAATGCGCCTCCGAGATAACGCGAATACACACCCTCAAGAATGCATACGAGTTTCCAGTAAGCAAAGGTTGTGTAGAAATCAAGTTGTGAAATATCTCGACCACTGACGTCGGCGTAACGCTGTGCGAGGTCGGCGCGGTCAAGGAAACCTGGAGTCGAGCAGGCTGAACCATTCCAAGCTGATGCATCGTCATTGGGGCCGGTCCAATACACCATCAATAAACCTAGGTCGGCCATTGGGTCACCAAGTGTGCAGATTTCCCAGTCAAGAACTGCGATGACCTGACCACTTGCATCAACCATGCAGTTGTCGAGGCGATAGTCGCCGTGCACGAGAGTGGCAGGACCCTGTTCGGGAATGCGTGCCAACAGTTCATCATGTACGCGATCAACGCTTGGTAAGTCACGGGTTTTCTGTTGGTTCCACTGTCCGTACCAACGCTTCAGTTGGCGAGCGATGTAACCCTCGTGACGACCCAGATCACCAAGACCTACAGCCTCGGGGCTGACAGCATGAATTGCGGCCATGGTGTCAACAATTGATTCACCGGCCCGGCGACGAGCGTCAACGCTCAGTAATCGTTCTGCGGCTTCACGTTCGCGGATGACTAACCCATCAACGAAGGACATCACGTAGAACGGAGCACCGTTGACTTCGAGATTGTCGCAAAAGCCAACGGCAGGAGCGACCGGCACGGGTGTTCCACTGAGGGCAGCAATGATGCGGTGTTCGCGGCCCATGTCGTGGGCACTGGCGAGAACATGTCCCAGCGGGGGTCGGCGCAACACAAATTGTTGGCCGTTACTGCCAGCGACTTTGAAAGTGAGATTTGAGTGACCACCGGCAATGACATCAAATGTGAATGGTCCAACTGCGCCAGCGACGTTGGCTTCAAGCCAGGCGGTGACTTTGTTGATATCGAGACCGGGGATGCTGGGCGAATCACTACTCACGCCCCCGTACGGTATCCACGAACCGCCGATCTTGTGTGCCTGAAGAACGGTCAAAGTCGCTAGCGGGGTATCGTCAAGGTATGGCTATTGACGTCACTGAAGCGACATTTGAGACTGAGGTCTTAGCCAGATCGGCTAACGGACCGGTGTTGGCGTATTTATGGAGCCCACGCAGCGATGCTTGTGTTGCTTTTGGGCAAGTTCTGGAAGCGATTGTTGCTGGGACTCAAGGAAAAGTTCTGCTGGCCCGTATCAATGTTGATGAGAATCCGGGCATTGTGCAGGCATTTCGGGTACAGGCCGTTCCCGCAATGTTTGCCCTCCGCGACGGATCAATTATGAGCGAGTTCCAAGGTCCGTTGGCCGAGGCCGCGGTTCGTCAATTCGTTGAACAGATGCTCCCGACTGCGACCCAAGAACACATCAATGCTTTGTTGAGTCGTGGAGATGAACAAAGTTTGTTGGCCGTGCTCGACATCGAGCCGGGCAATGAAACAGCCATTGTTGCTCTTGCCACCATGCTCACTGCGCGAGGCGAAGGTGAATCGGCCTTGGCATTGTTGGCACGAGTGCCCGAAACCGAAGATGTGCGTAAGGCCGCGGCAGCGGCACGATTGTCGCTACGTCCACCCGATGACTACGACCATCAGTTGGGTCAACTGCTTGATCTAGTAAAGACTGATGACGAAGCTCGCCAACAGTTCGTTGACATTCTTGAAGTGATGGGTCTTGAAGATCCACGCACCGCAGGTTGGCGTAAAAAACTAACTATGCGACTGTACTAATGACGGCGTCTGCACTGAAAATGATCATCCCATGAACTCGGCGTCATCTGCCTTTGCCATCCAACGTTCGCTGAACGATGTTGAGCAAGAATTTGATGTCATCATCATTGGCGGCGGAATCACGGGAATATCTGTTGCTCGTGAGGCTGCTTCACGTGGACTGAAAACGATTTTGCTTGAGCGCGGAGATTTTGGTTCGGGTACCAGTGCCGCGACGACGAAGTACATTCATGGCGGAATTCGTTACCTTGAGCAATATGACGTTGCGGTCGTACGAGAAAGTCTGCGTGAACGTCGCATCTTGGCACTTGGTGCACCGCACCTTGTTGAGCAGACTCGGTTCATCATGCCAGCGTGGCGTTGGAGCAAACCTCCGACGGCGCTTATTGGTGCTGGAGTTTTGTTATACGACACTTTGGCTTTCGATCGAAATTTGCACGCGCCAGACAGTTTGAGGATTCCTCATCCGCGCTGGTTGAGTCGTTCAAAGTTGTTAGCCGCGGTGCCGTGGCTTGATCAGAGTGGTTTACAAGGTGGATTCGCGTATCACGATACCTTGAACGTTCATCCAGAGCGACTGTTGCTGGCATATGCGAAGTCGGCGGCCGCCGCAGGTGCCGTGTTGTTAAATCACACGCGTGTTACGGGATTTGTTTCGACATCATCTGATCGATTGCGCATTGAAGGTGTGGCAGTCACTGATGTGTTATCAAAGCGTGACTACGCAATTACGGGCAAGGTTGTTGTCAACGCTGCGGGTCCTTGGATTGACAAGGTTCTTGCGACGCTAGGTAAAGGCACCGGTGTCGGTGTTGATCGTTCTAAGGGAGTTCACATTTTGACGCGACCGCTCGGTGGTCCTGGTCGAGTTGTTGATGCGGTATTTGCCCGCGCTCAATCGGGTCGACATGTGATTGTGTCGCCCTGGATGGGCAAATCATTTATTGGTCCAACCGACACCCCAATAGCGGGTGATGAATCGGGTGTAGTAGTCGACCCAGATGACGTCACCCTCATTTTGGACACGGTAAATTCAACGATGGAGCCCTCAGAAACAAAACTGACAATCGATGACGTTGAGATGACAACGGTTGGTGTCCGTCCGTTGATTCGTGAGGCAGCTGACGATGACGGCGCAACTCAAGACGAAGGTACATATTCGGCGAGTCGTGCTCACGAGTTGTATCACCATACCGATCACGGTGTGGACAATTTGTGGTCGATCGGTGGTGGCAAATGGACCACCGGACGGGCAACGGCCGAAGAAATGGTCGATGAATTATTCAGTAATGAATTGAAAGGTGTCCGCTCGCGGCCTTTTGATTCGCGAGGCGCGGGAGCTGGTGGAACATTCGCCTGGGCTGAAGATGCCGAACCATTTATTACCGATGCGGCTATGGCAATGAACGAACACGGTATTCCGCTTCATATCGGTGAGCACATCGCCCGTTTGTACGGCACCGAGTGGGTGCGCCTTGACGCCATTGTTCAGCAGAATCCAGATTCAGCGCAGCAGTTGTCGCCAAACTGCAATGACATTGAAGCGCAAGTTATTTTCGCCGTAACCGATGAAGGTGCGCGCACACTGTCAGACATCGTTGATCGTCGTTTGGTGATCGGCACAATTGGTTCGGTAGGTCGCGAGGTGCTTGAGCGCGTCGCATTTATTGCAGGACCGCTTTTGGCATGGGACGAGGCAACGGCAAATGAGGCAGTTCGTCGCGAATTTGATCGCCGAACCGTGATCGCGACGCATTGGCGTACGCCTGTTGGTGGTTCGTTTCGGTAGTTGCATAACTGAGATATCGAGAGCGAGGTGCAGGCGTGGAATCATGGCGTCCCGAACCGCCGAGTTCTGGTGAAAATTCTCGTTCGCTTCCCGTGAACTTGTGGTCGCGCTTAGTCGAACTGGTACGCCACCTATTGAAGTCGGTGACATGGTTCGGGTGGGGTCGAATGGTGACTGCATGCATCTGTATCCCACTCGTGGGCATTGGTGCGTTCTTTTTGTTACGCACGCCGGCGCCGCCAATTGAATCGTCGTTGTCCTACGCAACAACCACCGTCGCATCAACACAAAACGCAGTTGGGATAACAGTCCCGAAGGTATCGACGACGGTTGCGGTGATTGCTGTACACGTAGCGGGAAATGTTTTGCGTCCGGGGGTCTATGACCTGCCTAGTGACGCTCGGGTGGTTGATGCAATTCGGTTTGCTGGGGGAGCGACCGCGATTGCTGATTTGAACGCCATTAATTTGGCGAATCGGTTGAACGATGGTCTGCAAGTTTATGTGCCAGCTGTCGGCGAGAAAGTTCCGCCGAATATCTCGAGCAGTGGATCAACGAGTAATGGCGCCACTAATGAAACAAACTCCGTTCAATATCCGATCAACATCAATACAGCCGACGCCGTCTTACTTGATGAGTTACCGGGAGTTGGGCCGTCAACGGCTCAAGCAATCGTGGCCTATCGAGATCAGAACGGACCATACGCAAGCATTTCTGGTCTTGAAAATGTGCCAGGTATCGGGCCGGCAAAGGTCGCGGCGTTGCAGGGGCTCGTGACGACATGAATGGTGATTGAGTGACGGGTCTTTATATCGAAACGGGATTTATGCCGAGCGCAATTGCAGTCACCGCAAGACCAAACATCGCACCCGCCCAAACACCGATACTCAATCGCGTCCATTCGCGACGCCATTCGGGCCAGCTTGAAATTGAGCGGTTGGTTGAGCGTTGTGCAGCGAGGTGGCCGATGAACGCCCAGATTGCTGCACTTGAGACGATGGCCAACAACCAACGAACTGTGCCTCCCATGACCGGCACGCCGAATAGTGGCAATGTTGGAATCGCCACGATGGCCAGAATAAATCCCGGAATTCCGCGTACTGCGCTCTCTGAGCCAACGAGCAACAGTGCGGCCACGAGTCCAATCGCGGCCGAGATGGCGACTGCTAAATATGGTCCGAATTTGCGAACGAGCAAGCGGTGATACACGACACCGTCGGGAACAATGCTCGGACTTTGACTCACGGTCAACAACAGTACGACGAAACCAGTCACCGAACGTTGCATTACTTCGCGCTCACCACAATTTCGCTGATCACTTCGTCAGTGTGGCTTGGCGAAAATCTTCAAGCGTTTGGTCGATGGTGCCTTGTCATAGTGGCTGGAGGTGTGTTGATCGTCTTAGCGCAAAGGGCGCAAGTTCGTCCATGGCTGGTGCTGGCGTTGTGTTTGATGAGCTGTTTGACTTGCTGGCGTAGCCATATTGAGTGGCAGAACGTTCAAGACGTTCGCTCTGGTGACTATTCGGGTTTGGCCACACTCAAATCAGATCCTCAACCCATTGGTCGTGGAGTGAGCGTTGTTTTAGAAATTGAGGGCCAACGATTCCAATCGTGGTTATACGGAAGTTCAGCGCGTCGGATGTCGTTGCATGTATCGGGAGAATCTGTTGAGGTTGTCGGTCAGCGTCGACCAAATGGTGATGGAGCCCGACGTATGCAAGTGCGACATATTGTCGGGCGATTCGAAGTGAAAGTCTTACGCACCGTTGCTGCTGGTGCACATGTCAGTGAATCGCGATTTGAATTGGCCGCTAATCGAGTGCGGAGCGCTCTCGGACAGGGATCTCGCGTTTTGAGCGGAGATCAAGCGGCACTCTTTGCTGGTTTGGTGTACGGCGATGATTCGCAACAACCTCGCGAAATGGTGGAGCGTTTTCGTGAGAGCGGAATGGCACATTTAACGGCAGTATCGGGTCAAAATGTGGCCTTCGTGATGGCGGTTGTGGCCCCGTTACTCACCCGCCTTCGACGTTGGAGTCGTCTGACGCTGACACTTTTGGTTTTGGGTTGGTTCGCCACAATGACTCGTCTTGAACCTTCGGTGATTCGTGCGGTCACGATGGCCGGCATCACCGCAACTGTGTTCGCTATCGGGGGAAGGCTAAAGGCATGGCAAGTGCTGTGTGCGACATGTATCAGTTTGCTCGCACTCGATCCGTTTTTGTTGTGGTCAGTGGGCTGGTGGCTCTCGATAGGTGGAAGCTCGGGTCTCATTGTGTTGTCACCAAGGATTCGCACATCGCTTCAGTGTTGGGGCCTAAGAAATCAACCGTGGGTTGTTGATTGGGTCGCTCCGTCTCTGGCTGCCCAACTGGGAGTGTTGCCAATCCTGGTGCTGGTTTTCGGATGGCCGAGTGCCATGTCGATTCCGTGCAACCTGTTGTCGGTTCCGATTGCTGGATTAGTAATGTTGGCCGGAATACCTACTGCTCTCATCGCTGGTTTTGCACCTCATGCGATCTCTGAGATGCTGATGTGGCCACTTGGAGTTGGAGTGAAATGGGTTGATACCGTCGCGGCTCTTGGCCAACGCCTGAGCCTGCCACCTGTGATTGATATTGCTGTTGGGCTGGCGCCACTTTTGCTGATGATGAGGCACCGATGTGACAACCTAGAGACATGAGTGTGTTCTTGTTCCACGGATCCGATGATGTTTTGGTCAGCGAGGCCGTCTCAGACAAGGTGCGTGAACTCGTTGGTGATCAAGATCGTTCGCTCATGCTTGAAGAATTTGATGGCGAATACGTCATGGCAGCCGTCACCGAAGCGGCGAACACTCCACCGTTCTTCACTGACATGCGCGTCATTGTTGCTCGGGGCGTCTCGTCGTATAAGGCCGATGATCTTGATGTTTTGGCGACCTATCTCAATAATGCGGCCGACTTCACCCATTTAGTGCTTGAGTGGGGAAGTGGGCGGGTCGCAAAAGCCATCGCTGATGGTTTGAAGGCCTGCGGCGGTCAGTCAATTGATCCGTCTCCTCCGACCAAGGCGAAAGATCGTCGCGAGTGGTGGGAATCGCAACTGTCAACCCTTGGTCTGGTGCTTGATGCTCCAGCGGTTGCGATGCTGATTGATTGGCTCGGAGAAGATGTTGCACGATTGGGTGGCATTGCGGGCACGTTGAAGTCAACATACGGCTCGCAAAAAATAACCCGTGAAAAACTCGAGCCATTTTTGGGCGAGCGTGGCGATGTGAAGCCATGGGACTTAACCGATGCGATTGATGGAGGAAACGCAACAAAAGCCCTCATGGCATCGCGTCGATTGATGACGGCGGGCGAGCGGCATCCGCTGCAGATTATGTCGCAGTTGCATCATCACTATTCGCGACTGGCCAAACTTGACGGACCAAACGTGTCGTCAATTGTTGAGGCAGAAGCGGTGCTGGGGCTGAAGGGATTCGCCGCCGAAAAAGCACTGAAGGCCTATCGCAATCTCACCGGATCGGGAGTTCGACGGGCCTTCGAGTTATTAGCTGCTGCCGATTTAGATCTACGAGGATCAACCGGACTTGATGAAGATGTCGTGATGGACGTACTGATCGCCCGACTAGCAAAATTGACTGGTACGGTCAGCCGCCAGCGTTAACTTGCTTCATGAGGCGGCTCTTACGACGAGCTGCCGTGTTCTTATGAATGATGCCCTTGGCGGTTGCCATGTCGATGCGCTTGACCGCAACGCGAACATCTTCAACGTTGGTGTCAGATCCGATTGTCGACTTGGCAGTCTTGACTCGAGTCCTCAACTCACTCTTGACCGCCTTGTTACGCTCAGCGCGCTTAGCGTTCGTGAGAATGCGCTTCTTTTGACTTTTAATATTTGCCACGGGAACCTCAATGCGATTGAAACAGCCCTGAGATAGTACCAGCGCAGGGGATACTCCCCAACGCCAAGCCACTCTCAGGTTCGGTTGAACGCTAGTCTCTGCAAAGCACGGTTCACCCTTTTGGGGTGGCAAAACCCCAGCGCCTTACCCCATGGACCTTTCTCGCATCCGCAACTTTTCGATCATTGCTCATATTGATCACGGCAAATCGACCTTGTCTGACCGCATTTTGGAGATGACCCACGCCGTTGAAGTGCGTGATATGCGGGCTCAGTACCTTGATTCGATGGATCTTGAGCGGGAGCGGGGGATCACGATTAAGGCCCAAAACGTGCGGGTTGACTGGAAAGGTCACACGCTGCACCTCATTGACACCCCTGGTCACGTCGACTTTGGCTACGAAGTCAGCCGCTCGCTAGCGGCTTGCGAGGGCGTGGTTTTGGTGGTCGACGCCGCTCAGGGTATTGAGGCTCAAACTCTGGCGAACTGCTATCTGGCCCTCGAAAATGACCTCGAGATCGTCGCAGTCCTGAACAAGATCGATCTTCCTGCGGCCGACCCCGATCGGTACGCCCAAGAAATTGAAAATGTGCTTGGTATCAAAGCCAGCGACATTTTGCGTATTTCGGCGAAGACCGGAGTCGGAGTTCCTGAACTGCTCGATGCCATTTGTGAAAAGATTCCGGCGCCAGTTGGTGACCCTGATGCTCCATTGCAAGCGCTGATCTTCGACAGCCAGTATGACCAATACCGCGGCGTGGTGTCATCAATTCGCGTCATAAACGGTCGCCTGACCTCGAACTCGCGAGTGCAGTTCATGCAGGCTGGTACGCAACAAGAAATCATTGAAATCGGAGTGCGTCGCCCCGTGCCAACTCCGGTAGCCGAACTCGGACCTGGCGAAGTGGGATATTTGATCGCAGGTATCAAAGATGTTGCCGATGCTCGTTCGGGTGAAACTGTCACGATTTATGGCAAGGCCGCAACCGAAGCGTTACCGGGCTATCGCGATCCGAAGCCCATGGTCTTTTGTGGTCTGTACCCAATCGATGGCGATGAATTTGAAAACCTGCGTGAGAGTTTGCAGAAACTCAAGCTCAATGACGCGAGCGTGACTTACGAACCCGAATCATCGGGCGCGCTTGGTTTTGGTTTCCGCTGCGGATTCCTTGGTTTGTTGCACATGGAGATCGTGAAAGAACGACTTGAACGTGAATTTGTTTTGTCGCTGATCGCTACTGCTCCAAGCGTTGAATATCGCGTCATGAAAACCAATGG
>ERZ888423.3502-NODE-3502-length-10240-cov-4.966519_pt1 | contig 10240 bp, 9 predicted proteins | sample MGYA00520523_ERZ888423 | MGnify/ENA primary metagenome ERZ888423 (study PRJEB32303, sample SAMEA104408611) | aquatic metagenome | biome: Brackish water; feature: Pelagic; material: water | place: Baltic Sea | collected 2014-06-08T10:24:00 | depth 30,27 m ...
CGCAGCCCTCAACAACGCCATCGGGGCTCTGGCCTCCGGAGGCAACTCGCCGGTGACCATCGCCGACTTCTTCACGGGTGTTGGTGCCCCTCAGTTGCACACCGATCAGATTCATCTCAACGCCAACGGCGCCGCCCTGCTCGGGGCTCGGGCCCGCGATGCCTTGATCGCGACGGGGGCGTTGGCAGTGAATGCCGACGTGCCGTCGCCGCCTACCGCCTTGTCGGCGACGGCCGGCGTGAGGTCGGCCACCGTGACCTGGAACCTGCCCACCGACACCGGAGGTTCGCCGATCACGGCCTATGTGGTCGAGGCAACCGGGGTTGGCCTGACCCCTCGTTCGGTCACGGTCGCAGCCACACCGCGCACGGCCACGGTGACGGGCCTCGACATCGGTCCCTACACCATCTCGGTGCGGGCCGAGAACGGTGACGGCCTGGGCTTGTTGGCCACGACCGGCCCGATCACGCCCCGGAGGGCCTTCGGGCCCTTCGACGACGAAGCAGGTTTCCTTCGTCAGCAGTATCAGGACTTCCTGGGCCGCACCGCCGACGCGGGTGGGCTCACCTACTGGTCGGGACTGACCAACGACGACCAGTCGAACGTCGCCGTGATCATCGATGGATTCATGAAATCCGCCGAGTTCGCGCCTCGTCGATCGGTGGCTCGCCTGTACCTGGCCTACTTCGACCGCACGCCGGATATCGGGGGCTTCGACTTCTGGGCGACGCGGATCGCCTCGGGCACGGCCAGTATCGACACGGTGTCACAGAGTTTCGTGGGCTCGCCCGAGTTCCAGTCCACCTACGGGGCTCTCGACGATGCCCAGTTCGTGGCCCTGGTGTATCGGAACGTCCTGGGCCGGGCCCCCGACCAGGCCGGATACGACTTCTGGCTGGGGCGAATGCAGGCCGGCATGAATCGAGGGCGGGTCATGACCCAGTTCTCCGAGTCGCCCGAGTACGTGGTGCAGACCAGGGCTCGGGTCGACGTGATCGTGACCTATGCCGGCATGCTCGATCGTCGGCCCGATCAGGCGGGCTACGACTTCTGGGTCGGTCGGGTCGGCAACGATCCGAATTCACTGGCCACACTCATCACCGGCTTCTACACCAGTCCCGAATACGCCGATCGCGTGACCCCCTGACCACCCAGTGTGAGATCAGGTGACCGCGGTTGGGTGATCCTCCCTGAACGGTTGCCGTCGGGCCACACCGGGGAAAGAGTGGTCCAAGTCGGCGATTAGGGTGGTGAGGGTGAAACGTCTCGTAGTCGTTCTGGTGGTGTGGCTGTCGATGCTCGGACTCGTCGGCATCACGCCGGTCGCGGCCGCTGCACCGGAGTCGCCGACGATCGGCACCGCAACCGTGACCGGGCAGACGACCGCCACGGTTGGTTTCACGGCCAGCCCGACGGGGGATGCCGCCACCTCGTTCTCGGTGACGTCCACTCCGGCGGGTGGGACGGGCTCGGGGGCGACGTCACCCATCAGCGTGACCGGATTGGCTCCGGGCACCGCGTACACGTTCCAGGTCATCGCCACCAATGGTGACGGGTCGAGCGCGCCCAGCACGGCATCGAATGAGATCACCACCGATCCGGCGACGGTGCCTGGCGCTCCCGTGATCGGTAGTGCGGCGGCGACCGGTGCGACGACGGCGACGGTGACCTTCACGGCTCCTGGTAACAATGGTGGGTCGCCGATCACGAGCTACACGGTGACGTCGGCTCCTGGGGGCGTGACGGCGACGGGCGCGTCCTCGCCGATCACCGTGACGGGGCTCTCCGGAGGAACCTCCTACACGTTCACCGTCGTGGCCACGAACGGGGTCGGGTCTGGGGCCGCCAGCGCGGCATCGAATCAGATCACGACCAGTAATGTCCCCGGCGCGCCGTCGATCGACTCCGTGACGCTCACGGGCAACACCACGGCCACGATCGGGTTCTCGGCCCCCGGGAACAACGGTGGCTCGACGATCACCAGCTATTCGCTGGAGGTGAGCCCGGACACTGCGTCGCTGAACGTTCCGACCCTCGGCGGGGCGGCGACATCGGTCTCGGTGTCGGGCCTCGATCCCTGCACGACCTACACCTTCCGGTTGCGGGCCGCGAACGCGATCGGCAGCGGACCTCTCAGCGCCGCCTCGAGCAGTGTCACCGCTCGTGGAATCAGCGAGGCCCCGACTGCGGTGACGGCTGCGACCGTCACGCCGTTCGAACCGAGTTCCACCGTGACCTGGACCGCGCCCAGCGGGCCCTGTGCGAACTCGACGCCCATCACGGGTTATCGAGTGTCCTACGGGGGCAAGACAGCGACGGTCAACGGTGGCGAGACATCCGCCAGCTTCACCGGCATCGCCGCCGGGAGCTGGGCGGCATCGGTGGTGGCCATCAACCTCGTCGGTGACAGCCTCCCGGCATCGAGCTCGCCGGTCGAGGTTCGGGGCTTCGCCCCCTTCGCCTCCGAGACGGCCTTCATCGGCCAGCAGTACCGCGACTTCCTCGACCGATCACCCGACACCGCAGGCCTGAATTACTGGCGGGGTCAGACCAATGACGGACGCGGCAATGTGGCCAACATCATCGAGGCCTTCATGCGATCTCCCGAGTTCGCGCCCCGCCGGTCGATCAGCCGCCTCTATCTGGCCTTCTTCGATCGGGCGCCGGACCAGAGTGGGTTCGATTTCTGGGCCGTCCGCATCCGCACCGGCCGAGCCAACCTCGACACGGTCTCGGAGCAGTTCGTTCGCTCTCCGGAGTTCGTGTCGACCTACGGCCAACTGAATGACGCCGAGTTCGTCTTCCTGGTCTACAACAACGTGCTGGTTCGTCGTCCCGACCAGTCCGGATTCCAGTACTGGGTCGGGCGTCTCGGTGCCGGCATGACCCGGGGGGAGATGATGACGCAGTTCTCCGAGTCGCCGGAGTTCATCGCCGCCAGCCGGCCTGCGGTCGACGTCATCGTCACCTATCGGGGCATGCTGAATCGTGAACCCGACGGCCCCGGTTTCGCCTTCTGGATCGGCCGCATCGCCGGCAACCCGAACTCGCTGCGCGAGCTGATCCTGCAGTTCTACAACACTGCGGAATATGCGGGCCGGATCACCCCCTGAGCCAGATTCACGGCGAAACATCCACCTATGACGACGGCCGGTCGGGCCGCCCGAACACAAGGCTCAGAGCCTGCCGAGCACGCCGATGACCCGGAAACCGCTGAATGGGCGGCCGGCCAGAACCTGGTCCTCGACAACCCAGCGTCAGAGTTGGAGCTTCCGAGGCGCGAGAAACGGCTCCCCAACGCGGTCCTATCGATCGGCGAGGTCGAAGCCGTCCTTGCTCAACCGAACCTGAGAACCCGGGAGGGTTGCGGGACCGGCCATGCACCTCCAACAGATCCATGCCGCTTGTCACCCCGGAGCCAACAACCACCTCGACCGGGACGACGACACCCAAGCGTTCCTCGATGCTGCTCTGAGCGGTGTTGCCGACGGTGAAGTGATGTCCAGAGAAGAACTGCTAGTTGCTTTGAAGGAAGAAGTTGATCTAGAGAACCGCCCGCACCCCGGCGAGGGCCGGCCGTGGCAGCTGCTCGAAGAAGGCGGGTTCGGCATCGACACCAACAGTATTCGAACCTCCCGCACGGTCTTCGTCCCTGTCGTCGCGGGTGTGAAGCATTCGACCCTGATCTCCACGATCGCACGGTTGCATCAGCACCAGCGCACAAAGAAGACAGCGACGATCGACGGCAACGCGGTGACCTACATCGAAGCCACGATCGGCGACATCGAGCTTGCAAACCGATTGGCCGCGTGTTGGGACGGTCACTCGGTTAACTACCACCGCAAACCCGTCGCCTGGTCGACCTGCTCCACGACATGGCGACAGCGCTCGCTGAAGAAACCTCGGTGCTGGCAGCTGATGTGAGGTTCACCCGGCGCCAAGCCCGAGAGACGTTGGGTTGGGTAGACACCCAACTCAACGTCCATTTGAACCGATTGGCCGACATGGAATTCCTCGTGCTGCACCGCCCTATCGGGCCCGGACCGTTCGCTTTTGAGCTCGCCTGGACACCACCGGCACCCGGGACCGGGTCGAGGTTCCTACCCGGCCTTGTTCACTTCGGCCGAAGCTTCCCCACGAAGCGTCGGAGTCCTGCTACCCTCCTCACCGCTGGCGGTAGGAGGACTACGAAGCGTGAGCAGTATCGAAGACATCGTGGGACGCGAGATTCTCGACTCCCGAGGCAATCCAACCGTCGAGGTCGAGATCACCCTGGACTCCGGTGCGTCGGGCCGAGCCATGGTCCCTTCGGGTGCATCGACCGGTCAGTTCGAGGCCGTCGAGCTGCGCGATGGCGGTGACCGCTACGCCGGCAAAGGTGTGCTGACTGCGGTCGGCAACGTGAACAGCATCATTCGAGAAGCCCTTCTCGGCGTCTCAGCCACCTCACAGCGCGCCATCGATGACCTGCTCAACCAACTCGACGGCACCCCCAACAAGGCCAATCTTGGAGCCAATGCCATCCTCGGCGTGTCCCTGGCTGTCGCTCGGGCCGCGGCCGCTCACCTCGAACTCCCCCTCTATCGCTACGTCGGAGGGGCCAACGCCCATCTGCTGCCTGCGCCGATGATGAACGTGCTCAACGGTGGCGAACACGCGGACAACAACATCGACTTCCAGGAGTTCATGATCATGCCCGTCGGGGCCGCGTCCTTCTCCGAGGGTCTGCGTTGGGGCGTCGAGACCTATCACGCCCTCAAGAAGGTGCTGACCGAGCGAGGGCTGTCGACCGGCATCGGTGACGAGGGCGGATTCGCCCCCAATCTCGAATCCAACGAAGCGGCGCTCACTCTCCTGATGGAAGCCATCGAAATGGCCGGTCTCCGGCCCGGTGACGACATGGCTCTGGCCATGGACGTGGCCTCGTCGGAGTTCTTCTCGAACGGCATGTACAAGTTGGCGGGCGAAGGTAGGGAACTCCCGCCATCGGCCATGGTCGAGTTGTTGGCATCCCTGACCGACCGCTATCCGATCGTCTCCATCGAAGATGGCATGGACGAAGAGGACTGGGACGGCTGGTCGGCGTTGACCCGAGAACTGGGCGACCGCTGCCAACTGGTGGGCGATGACTTGTTCGTCACGAACACCGAGCGGCTGGCCCGAGGCATTGCAACCAACACGGCCAACTCGATCCTCATCAAGGTCAACCAGATCGGATCGCTCACCGAGACCCTCGAAGCGGTCGGGATGGCGACTGCTGCCCGCTATTCGTCGGTGATGTCGCACCGATCGGGTGAGACCGAAGACACGACGATCTCCGACTTGGCAGTCGCCACCAACTGTGGCCAGATCAAGACCGGGGCGCCTGCCCGCAGTGACCGGGTGGCCAAGTACAACCAGTTGCTCCGGATCGAGGAACATCTGGGCGAGGCAGCCCGGTACGCCGGTCGCGGTTCGTTGGCCCACAGCAGTGGAACGGCGTGAGCTCGTTCGAGCCTCCGCGTCCCGTCTCGGTCGCAGGAGTACCGCATTGAGCCGTACCGTTGGCTGGCGAAGCAGCCTGCCGCTGGTAGCCATCGTGTGCGCGGCCATCGTCGTGCTCGTCTCCCTTGCCGTCCTGCCGGTGCGGAGCTGGATGGCGCAGCGCGAGTCGACCCAGCAGACGCAGGAAGATCTGGCGCGGGTCGAAGGCGAAGTAGCCGAACTCCGGACCAAACTCGACCTGCTCCAGACCGACGGCGAGGTGGAGCGAATGGCACGGGAGAACTTCGATCTCGTCTTTCCGGGCGAAGAGAGCTACCGGATCCTGCCCGCGGCCGAGACCGGCAGTCCCTGAGGGACCTGACGGACGGAACTCACCGAGGCAATGGAACGAGGTGGGTTCCGAGGCCACCGTGGTGCTTGGCGTCGACCGGGCGAGCCGTCTAAGTTGCCGCCATGCTGCGAATCGTCCCGCTCGAATGTGGCCGCCTTTCCGCTGACAAGGCGCAGATGATGATCGGGGGAACGGGTCAGGTCATCCTGCCCGTTGCGTCCTGGTTGATCGAGCATCCCGCTGGTCGACTGGTGTTCGACACCGGGCTGCATCCGGAACTGCAGACCGATCCCAGCCGGATCGGCCGATCGGCCGAGATGTTCGGCATCGACTTCACTGCCGGCCAGGAGATTTCCGGGCGCCTGGCCGGCGCCGAGGTCGATCCCACCGACGTGGACCTCATGGTCTTCAGTCACCTGCATTTCGACCACTGCGGAGGCACGGCCTTGGTGCCCGACGCCCGGGTCGTGGTGCAACGAGCCGAGTGGGAGGTGGCACACCGGGAGAAGCTGGTGGCGGCCGGGGTCTACAACCCCGACGACTTCGACCTGGGCCACGATGTCCAACTCCTCGACGGCGAACACGACCTGTTCGGCGATGGTCGTGTCACCTGTGTTCCGACACCCGGGCACACGGCGGGCCACCAATCGCTGCGGGTGCAACTCGACTCCGGTCCCGTGGTTCTGACGGCCGATTGCATCTATTTCGAAGACCAGTTGACCGAGATGACGACTCCGCCCTTCGGTTTCGATGTCGCAGCGCAGATCGAGTCCATGCAGCGTCTGGCCGCCATGGGTGCTGCCGGTGATCGCCTCATTTTCGGACATGACCTGGCGCAGTGGGAGTCGTTGCCCGCGGCGTTGACCTGAACGTCGCCACGAGCCGGTCAGGGCGTCGCGAAGTCGATTCGCCGATTGGCCTGCTGCTGTTCCGGTGTCAGGTCGGGGTCTTCGAGAAGTTGGGTTTCGCCGTAGCCGACCGAGGTCAGCCGATTGGTCACGCCCCGCTCCCGGAGCGCCACGACGACCGCATCGGCCCGAGCTTGACTGAGAGCCTGGTTCGATCCGTCGTCTCCGCGGCTGTCGGTATGGCCCCCGACCTCGATGTCGGCAGTCGGATTGGCGATCAGGATCGCGGCCGCAGCATCGAGGGTGGGAAGTGACTCGGCCACGATGGTGCTGGTGCCGGACTCGAACAACACGGGGGACAGGACGAAGAGTTCGTTGAGCGCCGCCGTTGTCTGATCGGCCAGATTCAGCGTGGTCTCGGTCGGCACTGCGGTCGTCGGCACTGCGGTCGTCGGCACTGCGGTCGTTGGCACTGTGGTCGTTGGCACTGTGGTCGTCGGCACTGTGGTCGTCGGCACGGTGATGGTGGGTTCCGTGGGGGTCGGAGTCGTCGGGGCGACAGCCGTTGGCGCTGTCGCTGAGGGCGAAGCCGTCTCGAGGGTCTCACGCTCGATTCGCAGCCGGTTGTCGACCCGCAACACGCCCGGGGTGCCGAGGGCGACCACGCCGGCGGCCGTTCGGGTCGCATCGGAATCGACGACACCGGTGAGGATTGCACTGCCCTCTCGAGCCCTGGCATCGATGCCGAACTCGGCCTCGACGGGGGACAGATCGGGTGACGGGCCGGTCGCGAGTGCAGAGGTCGACCTCACCTCGGCCGATGCGGTCTGGTCGGAGTCGTCTCGCAGGGTGCCCCACCCCAGGGCCAACAACACCGCAGCGATCACCGCGAAGGCAACCAACACGATCTGATCATCAGCGGTGACGCCCCACTCGGGCACGATCTTCTGACGATCGCGATCCGCGCGCTGGGTCCGGTTCGGCTCTGGTTCCACAACCGTCACCGACGTCGACACAGAACGAAAGGTCGCGAGATCCGACGACGATCGGCGGTTCGAGCGGCGACGAATCGGCCCCTTTCCCAGAAGTTTCCCGTTCGTTGGGGCACGGGCAGGATTTCGTGCAAGAATCGCCCGATACTGTGGTCCGTCCGCGAGGATGCGATCGTCAAGCAATCAACGTCAAGCAATCAACAGAGATAGGGGAAACCGTGGAGATATCGGTCGAGGTGAATGGTGCGACGCACACGAGTGATGTGGAGCCCCGGACCTTGCTGGTGCACTACATTCGCGACGTCGTTGGCTTGACGGGCACGAATGTCGGTTGCGACACCTCATCGTGCGGAGCCTGCACTATCCACGTCAATGGCGAGGCGGTGAAGTCCTGCACCATGCTGGCCGTCCAGGCCGACGGTCAATCTCTGACCACCATCGAAGGGCTTGCCAACGGCGATCAGATGCATCCGATGCAGGAAGCGTTCATGGAGTGCCACGCCCTCCAATGTGGCTATTGCACTCCGGGGATGGTCATGGCTTCGATCTCGCTGCTCGACGAGAATCCGAATCCGACCGAGGCCGAGGTCCGCGAGGGCCTGGAAGGCAATCTCTGTCGGTGCACCGGCTACCACAACATCGTCAAAGCCGTCCTGAGCGCTGCTGGAGGTGCCAAGTGATTCCCGTTTCCTTTGACTACGCACGGGCCGGGTCAGCCGACGAGGCCATCGCGCTGCTGGCCGAACATGGCGACGAAGCCAAGCTCATGGCCGGCGGCCACTCGCTGCTGCCGATGATGAAGCTCCGACTCGCCTATCCGGCGATGGTGATCGACATCGAACGAATCGCCGATCTCTCCTACATCAACGACGGTGGCGATCATCTCGCCATCGGTGCCCTGACCCGGCATCGTGCCATCGAGACCTCCGCCCTGGTCGCCGAACATGCCCCGCTGCTGGCTCATGCCACCAGTCAGGTCGGTGACCCGCAGGTGCGACACCGCGGGACCTTCGGCGGATCGCTCGCTCACGCCGACGCAGCAGCCGACCATCCGTCGGTTCTGCTGGCCATGGGCGGCACCGTCGTCGCCAAGGGCCCCGGTGGAGAACGAGAGATCGCGGCCGGAGACTTCTTCGCCGGATTCCTCGAGTCCAGCCTGGCCGCCGATGAGATGATCACCGAGATCCGGATCCCGAAGCACACCGGAGGCGGCTGGAGCTTCCAGAAGTTCAACCGTCGGGCTCAGGACTGGGCCATCGTCGGGGCAACCGTCCAGCGCAACAACGGTTCGACTCAGGTCGCGTTGGTCAACATGCACCCGACCCCGATTCGGGCTGCCGCGGTGGAAGAGGCCCTGGCTGGAGGGGCGTCGGCCACCGACGCCGCAGAGCAGGCCCACGTTGGCATGGAACCGTCCTCGGATCTGAACGCAAGCGTCGACTTCCGGAACCATCTTGCGCGTGTTCTGGTCCGTCGGGCCCTCAACGAGGCCGGCATCGACTGATTGTCGTTGTTGCGGTCCTTCACCGTTCGACCACAACGAGCCAGCTTCGGCTGGCTCGTTGTGCGTTTTGCCCGAAGCCGTTTTCCCCGAAGCGATGGGGGGAATCATCACTCGGAGAACAGCGTTAGCCTGAACCATGCGCGAAATTCTCAAGGATCTCGAGCGATGGCAGAAGCAAGGCAAGAAGGTTGCCGTTGCTCGGGTCGTCGACATCGAAGGGTCGGGCCCCCGGCTGCCCGGGGCCGCGATGGCGGTGAACGAGGACGGCGACGTCGCCGGTTCCGTCAGCGGCGGCTGTGTCGAGGGTGCGGTGGTCACCGAGGCATTGCAGTGCATCGAGGAGCAATCCCGGAAGATCGTCACGTTCGGGTACAGCGATGACGAGGCCTTCGCCGTCGGCCTGACCTGTGGGGGCACCATTCACCTCTATCTCGAGCCTCTCGACTGGTGAGCGACTCGACCCCCCTGTTCGATGTTCTTCGGGCCGCCATACGCGACGAGGAACCCATTGCGCTGGCGACCGTCGTCGAAGGCGGCGTCACCGGCGGCAAGTTGCTGGTCCGGCCCGACCATGAGCCCCTCGGCACCCTGGGCAACCCCGACCTCGATCGGGTCGTCCTCCGAGATGTGTTGGGTGAACTGGCGTCGGGCACCTCGGGTATTCGCCACTATGGCGAGAGCGGCGAGGCTCGGCAGGAAGAGGTCTCGGTTTTCATCGAGAGCTTCGCGCCGCCTCCCCAGATGTTGATCTTCGGTGCAGTCGACTTCACGGCCGCGTTGTCGCGGGTGGCCAAGGTGTTGGGCTACCGGGTCACGGTGTGTGACGCCCGGCCTGTTTTCGCCACTCGTCAGCGCTTCCCCTATGCCGACGACGTCGTCGTTGACTGGCCTCATCGCCTCCTGGCCAAGGTCGGTCGAGATCTGGGGCCACGAGACGCCATCTGCGTGCTGACCCATGACCCCAAGTTCGATGTTCCTGCCGTGATCGCTGCGCTGGAGACCAATGCTGGATTCCTGGGTGCGATGGGGTCCCGGCGAACCACCGAAGACCGCAACAAGCGCCTGCGGGACGAAGGTGTGA
>ERZ888423.3503-NODE-3503-length-10237-cov-10.518562_pt1 | contig 10237 bp, 4 predicted proteins | sample MGYA00520523_ERZ888423 | MGnify/ENA primary metagenome ERZ888423 (study PRJEB32303, sample SAMEA104408611) | aquatic metagenome | biome: Brackish water; feature: Pelagic; material: water | place: Baltic Sea | collected 2014-06-08T10:24:00 | depth 30,27 m ...
TGATCCTTTTTTATCCGACTCTGCTATGGCATAAAACAACCCTGTAACAACGTCTCGAATTGGGTTGTATGCCATCCATCCGGGGTTGTAGTTGATAAGCACGTTACGCAGATACGTATTAAACCCACCCAAGACACTGAGTATGTAGTCCATCGCTCCGCTTGCCCTTGATAGCATTGGAACGCTCATGTTCTGAAGTGAATGATTTAGCGTGTCGCTATTAAAGTGAATCAGGAATGTTTGACCACCTTTCTTCACGACGACGTACTTAGGGTCATTAGGGTACTGACCTGCGTCTCTGACCTCCCTCCGCATATCATCGATGTTCTTCATCGTGTACTTATCGTTGTCCATTGGCGGGCGGAACTTGTTGTTGTAGATCGTGTAAGACTTGGTCTTTATTTCACCACTCTCAAGCAAGTCCTCTACCTTGGCGTTACCCAGTGCGCTTAGCAGCTCTAATAATTTTTGGGAGACTTCATTTTTTCTCGCCCGAATAATTTTCTTTTGAATATCTTCTATTGATTGCAGCAGCGGATTTACAGGCAGGGTCTTTCTACCCTTGGCTTTTAGGCTTTCGCTACCCACTATCGAGAATCCTCGCGAGCCAATACCGGCTCTATATTCATCGTTTTCAAACTGCGCGGCGAAACCCTTCAAAGGAACGTAGAACTTGAAGTTTGCTTCCCAGTCGTCTTTGGTGTCTGTATCAAGCAGCTCCGCTTCTACCATACGCGCCCTGCTCTCGTCGTGCATTTCATAGACCTTGGCTGCTATTTTCTCCATAGCCGGAGCAGTGCCCTCACGCTCAGCCATGCTTAGAATTGCTTCTGACTGGGCATACGTCATACCGCTCCCTGTGTCTTGAAACTTCAGAGGGTCTGTCTTGTAGCGGTTCAGCAGTTCTCTCTGAGTCTCCAGCGCTACTGTGTGGTCTACGCCATCGTCGTCGAGCAACCTTTCAATTTCATTTTCGGTGCGAGCGATCAACTTCTCTTGATTGGCTTTGACCTTGGCTGCTATAGAATCGTTTCTTTCTGGCGCGTGCTTAGCCAGCAAATAAGTGCCGACTGCCTCCACGTCGAACCCTGCTTTGTAAATCATCTCTCCGAGTGGGTCTATGCGGTTCTTGTGAAACTCGTCTAAGTCTTTTTGAACCCTGCCGTGCGAAAGGTTTTCCTGATCTCTCGGAGACAATCCCGCAGGCAAACGACCATATCCAAGGAACTCCGCAGCTTGATCTTCAAACTCTCGAAGCGGCTGATACCTGTCGCCAAACCACTTCCATATCTTCGTTTCTCTAAATCGGCGGGCTAGGTCAGCCTGAGAGTCCATCTCATCATTAAAGCTAAACTGATAATTCGATGGCGTGCCGTCGTCAAGTGTTCCTGTCTCTTCGTTTATCTGCTTGCGCTTAATGAAGGAAAACTTCTCAACGTCGTCATAGACAACGTCCTTGGCTATTACTAGGTTGCCGACCTGAACAACCTGGGTGGCACTCACAACTGGGGTCTGATTAGCCAGATCGTAGTAAAACGAGTGTCGCTCAGGGTTCATTGATATTTGAGTCCAAGCCGGATCATCCATGTAACGGATAAAGTCTAGCCTGTTTTGCTCATGGTCAGCCGCAACGTAATTGCCCTCGATAGTTGCGATGGTGTTCTTGTCCGCACCTACAGCTATCTTTGTAGCCCCCTTCTCTGGGACAGCAAAAACAACATCTTTGAGGCTGATGGTTGGGTAGTAGCCCAGTCGGCGTCCTGCCGCTCCTGCTTTCGCGTTTGGTCTGGATTCGTGCATCGTGACAATGTCCGCCCGCTCATCCATAGGAAGCCTAGAGTACGAGGGGATGTCCAGACGAGAGCCATATCTCTGACCGTCAACCAGCGCATCCGACATCCAATAGCTTTCTTTGCTGCGACCGTCTCGCTCTGTGCTCGTTCTTTTCAGGGCGCTAACGTAATGCGAATCATCCTTTAAGGGAGCTATCATGTCAGGATGCATCGGCTTAACGTAACGACCTTCTTCTCTGAAGATGTCATTAAGCTCAGCGGCAGTTATGTTGCGATCAATTCGATCCTGCACCGCTTTCTTTAGCTTGGGAGATGTTCTTTTTTGCTCAGGTCTACGGGTCTCACGAATAGACCGCGAGTTCTCTTCGTTGGTGTCTACGTCTTTGAGGGCGGCTTGACTTTTGACAGGATCAGCTTGCTTAACCTGTCTGCCATTAGGTTGATTTGAGTTTTTGACATCTGGCTCGCCGCCTGATTGAACTCGTCCTGCTCCTGACTGCTGTGCAGATCCGACTGATCCAGATAGCTTCTGTCCTCGTTCTTGACGCGATTGGACGATTTTTCGGAATTCTGTTTCGTAGTCTGTTGGCTCCGACTTTGCATTGCCCACTCCTAGTTGCTTGTATAAATCTTTCTCTGGATACCAGATTATAGCTTGCAGTGCGCCCATATTAACAGGGGCTTGACCTGAGGTATCATTAACTTTGCTTAGAGCCATCCTCATAACGCTGCGAATGTACTCTCTTTCCTTGCCGTTTTGAGGGGCTTGCTTTTCGCCCTGCGATTTCTTGAAAGTATTAGCAGCTTTATTGATCGTGTTCTTTGCTTTAAATCCACCGTTAGCGTAAGCAGACTGAACCTTCGTTGCATAAGCTATGGCGTAATCGTCATCCTTCGCGAGCTGTGCTCTGTTGATTCCATCGCTCTTAAGTTTAGATTTGTAGTCTGGTCCTAATGCAACCTCTTTAAACTTAGCCATCTGCGCAGGCAGCACCCTATCGGCATCAGCCATCAAGGTTCCAGTCAACCTACCCCAAGTTCTCATGAACCATCGGTCCATAGTAAGTGGGTTAAAGTTTCCGTTGAGATTTTGGTAAAATCCCCCGCCGATTTTCGGACCAATAATGGCAGAACCTTTTAGTTTGGTTCCCATCAGCTCGCCAGAAACTTTAAGATCGTAATCAGTCTTAAGCTCTTTTACCGTAACATCAACATCCATAAACATACGAGTGTTGTCGACTCCTACCTTGGCGACAAGCCGATTGAGTAATGCAAAAGCTTGCTTCATTGCTCCAGCTTCTTTGCCTACGCCAAAATCAGGGAACACCTTGCTATCCCTATAGTTCTGGTAGATTTTAAACGTGTTAACAGAGTTCTCTGGCACTGACGCGCCGTTTGATGTGATAGCCATAATTGACGTAAAGGCAAACTTGGCGTTGGGATCAGTCGCAAGCTCTGGAAATTCTTTAGCTGCTATGCTCATGGCGTTAGCGACCTTCTGCTGATACCACTCACCAGCATTACCGTCTGTCTTCATCGCCTGAACAGCTTCATGGGCAATAAGATCTGAAACTATTGCCGCGTTCTCGTCAGTCTGATCTCCTAAGGTTCTTCCGCCGGTAGCTGCTCTTACTCTGGCGTCAAATGCCTTGGCTAAGTCAACAACTACTCTAGCACCATTCCGGCTTGTCCCCGTTATATCTAGAGACTCAGTGCCATAAAGCACGTCTGACGCTGTGATGTCTTGAGCAACCTTGGGAAGTTCTGACTTGCTGATGAAGTTCATAGCATCAATGTCGGACTGGAGACCGTCTAGATCTCTCTCCTGAACATAGTCATAGGACAGGAACTTTCCATCTTCTAGAGTGATAACGCTTTCAGGGTCTGTTTCAGACAGCAGACCTTCAACTAGATTGTCGAACTGGTTATCTTCTAAACCTTTGAACTTAGTGCGTAACTGCTTCTCTGTTACTTGACCCTTATCACTTATGAATTCCCAAGCTTTGAAGGAGGTTTCTCTCCCTACCTGAGGGTCAAGTGGGGTGTTGTATGAATTTTTTCCGGCGGCTAATAATTTTTCGCGGTGTTCCTGCAAGGCAGTAATTGTCTCTGCCTTGGTCTGACCCAGCAGCTCTTCAGCGCCAGTAAACGTTCCGTCAGCAGAGGTGTACCACTGCTCTGCGCCAGCCTCCGCCGCATCATCGTCAAAGTAGACTGTGTAGCGATCACCATCGGCAAACGTGATGATCTGCTCGCCGGTATCATCCCAGTTATCTGCCTTCTTAAATGTGGGTTTCTTATCAGTAGCCTTGAGGATTACCTCGGTACGTGACGACTCTGCCGCTACTGGAGATCTTTGTACATCTGGTCGTTGACGTTGCCCAGTCGTGTCTTGTGGCGATCCCTCCACAGGGGTATCGGCTCGCCCTTGGACAACGCTTCCTTCGCCATCTGGTCTAGTTGATCTGGGCTGTACGCCCGTGTCGCTTCCGGCGACTGGCGGTGCCCGAACTTGTCCTGATATGCCTGTAGGTTGGGAGGTGTCGGCGGGGCGGGGATTTTCACTAGTTTCATTGATAACCTCTGGGGGTTTTGCTGTCTTTAAATTCGCATCTCGAACCTGCTTAATATAATTGTACGCCAATGGAGCAGCGGCTTGAAGCTCTTTAGGGTTCGAGTGGAACAGTGCGCCAAGCTGAGCAAACACCTCCTGACGATATCTGGCATTTAGCCCGCCATTGGGTTTTGTCGTGTCCAGAATATCAGATTGTAGGTCATTGAAAGGATAGTTGAACCGCTTACCTGTTGGGGTTTGGTCAAGCCAGTTGTTAAACAACTCCCGCATGATACCGCCCATGGCAACGCTAGGCTCGCTAGCCTCATCACTAATCTCCATACCAAAAGCTTTGTTCTTTGAGCTTAGGTTCATGTCGAAATCTGCCGCGTGGTAGACTTCGTGCGTCATACTCCACGCCATCTCGCTTAGCTTGTCACCGCCCTGTAATGACTCTCCAATAAGACTCCGGCTAAACGACACGCCCCTACTGCGCTGACCGGTCATAGCCGGTGCCTCTACATCAGCATCATCATGAACGTAGACCCCTGTCACCTTGTCCATAAACAGCTTGGGGACGCCGCTAGCGCTTAGATCCGCCATGACGCCTGCAACCGCATTAGTCACAGTGGTCGCTTCAGTGCCGAACGCTTCTTCTATAGTTGGCAGACTTTTCCCTTTAGGGCGGTCTGGCGTTTGAATCATCAGTGACGCATTTCTATCGAATATCCTGTCAACGTCATCTTGGTCTATTGCCTCAACAACAACGTCGAGGTTGCTGGGGTCTTGCGCCTCTGGGGTAGCCGCTACAATAGACAACTGTAATAGCTGCTCTTGGTATGGAGTGGCAACGTCAGAGAGTGGCGCGTCGAACCTATGCTCTGGACCGTATGGTGTCTTGGCTTCTGGCACTACAACCGTACTCAATGATTCTTGAGTTTGGGGTTGTTGTATTTCCCCGACCGCTGAATTTTGCTGATCGGCTGGCAGTGCTCCCTCCGTGATATTTACGGGGGCTTCTGAAGCGTCAGCGCCTATAGTTGTCGCTTGGCTTGTCTGTTCTTGCATGTAAGGACGGTTAGTATTCGGGTCTAGAGCGCCATCCTTATTCCATGTTATGGCTAGTTCGCCAGTAACGGGATCGACAGGGCGTTCACTTTGGACCTCGTCACCAACCCGAGTCTTGCCTTGATTGGCAGGGTCCTCGTAAAAATTGAGCACCTCTTCTATCTTGGATCTAAACTCAGGGTCCCTGCCGGTATCAGTCCTAACTACCTTTGCATCGTCGCCGTAATTGACTTCTCGGTCGTACCGCCCTGTGACTTTCTTTGCTGCAATAGTTGGCGCGGCAATCGCTGTACCGCCAAGCAAAGATACCGCTGCCACATTGACCAACTGGCGACGACCATCTTCTGTCGTTAGCAACTGACCGTACTCTTTCGCTGGACCTTCGCCGTAATTGTTGTTGACCCAAGTGATAGCGTCACGCTCAATGAGCGCTTGAAGCACTTCGGTGCCAACCTCTGCACCTCCGATCACCATGAGGTCTTTGAGAGCTTGTATTTTCCACGGGGCATTGTCGACTAGACGGCTGGCAATAAACTCCTGAAAGTCTTTCTTTGCAGTTGCCGGAAACATGCCGTCAAAAACCCTAATAAACGGCAAGGCATCTAGCGCACCAGTAGCAACACCAACACCCAGCGCAGCAAACGGAGCTTCAACACCGGTCTGCTGTAAGATTTCCGCAAACGAGCCGCCTGTCCCCTGAAGTCCAGAGCCGACTGCGCTGGTGGCTAACCCTGTTACTGCTGCTGCTTTTGCGGCTTTAGCTTGGATGACTTTCGCTGCCGCCTCTTTTGCAATGTATTCAGCCGCGTCCTTTTCCAATCCAGCTTTAACAAACTCCTCCGCCCCCTGTTTCGCCAGAGCTTCAGCAAATGCTTTTGCGCCCTGCGTAACTGCCTGCTTAGCTATTGCTCCACCAACTCCGCCTGTGCCTATCATTAGTGCGATATCAGGGACCAGCGTGCCTAGCGAATACGCCATCCAGCTTCCAGCATCTTTCGCCGAGCCAATGTCTGTAAAATTAACAACAGCGCCAGAGTAGGATTTCGCCTCATTCATGTTGCGGACGTAATCTTCCATGCCCGATTGAAGAAGGTCCTCGTTGTCAGTTACCGAACCGTATGCGGCAACTAGCCCGCTGCCGAGAGCTTGCATCTGATTGCCCCCAGCATAGAGACCCTTGCTGAAGTCGTTCATATCGCTGCCCGAGTTGTCGCTCGGAAGGTCTATGCTTAACGGGGCAGGAGGCTTTCCATCCCCATAGAACTCATCCCAATATGCTGCTTTGTCATACAACTTGCCGGAGGTAATGGGCATTATTTATTCCTATTTTGCGTCCAGTGGATAGCCCAACTTCTTCATTTCTGTTTTGAATGCTTCTGGATCTTCTAGCTTGCCGTCCTTACCAAAAAACGACGCTAGATTTGCGACTATCCTCGGGTTCCATCCTGCATCAGGTATAACATCCCCAAGGGTCATTCCGCCTTTCCCTTTGTCCCCAAAACTGATTGGTGCAGCCTTTAGCTTTTCTTCAGCAGCAACCACCCACCTCTCGGCTCTTGTGATCAAATGATCGATTTTGTTCGGGAATAAAAGCTCCTCTTCGATGTTTGAGCGCATACGGCTCACTTGATCTGGAGTTAGCGTTTGTCCTGATGGCATGTTGGCAATATCTGGGTCTAAGCCCAGCATATTTGAAGTGCTGCCTCCACTCTTGAGAGCATATAGGTTCTTCTGAACACGGGATTCTACCGCCTCATTATAGGTTTTTACGCCGTTGTCGCCCTTCTCGTCGCCATATTTCGCATAAATTGCCGCCTGCCTCGCCATGCCAGACATTACTGGTCCGACCTGTGTAAACATGTGAGCTGCACCCGCCACGGCTTGGGTGGCATCTTTCATGTCAACCCCGTACCTATTGCTGCCAGAGGATCTGCCTGCCGTCAAGTCAGGAAAATAATAGCTTGTTTGTGTCGGATCGTTTACGTCCTCTACCTCAACGACTAACAGTCCAGATAGATTGCCTTCACTGGCTGTTGCGTCCCACATCGCCATGCCATTCACCTGCCAGTCACCTTTTCTCATCCGTTCTGGCGCGTTAACAAAAGTCTCGTCTAACCGCGTCCCTATCAAAGGTGAACTAGCAAGACCAAGCGTCTGAGTAAGCGCCACCCTTGTTGGAGTATCTTTTCGGATGTCAACGTCTTCGCCATTAGAGAACCTCTGGAAAAAACTACCAATTACTTTTCCGGCGTTTGCTGCTGACCTTTGCACGGCAACGTTAGCGTCAAAGAGTCCGCTACCTTCCAGACTTAACATCTCCTGATACGTTTTCATCAAATCTTCATTTGAAAAGTTGCCGCTAGCGCCAGCACTGGCACGTTCCCATAGCCCGTTTAATAACTTCGCATCCGTAAACCGCTTTGTCTGACTTTCTGCTTGCACTCTCGCCCTTTCCGCCTCCTTCGTTTGCTCGGCGAGCCTAGCTGTTTCAGCCTTAATCCTCATGCCTTCAAGGCTAAGTGGGTTATTCGCGGCTTCGGCACGGATGACTGCGGCATCAGCAGCAACCCGCCTAGCCTCTGCTTCAGTCGCTTCGGTCTTTGTTTTGCGATCCAAAAGCCCAAAATTCCGGTCAGACTCTTTTGTCTTTAGATCAAATTCTCTTTCATTGGTATCCGCTGTTTGCTGAAAGGTTCTGTCAGAATTTGCCTGAGCTTTTTTGCTTTCGCTGTTTCGGTATTCGGTGTCTAACTTCTCCTGCTTCTTTTTCTGCTGCGAGTCTTGGTACGAACCCATAAGACCAAACCCAGAGGTAAAGCCGTCCGCAAACCCGCTGTAATTATTTATAGCCATAATAAATACCTAGTCGAATAACTTTTTTAACAAGAATGCAACGCCCAAGCCGATTGCGACTGGGGCTGCCAACGTTGATAGTGCTGCTATAGCACTACTTGAGCTGCCTGCTGCGGCTGCTGTTGCTGCGCCTGCTTCAGCGGCAACGGCTCCTGCTCCGGCTGCTCCTGCTGCTCCCGCTCCTGCTGCACCTACTGCACCGGCTTCTGCCGCGACAGCACCTACTGCACCCGCTTCAGCAGCGACTGTGCCTACTGCGCCTGCTTCGGCGGCAACTGCGCCTGCGGCACCGACGTCAGCTATAACTGCGGCACCCTCTGCGACTGGCGTAGCAATTGAGCCTACCGCTCCTACGTCAGCAGCAACTGCTGCACCTTCTGCGACAGGCGCTCCCGAGCTGGCAAGGCTGGTGGAAAGCTTTGATTCGGCGACAGGTGGCTTGATCGCAGAAAATGCGCCTTTAACATCCTTAACCTTTTGATATTTATTCAGCCCGTACATCGCGCCTATGCCACCAACGGTCCCGAGTGTCTGCGTCTGCTGCTGCTGCTTAGCCGTTTCAATTGCGAGTCGTTGCTGATTCTCGACACTTTCAGCCTTAGCGACTGCCGACAAACCTCTATTCGCTACGTTTCTAAGCCCGTAACCGGCTGCCAGCATTGTCATTATTTGCCCACTCCTCTAGCTTTTTGAGATATCCCGCTAAGCGATCCTGTCAACAGGCTCGTCCGGCGATCCTGATCCCGAAGCTTGGTATCGTTAAGTCCTCCAACCAATGCAGAGACCTGACCCTGACCAGACCCGACAGACGAGTTGCCAGCCAGTCCGAAGCGCTCATTGGCTCGGTTAGTCATGCCCTGAACGTTCGCGCCTTGATCCATTACAGAACCTCTGGTGCGAGACAGGTCTCCAGCAAGAGACCTTGTTCCAGTTGCGGTGATCTCGTTCGCCATGAAGTTTTCAACGGGCGCAAACCTTGCGTTGTAGTCCCGCGTTTGCGCTCGAATAAGATCGGCGTACAACTTATCTCCGGGGTTATCTCTCTTGTCCATTCCTCGGTACTTGTTGGGATTGATGTTTGAGTAGGCGTTGTAGTTCTGACCTGTGTACTGTGGCACTCCGCGATTGGCGTCGTTCTCAGGGTTGGGGAAGTAAAAGCTCTGAACCTGATTAGAAACACTAGGGTCAAGCATTCTTAGATATTGATCAAAATCGAAGTTGAACATTAGCCTCCACCTCCCAAGCCATATCTAGCGCCCATACCAACGGCAGTACCCGCGATGTTTTGTATGCTGGATGATCGGGCAAAGTCTCTTTCAGCTTGCGATCCAGCTCTATCGACGCTTGATTGAAGCCTTTCGATGTTGCCTGATACTGCGTCGGTCTGAAGCCCTTGACCCATCTTGATGACGTTTGCCAAGCCTTGGTAAGCTGCATCGGTGTTGCCCAATCCAGCGTCAGCACCAGCCAAGCCCATGCCTCTTGCTTGCGCCGATCTCAGAGCGTTTGACTCTCCTTGGAACGCGCCAGACATCGGGTCAAAGCCGCGATTGAAAGCGCCCCTGTTCAAGTCCCTCAGACCGCCTTCGTAGATGCCTGCGGTCTGCGTAGTAGCTGCCGCCATTGATCGATCATATGCAGGCTGCCCAAACTGATTTAACGTGTCTTGGATGTAAGCATTCTCCAGAGGAACGAATGTCGAACCGTACCTTTGAAGCGCATTTGCTGCCTGTTCTGCCAGCGCTAACTTACTTTCCATTTCTTTAGGGTCATCACCACCGCCGCCACCACACATACTTATACCTCTCGTTTCATTATTGTCCCGACCTCACTGAAGCCAAGACGCTTTATTAGCTTCCCGTACCCACTACCGGCTATGCCGCTTGTGATACCAATGCAAACTTCGTGGGCATTTTTTTGTTCCGCCCAATTACAAAAATTGCCGATCATTGTCCTAATGTGATCACCG
>ERZ888423.3505-NODE-3505-length-10234-cov-8.456135_pt1 | contig 10234 bp, 7 predicted proteins | sample MGYA00520523_ERZ888423 | MGnify/ENA primary metagenome ERZ888423 (study PRJEB32303, sample SAMEA104408611) | aquatic metagenome | biome: Brackish water; feature: Pelagic; material: water | place: Baltic Sea | collected 2014-06-08T10:24:00 | depth 30,27 m ...
CGAGTTGGTCGAAGGTGCACCCGGCCGGGTCGCGGTCCGGGCGCCAACGCACGAAGCGCACGGTATGGCGGAATCGCCGCCAGCCGGAGTTGCCTTCCATCTGGTCGTAGGCCACCTCGGCGACCCGCTCCGGCCGGATCGGGGTCCAGCGCTTGTCGGCAGCGGAATTCCACCGGCTGGGATCCCCGTCTTTCATCTCGCCGTCTCGCATCGGTTCGAGTTCCGCCAGCAGCCTGATCCGGTCGGCCGTGCTGAATGAGGCTGCACCGCCTACCATCTGGAGCTCACCGTCGTCCCGGTAGAGGCCGAGCAGAACAGACCCCACCCCGTGGCCGCTCTTGTGGATGCGGTATCCCATCACCACACAGTCGGCGTCTCGGGCATGCTTGACCTTGACCATCTCGCGGCGCCCCGGGAGGTAGCGGCCGTCCAGCCGCTTGGCGATCACACCGTCGAGACCGGCGCCTTCGAAGGTGTCCAGCCATTGCTCGCCCAACCGGGGATCCTCGGTGACCCGGGTGACGTGACACCACGGTCCGGCACCGACCGCGTCGGCCAAGGCCCCGCGGCGCACCCGCAGCGGCTCGTCCATCAGTGAGCGGTCAGCGGCCGCCAATGCATCGAATCCGATGAAATGCGCGGGGGTCTGCTCGGCCAGCGTCCGCACCCGGCTCTGCGCGGGGTGAATGCGCTGCGACAGCGAGTCCCAGTCAAGCCGGGTGCGACCATCCACCTCCCGGGGAACCACCACTTCGCCGTCGAGCACGCACCGATCCGTCAGCTGTTCGCGCAGGGCTGTGACCAGTTCGGGGAAGTACCGACCCAGATCCTTGCCGGTGCGGGACTGGATCACCACCTCGTCAGCGTCCCGGAAGACGATCGCCCGGAAGCCGTCCCACTTCGGCTCGAACAACCACACCCCGGCCTCGTCGGGAACGGTGGCCCGGGCTTTGGCAAGCATCGGGTCGATCGGCGGCAGCACGGGCAGATCCACCCTTGACATCCTGCTGCATCCGGCTCACGTCAGGCGAACGTTGAGAAAGCCTCCCGGCTGTGCGGTCCGATACGCAAAGACCGGCGAGTCCCGTACGAAACCGCACAGCCGCGGGCGGGCGGGCTCGGGTGCGGCGGGTCGTGCATGCGGGCGGCGGTTTAGTGTGCGGGTGTGAGCAGCGCCGGCCGGTTCGCACCCAGCCCGTCGGCGGATCTGCATATCGGCAACCTGCGCACCGCCGTGCTGGCATGGCTGTTCGCCCGCTCCAGCGGACGACGGTTCCTGATCCGCATCGAGGACCTCGACGACCGGACGCACGACGACGTGGCGCAGCGCCAACTGGCCGACTGCGCGGCGATCGGCCTCACCTGGGACGAGCCCCCGCAGTGGCAGTCGGCTCACCGGGAGCGTTACGACGCGGTGATCGGCGATCTCGTCGACCGCGAACTGGTCTATGAATGTTTCTGCAGCAGAAAGGACATCCTGAATGCGCCGCGGGCACCGCACGCACCCGAAGGCGCCTATCCGGGGACCTGCCGGACGCTGACCGATGCCGAGCGCGCCGCTCGCCGGGATGCCGGCCGCCCGCCTGCGCTGCGGCTGCGCAGCGATACCGCCGAGCACACCGTGACCGATCTGCTGCATGGCAGCTACACCGGCGTGGTTGACGACTTCGTGCTGCGAAGAGGCGACGGGGTGCCGGCCTACAACCTCGCGGTCGTCGTCGATGATGCACACTCCGGGGTCGACCAGGTGGTGCGGGGAGATGACCTGCTCGCCTCGTCGCCCCGGCAGGCCTACCTGGCGGGGCTGCTCGGCTATCCGCAGCCGGTGTACGCCCACGTTCCGCTGGCACTCAACACCGACGGCAAGCGACTGGCTAAACGCGACGGCGCCGTCATCCTCGCCGACCTCGGGGTGGGGCGGGCCTGGGAGCTGATCACCGAGTCACTGGGTTTACCGGCCGCCGACATGGCCGAACTGCTGCAGCGATTCGACCCGGCCATGCTGCCGCGGCAGCCGTGGATCTACCGGGGCTGATCTCAGGCCGGCAACTCCATCTGTCCCCATGGCGACCCGTAGGCGGCCAGCAAATCGAGGAAGGGCTCGGACTCGAAGCACTCCGGGCCCAGCACGCCGGTACCGCTCCAGGTCCCGGCGGCTAGAAGTTCCAGTGCCACAACGGGATTGATGGCGGTCTGCCAGACCACGCACTGGTGGCCGTATTCGGCCATCGACCATTCGTTGTCGACGACGTGGTAAAGGTAGGTCGAGCGCGGTTGACCGTCCTTACCGGTTCCGGTCACCCACAGCCCCGCGCAGGTCTTGCCTTTCATCTGCGGGCCGAGGGTGGCGGGGTTGGGCAGGCAGGCCGCCACCACATCGCGGGGGCTGACCCCGACGGCGCCCTTGTCGCTGCCCACCGTCACCTTCTCGGTGCGGTCGAGTCCCAGCTTATGCAGCACCTTGAGGACTTCGATGAACTCGTCACCGAGGCCGTATTTGAACGTCACTCGTTTGCAGTCGATCCAGCGTGGCATCAGGAGCACCTCCTCGTGCTCGACGTTGACGCACTCGACCGGCCCGATACCCTCCGGGAAGTCGAAAACCTCAGGCTCGCTGAATGGTTCGGTGACGAACCAGCCGCGGTCTTTCTCCCAGATCACCGGCGGATTGAGGCACTCCTCGATAGTGGTCCAGATGGAGAACGACGGCGCGAACTCGTATCCCTCGACGCTGAGATTGGCTCCGTCACGCACGCCGAGTTCGTCGATCTCGCTGAACAGGTTGTCCGATGCGTAGCGGGCGAAGACATTGGCCAGGCCCGGTTCGACACCCAAGCCGACCAGCGCCAGCCTGCCGGCCTGGATCCACTGTGGCTCGGCCTCGAACTGTTCGTCACCGAGTTTGACCCCGGTCAGCTCGTAGGGCTTCTCCGGGTGACGCTGTGACAGGCTCATCGCCATATCGATGTAGTCCGCGCCGCCGGCCAGGGACCCGTTGAAGATCGGCATCACGAACCGCGGGTCCACCGCGTTGACCACATGGGTGATGCCGTGCTCGCGCACCAGGGCCGCGACGGCCTCCGCTGAGGAGGCGTCCACCCGGGTGGCGCTGAATCGCGGGTCCGCCACTGCGCCGGCCGCCTGCTGAGCCCGATCCTCGTCGTAGTCGGCCACCACGATCCGGTCGAAGAAGTCACGCCGTTTGGCGATGGCACAGAATGCCGATCCCACACCGCCGGCACCGACCAGAAGAATTTTCATGTCCGAAAACTACACCGCGACGTCGAGGCTGGCCATGCCACGAAGGGTCACATGCGGCTTGTAGACGGGATCCCCCTCCAGCCGCGCCGACGGGAACCGCCTGGTAACCGCGGACAATGCGGCGGCGGCTTCCAACCGGGCAAGCGGCGCGCCGAGACAGAAGTGCGGACCCAGCCCGAAAGCCAAGTGCCGCAACGACGGGCGGACCGGGTCGAACTCGTCGGGCCGTTCCACGACTGCGGGATCCCGGTGTGCGGCGGCCAACAGCAACATCATGGTGTCGCCCTTCGGAATCCGGACATCCCCAATGGTCATGTCCTCCCCGGCGACACGACCCACCAATTGCACGGGCGGGTCGTAGCGCAACGTCTCCTCGACGATCGCCGACACCTTCCCCGCGTCGCGGCCCAGACCCGCCCAGTGTTCGGGGTGGCGCAGCATCGCCAGGATCGCATTGGCGATCAGGTTCACCGTCGTCTCGTGGCCGGCCACCAGCAGCAGGTTGCAGGTGGCCACGATCTCCTCCTCGGTGAGTTGGTCGCCGCTCTCCTCGACGGCGATCAAACCCGACATCAGGTCGTCGGCGGGGTGCGACCGGCGCAGTTGCAGCAGGTCCCGCAGGTACCCGCGTAGCCACAGTCCGGCCTCCAGCCGCTCCTGCATCCCCTGGGTCTGACCGGTGAAGGCGATGAACGGATCGAGGCCCTGGGCCAGGACGGTCGATGCGGCGCTGAACTCCGGCTCGTCCTCGATGGGCACCCCGAGCAGCCGGCAGATCACCGCGACCGGCAAGGGATGTGCAAGGTCGGCAATCGCCTCGAACCGGCCCTCGTCCGCCACCTTGTCCAAGAGCCCGTCGACCAGTGCGGCGATATCCGGTTCGAGGGATCGGACCACTTTCGGTGAGAACGCCTTGCTGACAAGCCTGCGCAGCCGGGTGTGGTCGGGCGGGTCGAGGAACAGGAATCCGGGGACACCGAACGGCCGGGCCTGCTCGCCGGCCGCGATGGCCCGCTGGGCGGTGGTCGACTTGAGCCGGTCACTGCATGACGACGGGTGCCGCAGCACCTCATCGCATTCGGCGAAAGTGGAGAACACCACCAGGTTGGAATCGGGCAGCTGTAACGGACCTGCCTCCCGAAGCTGCCGGTAGATCGGGTACGGGTTGCTGCGGTGGCCGGGGTCGAGCAGTTCCATCAGCAGCGCCTGCGGTGCGGCGGTCATGGGCCCAGTCTGCCTGGTGCGGATCAGGGCACCCGGGCCTGCCCGCACCCCGGCGGCACGGTGGGCCCCTTCGCGAGGGCGTCGCCCAACGTGGGTGCGTCCCGGTGGAGGTCGACGACCGGCGGTAGCGATATCTGGACCTCGTACATGATGCTGCCCGCCCCGGAGGCGTTGCGGCAGGTGAGCCCGACCCGCTTACCCGCCCCCGCGCCGAACCGGGCGTCGAAGGCCCGTCGCACCGCCCGGGACGACACCTGTTGGCCGGCGGCCTGCTCGAATATCGGGTCGAGCACCGTGCCGGCCTGATCGGCCAGGGTCGCGGCGATGCCGAAGTAGTCCGGCGGCGCGACGCCGGAGCAGGTGCCATGGGCGTACCACTCGTGGGTGGTCATGATCGCGGAGTCCGACATGATCGCCTTCAGATCGGTCTGCAGGGCCGGCGGCAGCGATACCGGGGTGCGGGATCGGTCGGGGGTGCGCTTGGGCACGTCGCAGTACTGTTCGGTGCTCGGCTGCGGCCACAGTCCGTGCAGGATAAAGGTCTCGCCCAGACTGCCGACATGGCCGGACCTGCACCCACTGTTGGACGGTTCGACCTTGCACAGACTGGGGCCCCAGGTCACCACCAGCAGGCTGGAACTGCTGGCCGACGCGACATCGGCCGGTCGGGGTTCACGGTCCAGGACGAGCACGCTGAAGGCGACGGCCGCGGCGACGACGACCGCCAGGGCGGCCGTCACGGAAATCACGGTCGCGTCGCCTCGCCTCATATCCGCCTATTCAACAGCGCAGAAGAGCGGCTCGCCACCAGATACAGTCTGGTCCAGTGAACGAGGTCGACCGCTGGTTCGAACGAACCGGGCGCGACGGCAGACAACCGGCCGCCCTGTATCCGAGCCTGCTGACCGGCCGGATATCCGGCTACCTGCGTTACCGGTTGCGGTATCCGCTGCTGATCGCCGTGGTGCGGTTCGCCGTGCACGTCGCCGAGTTCTTCATCCTGCTGTCCAGCCTGGGCGGGGTGGCGGCCTACACCGTGATGATGCTGCGGGCCGGCAGCCTGTTCGTATCAGGCGGATGGTGGGGCCTGCTGGAAGTGATGCGGGAACGGCTGCGGACGTTCGCCCGGTCCGGACAACGGGACGCCTCCGAGAGCGAGATCGGCCGATGGCTGGTGCTGGCGACACTCCTGGCGGTGGCCACCACGGTGGCCGGCGGCGTGGTCCTGCTGATGTTGCATCAGGCCGACACCGATCCGATTGCGCGCGTCTACGCGTTCCTGATCATCATCGAGTTCGCCATCGACCTTCCGGTGCGGGTGCTGCACTCCGGAATCTTCGCGACGCGACGGGTCTACAAACCCGCATGGTCGATGTTCCTGCCGACCGTGCTGCAGTTGGCGATCCTCGCCGTCGGCTTCTACTACTACCCCGCTGCCGCGATCATCATCGCGATCGTCGCCTGTAATGCGCTGGCCATCTGGATCACCGTGCACTACTGCCTCGAGGTGTACCGACTGATGGGTCTGCGTCCGCGATGGCGGCCAGCCGATCTGCGCTTCTGGCGTCACCTTCCGTCGATACCGCTGCGGTTGGGGGTAGAGACGACGCTCTCCGGGCTGAGTCTGCGCCTGGACGCGGTCCTGGTGCTGGCCCTGGTCGGGTTCTACGGGACCGACACCCGGACCTTCGACCTGACCGCCGGGCTGATGAGTTGGCAGCGCATCGACGCCTTCCAGTTCTTCTATCTGATCCTGCCGCTGTTCCGAGGCACCTACGAAAGCGCGGCGATCTTCTATTTCGACCTGGTGAGACTGCGCACCGTGCCGGCCATCCGCGACCTCCAACTGAGGTTCTTCCGAAAGCTGCTGTGGGCGGCACCGCTGGTCGCGCTGTTCTTCTGGGTGCTGGCCGCCGCTCTGGGAGTGCTTGTCCTGCACGATGTGCCGATCAGTTTCCTGCTCGCACTGATCCCGCTGTTCGTGGCGCGCAGCCTGATCGGCGTCTACCAGATGCGGCTGTTCGCCGAAGGACGCTTCGGCACCCACATCGGGACCTTCGTCCTCCTGGCGGTGCTGCTATGGCTGGTGTGGCTGAATCCCAATCCGGCCGGGGACCTCATCCAGATCACCGCCGCGATGATCGTCCAACTGCTGGTCCTGATCAATGTTCAGCATCTGCGGGACCGCCGGGATCCCGCGCTGCCGGTGCTGGTCCCACTGCGCGATTGGGCCGCATCGCTGGCCGCCGAACCCGGACCGGCGGTTGCCGGGACAATCACCATCCCCGAATCGGCCACACCCAAACAGAAGTCCGCTGCCGTGCACGTGATGCGGGAGACGCTGGACGGCAAGGGCTACGTCGCCTACGGATCGGCAACGACGCTGCTGTATTACCAGCGCTCCACCGATGACGCCGCCGGCCGGCGGGCCCTCCTGGAACTGCAGTCGATGACCGGCGGTACCGCGGGCCGTGGCCGGTCCATGGCCGCAACCGCACCGGACGGTCGCGCGGCACTGCAGGCAGTGCTGGCCCGGAACTGGCTGCCGTCGCCGGAGGACGTCACTGCGGGACCGCATGATCTGGCCGCCCTGAGGACCGAATTCCGGCGGCTCTTCCCGGACGGCGTCGCGTTCGACACCGAAACCCTCGACGGGGCAACCGATATGCGAACCCTCGACCCGACGCTGCTGGCCACCGCGGTGCGGGCATCGACAGCCAGCCTGGACGACGGCGATGACACCGTCGCACTGGCCGGCCGCTGGCTGACACCGCTGTACCGTGGCGCCACGTTGCGACTGCTCTTCATCCTTCCCGCCGATCCCGAACCGGCACTGTTCAGAAACTGGCTGAACACCGTTCGGGCATGGCATTTCGGTGCTGTTGATGCTCGCCCGGGAAGGGATTCCGGCCGTGGTTGAACCCGTCGACATCGACCGGCGTCTGGCAGAACCGGCAACCTACGAAGAGGTCATCCTGGGCATCTTCACCAAGCGCCAGCAGCGCGGTCAGGCCTTCACCGACGTCGCTGAGGGGGTCAGCTACTTCGACACCGCCACCAAGCGCCGGAGCCTGGCTCGCGCCATCGCCCGCAGTGTGGCCGCCGGGGAATACCGGCCGCAGCCGGTCGACCTCTGGTCCCTGGAGAGCAAGGACAAGACCCGCGCGGCACATATGCCGGGTTTCACCGACCATGTCGTGGGTTCGGCGCTCTACCAACTGCTCACCCGCAATGCCCGCTGCTACGGCCTGCCCGGGGTGTACTCCTACCTGCCCGGGCTGACCAATGCGGCCGCGATGCGAGCACTGGGTGCGTTCGTCCGCCGCCACCGCCGACGGGTCGGACCGACCGGGCCGCCACTGTATGTGCTGCAGTCGGACTTCGATCACTACGGCGACGGCCTGCCGGTCGGACCCGATGCCGCACTGTGGCCCATCCTGCGGGAGATCGCCGCGCTGGGAAGCCCGAGCGGTGAGCTGTCGGAGCGCACCTGGAACCTGATCACGGCGCTGATCCGGCCCGTCGTCCGGGATTCCGGCGGCGCGGAGTTCACCCGACTGGAGGGTGTCCCGATGGGGACGCCGATCGTCCCGGTGATCTCGAATCTGGCGGTGCTGCCGATGGACCGGGCGATTCTGGAGATCGACGGGATCTTCTACGCGCGCTACAACGACGACTTCCTGGTCGCCCATCCGGACCTCGCGGCGATGCACGAGGCCGACGCCCGGATCGACCGCGAACTCGGCCCCCTCGGCGTCCGGCGCAAGACGGCCAAGGAATGCCGCACCGCACTGAGCGCCACCGGAATGCCGTCCAGCGCCGATGCGGCCTACCGGGGCGGCAACCGAATCGACTGCCTGGGCTTGTCGGTCAGTCACGCCGGCGCGCTCACGGTCGGCCCGCATCGGCTGCGGCGCTTCATAGGCCGCGTCACCGCACGGATCGACGGGGCGGCGCCGGCGCTGTGGCCGCTGCCGGCCCATCAACGAGCGGGCCATCTGGTCGAGATGACCAATGTAATGCTGGATGTGGCGAGTCCCTTTGCCGTTGGGGGACTTTCGGCGCTGCTCGACACCACCACCGACCGGGGGGTGCTCAAGGACCTGGACTTCCGGATCGCGCGCAAGATCGTCCAGACCGCCACCGGACGGCCGGGAGTACGTGGTTTCCGGGCGCTCACCCCCCGGACGCTCTACACCGACCTGGGTCTGGTTTCGCTGGTGCACCTGAAGAACTTGCGGTAGCCGGCGGGCTCCTGTTTCATTGCCCGGGAGGGCGCGGATCCCGCCTGCGGGCGGACTATCCGAAGGACCACAGAGGCTGCGGCTTTCGATCCTTCATTTTTTCGTTTTCCCCCGCGCCCTCCCCTGCCCGAGTCACGACCTGTAATAGCGGCCCAAAAACTCGTCGCGCAACGCCTCGAAATCACCGGCGGGGATGGCGTCGCGGATGCGGTCCACCAACCGGATGATGAAGCGCTCGTTGTGGATGGTGCACAGCGTGGCGGCAAGGATCTCCTTGGCCTTGAACAGATGGTGGATATAGGCGCGGGTGTAGTGCGCGCAGGTGTAGCAGTCGCATTCGGCGTCGATCGGGGTGAAGTCCCGCCGGTAGCGGGCACCGGTGATGTTGTAGCGGCCGTCGGGTGAGTACACCGCGGCATTGCGGGCCACCCGGGACGGCGACACGCAGTCGAAGGTGTCCGCCCCGGCGGCGATCGCGGCGAAGAGGTCGTCCGGTTCGCTGATGCCGAGCAGGTGACGGGGTTTGGTGTCGGGCAGTTCCTCGGTGCACCAGCCGATGATGGTGGCCAGGTTCTGCTTCTCCAGCGCGCCGCCGATCCCGTACCCGTCGAACCCGACACCCTCGGCGTCGACGGTGGACTCCAGGCCGCGGCAGGCCTGGCGGCGCAGGTCCTCGTAATGGGCGCCCTGCACCACACCGAACAGCGCCTGCTCGGGACGCCCGGGCCCGTCCATCGCGGCCAGCCGGCGGTGCTCGTCCAGGCAGCGCTGCGCCCAGGCCTGGGTGCGGGCCAGTGACTCCTCCTGGTACGTGCGGGTATTGACCAGGGTGGTCAGTTCGTCGAAGGCGAAGATGATGTCCGCACCGAGCTGATGCTGGATCCCGATGGACACTTCGGGGGTGAACCGATGGGTGGAACCGTCCAGGTGCGAGATGAAGGTGACGCCGTCGTCGTCGACATGGGCCAGTCGCTGCTTGCCGCTGGCGATGATGTCGTCGGCCTGGGTGCGGTCCGGGTCCGCCATCAGCACCTTGCGGAAACCCGCACCCAGCGACATGATCTGGAACCCTCCGCTGTCGGTGAAGGTCGGGCCCGGCCAGTTCATGAACGCCCCCAGCCCACCGGCCTCCGCCACGACGTCCGGGCCGGGTTGCAGGTAGAGGTGGTAGGCATTGGCCAGCACCGCTTGGGCGCCGAGCTCGCCCATGGTCTCCGGCAGCACCGCCTTGACCGTCGCCTTGGTACCGACCGCGACGAACGCCGGTGTGCGGATGTCCCCGTGCGGGGTGTGGATCACACCACTGCGGCCCCGGGCGGCGGGGAGTTCGGCTTCGACGGTGAAGTACGGCACGCCCGCCATCTAACCAATGCCCGCCATGATTAGACCGGATCCGGGACGGGTACACCGCTGCGTCAATTGTCTCCGGATGGCCTGCCCGCCGGGTCTCCGCAACGAAAGGGAACACCCGTGTTACGTGGATTGGTGATCGGCGTCGGGAGCGC
>ERZ888423.3506-NODE-3506-length-10231-cov-7.283412_pt1 | contig 10231 bp, 7 predicted proteins | sample MGYA00520523_ERZ888423 | MGnify/ENA primary metagenome ERZ888423 (study PRJEB32303, sample SAMEA104408611) | aquatic metagenome | biome: Brackish water; feature: Pelagic; material: water | place: Baltic Sea | collected 2014-06-08T10:24:00 | depth 30,27 m ...
CTGGGCCTTTTTTGCTGGCTGGGCTTTTTTTGCGGGCTGGGCCTTTTTCGCGGGCTGGGCTTTTTTTGCGGGCTGGGCTTTTTTTGCGGGCTGCGCCTTTTTTGCCGGCTGCGCCTTGCTGGCCCGCTTCTGCAGATCCTTGCGTGAAATCTTGCCGGTGATGCTGCGGGGAAGTTCATCCAGGATGGTCACGGCCCGCGGCACTTTGTAGTTCGCCAGGTTGTCACGGACGTGCTGCTTGAGAGTGTCGGGCGTGGCCGAGGCGCCGGGAGTGAGCACGACGAACGCCTCGAGTCGTTGGCCGTACTTCTTGTCGTCGACCCCGAGCACGCTGGCCTCGGCGACGTCGGGGTGGGTGGCCAGTGTCTTCTCCACCTCGATCGGGTAGATGTTCTCTCCCCCGGAGACGATCATCTCGTCGTCTCGCCCGACCACGAACAGCCGCCCCGCCTCATCGAGATAACCGACGTCGCCCGACGACATGAAGCCCTCGTGGAAGTCTTTGGTGTGCCCGGAGGTGTAGCCGTCGAACTGCGTGGAGTTGCGGACGTAGATACTGCCGACCTCGCCGGTGGGAAGTTCGCCCAGTTCAGCGTCGAGAATCAGGAGTTCAGTTCCGCCGGCCGGTCTACCTGCGGTGTCCGGGGCAGCACGCAGGTCTTGCGGAGTGGCGGTGGTGATCATTCCGGCTTCGGTGGCGTTGTAGTTGTTGTAGATGATGTCGCCGAAACGGTCCATGAACTCTATGACGACGTCCGGGCGCATCCGCGAACCGGAGGCCGACGCAAAGCGCAGCGAGCGGCCGCTGTATTTGTCGAGGACATCTTCGGGCAGTTCGACGATGCGGTCGAACATCACCGGCACTACACACAGTCCGGTGGCGCGGTGCCGATCGACGAGATCGAGGGTGGCTTCCGGGTCGAACTTGCGACGCGTGATGATCGTGCAGGACATCGATGCTGCGAAGGCGAGTTGCGAGAACCCCCAGGCGTGGAACATCGGAGCGACGATGACGACGGACTGCTCTGTGCGCCAAGGGGTCCGGTCGAGTATCGCCTTGAGCACGCTCGGGTCGCCGCCGGAATGCTTGGCGCCCTTCGGTGTCCCGGTGGTGCCGGACGTAAGCAGGATCACGTTACTTTTTGTGCCGGCGCGCTCCGGCTCCTGCCCGTCGTGATCGGTGATCATCTGCTCTACGGTCAGCGATGATTCCGGGAACGATTCCGGATCGTCGGACCACGCGACGATGCGGGTGGTAGCGGGGATGTCGCGCAGCGAGCGGTCCACCGTTTTGGTGAACTCCTCGTCGTAGATCACCGCGACCGACTTCGCTCGGCCCTCTTCGATACCCTCGCGTTCCAACACCTCGGCCAGGGCAGGACCGGCGAACGAGGTGTTCAACAGCAGCAAGTCTGCGCCGATCCGGCTGGCAGCGATCAATGCGTCGAGGAATCCGCGGTGATTGCGGGCCATCAGGCCGATGACCTCGGGCTGGCCTCCCGGCAGGGCTTGCAGCGCGGCAGCGAATGCATCGGCGCGCCGGTCGATCTGCCGCCAGGTCAAGATCCCGAGCTCGTCGACCAGGCCGGCCCGGTCTGGGCAGCGCTGCGCGGACAACGCAAACCCTGAGGTGATGGCCATGTTCTCGCGCTGCATCGCCGCGGCGATGCGGAGGTACTTGTCCGGGCGCATCGGCGCGATGAGGCCCGCGCGCACCATGTTGGACACCAGGCCCAGGGTTTGGGTGAGGGGGTCGGTGATAGCCATTGTCTCTCCCCCGCTCAGCCCAGCACCGGAAGACGACGCTCTTTGGCCATGTCGTCGAGGGCCCGCTGCATCACCCGTCGGACGTGTGCGTCGACCTCGTCGATGTCGGGGTCTTCGCCGAACTCCTCGATGATGTCGATGGGCGGCAGCGCCTTCATCGTGATCTTGGCGGGCAGGGGCACGTTGATCGGAAGCACGACCGAAAGTCCGAACGGGAACCCGAACGAGACCGGGAGGATCTTGGCGCGGAATAATCGTGCGATGGGGCCCAGCGCCTTGGCCACGTCGGTGCCGCGGGTCAGGAACAGTTGGCTCTCCTGACCGCCGATCCCGACCGTCGGCACGATGGGAACGCCGGCATTGAGGGCGGCCCGCACGTAACCCGTGCGGCCGTCGAAATCGATCTTGTTGGCGCTCAGCGACGGGCGGTAGACGTCGTAATCCCCGCCGGGGAACACCACCACGACGCCGCCCGAGCGCAGCGCCTCGTCGGCATTCTTGTGGTTGGCGGGGATGAAACCGGCCTTCTTGAAGAAGGCGCCGGTCGGTCCGATCATGATCATGTCGTGGCTCAGCGTGTACACCGGCCGGTCGAAGCCGAACTTCTCGTAGAAGCCGGACGCGAAGACGGGCACGTCCATCGCAAACATGCCGCCGGAGTGGTTGGCCACCACCAAGGCGCCCCCTTTGGGGAACGTCTCCAGGCCACGCACCTCGGCACGGTGATAGCCCTTGAGGAACGGCTTGAGGATGCTCATCACCCGCTCGGTGAGCACCGGATCCCACTTGGCGATCTCAGATGGAGCGATGTCGGACGGAGCGATCTCCGACGGGTCGATGTCTGGCGAGCTCACGATTGCCCCTTCAACATTGAAGTGTAACGTGTTCTAGTTCGCATCCTACCCAGCGCGGACTGCCATCACGTGGCTATGGCAAGCATCACTGTGCTGTGACCGAAGAATTCAGTAGCGGTGGCGACCCGTCAAGCTCGCCGACGTGATCGAGCCCGGACCGTCATCTTGGTCAGCCGTTATCGGGCCCCTCGATGAGGCTGAAGGTGTTGCCGCCCGCATGTTTAGCTTGATACATGGCTGCGTCAGCGCGCGCCGTCGTATCCGAGACCGGTTCGCCTGAAACGGCGAGGGTGGCGCCGATGCTGAGGGTCGAGTGGATGGTGTGGCCGGAATGGTGGATGGGCTCGGCGGCGCGGGCCAGGATCTTCTTGGCGATTTGGGCCGCTTCCTCGAGGCTGTGCAGGCCTGGCAGCAGTACCAGCATCTCGTCGCCTCCGGTGCGTCCTACGGTGTCGCCGTGGCGCACGCATTGGCAGATGCGGTCTGCCAGGGTCGAGAGCACGGCATCCCCGACGCCGTGTCCGAAGGTGTCGTTGACAGCCTTGAATGAATCGATGTCACAGAACAGGACGCCGGTTTCTGTTCCGGGATTTCTGGCGCAGGTGAGCGCTGAAACGAGGCGCGAGATCGTCTCGCCTCTGTTGGACAGTCCGGTCAGTGTGTCGATCCGGGCCAACCGTTCGAGTCGCTGCTCGCCCTCGACTCGATCGTCGATGATGCGCGATGAAGTGATCAATCCATCAGGGTTGCCGGCGGCGTCGAGGTAGGGCTTGCCGTGGCTTTCGACCCAGTGGTAGCTGCCGTCGGCGGCGACGAGGCGAAACTGTGCCATGGTCGATCCGCTGGTGGCGATCTCCTGCAGCGCGGTTACCACGGTGTCGAGGTCGTCGGGATGGATGCGCGGGAGGAAGTCCGTGCCGGTCCACTGCTCAGCTGGCCACCCGAACGCGGGCTCCGCCGACGGCGAAGTCCACACGATTTCGCCGTCCCGGAGGTGGCTGACGATGTCGACGGAGTTGTCAGCCAGAATGCGGTAGTGCGCATCGGCTTCGGCGCGTTCTCTGAGCAGTGCCTGCTCGCGCTGGCTCAAGAAGAAGCCGGCCAACCCTACAACGAGCGCGCCTGACACTGTCCCCAAAGCCCACGCCGAATCCTCACGCAGGCCAACGGTCATCAAGGTGAACCGTGACAGCCCAACAAATAAAGGAAGACCGGCGAGGATGCCGAGCAACCGAACCAATGCCCTGCGGTCGGGTCGGGCTAAAATCCAGGCGATTGGATTGCGGTCAGGGCGTGCCGCCAACGCCGCCGCGACCAGCAGTAACAAGCACATTGTCGTCGTGATGGCCTCGCCGGTCACTCCAGGAGTGTGAACAAGTGACCCAGCCGCAAACAGGTATCCCGTGCCCGTGATGACCGGTGTAACCACGGCACCGAACAGGCATAACTGCCACACTCTTCGGACCCATCGGCGATCCACCCGCATCACCGCCACCGCTATCGCCAGCGGTAGAACCGACCACGCGGTTCGGTGGCTGGGACGACCGGGCCAATCCGGCTGTAGATTACGGACCGGCGGGGAGAGCCACACCTCTTCCAGGCTGAATGAACTGTCCGTCGCGTATTCCACCAGGAATAGCAGGACAAGAACACCTACCACTACGGCTAAGCCAGACCCCAGCCACGCTCGAGCGCGCGACGAGCGGTCCGTCTGCAGCACGATCGCCAGTCCCAGTGCGGCCAGGCACAGTGCAGTCCACGGCGCCATGAGGGGCGAGGATGAAAGCGCCTGCATCACTTTCTCGCCACCGGTCGCCCAACCTACCCAGTTCCCCGCGGCAACAAGAAGAACTACCGAGACGGGGACGTTCACAGCCCAGGCCAACACCCTGTCCGGCTGCGCAGGAGGGTGGTTTGGCGTCGTCGGGAGCACAAGCGCCCCCTCACTGTTATCCGGCCGCGCTATTGTGATGACGTCGGTCAAGTCGTTGCTGTCCGATCTCGGTTGCGTGTCGATGTTCGAGAGGCTGACCGTACGATTTCGGACCCGAGACCGTTTTCAGGACGCGGGGCCAGTAATCCCAGTGTCGCATCTAATCCCAGTTTCGCAGCTTTGAGAGCCGAGGCCGTGCATTGGTCGCCGGTGTTTGCAGCAATCATTGCCGACTTCGTCTGCAGCCGCTGGCGCCGGGCCTCGTCGGCCTGATCTGGAATCAGTCCCGCACCCCGGTGGGCTCACGCCCCTTGGCGAGTCGCGCGATCTCGGCGGCCATGAACGCCAACGTCTGCGGGACGGTTTTGAACGCATTGTCCGGGTCCAGGTCGTGGTAGACGGCGGTGACGATCGTCGGGAGCGTCAACGCCGCGTCCGGGTATCTGTCTACGTTGATCCGGGCGGCCGCTTCATCTGCGGGCACCCCCCGATCGTAAAACCTGTGGGCCTGCTCATGAAGGTAGGACCAGAACGCTCGGCCTAGATCCAGCGCTGCCCTGATTTCGTCGCCGCGCAGCACCGGCCCATGTCCGGCTACGACGACCTTGGCGTCGAATGCTTGGATCCGGTCCAGCGCGGTGATCCAATTCTCGACAGAGCCCGACCAGACGATCTTGACGATGTCACGGGTGAGCAGGTCTCCGGCGAAGAGCACCTTCTGGTGGGGGAGGAACGCGATCGCGTCGCCTACCGTGTGCGCCGGCCCGAGTTCGTGTAGTTCGACCTCCAAGGCACCCACGCGCAGGGACTTCGTTCCGGAAAACACCGTGTCGGGCCGGCGTAGCCGTACCGGGTGGAAATCGAACGGCCGTGCCAGGAGAGCCAGCGGATGCAGAGGAGAGTCGGGGTGCGTGCTTTCGTCGAACACCGCGGCGGTCATGTCGGCTTGGTCCTGAGTCATCAACTCGCCGGCGGCGGCGGTGGCCACAACCTCCGCCTCGTCGGGAAACAGTTGGTTCCCGAAGATGTGGTCACCGTCGCTGTGGGTGTTGAACACGTAACGCACGGCCGCGGATTCGGAGACCGCGGGGATCGCGTCGACGAACTCTCCGGCGTGGCGTAAGTCGTAGAGGGTGTCAATGACCAGGACTTCGTCATTGCTCACCACCAGTCCGGCGTTCGATAACCCGAAATCTGTACTCCCGGAGAGGAATGCGTGAACACCGCCGCCGAGGTCGACCAGACCCTTGTCGAAGGGGGCTGCCAGCTGGTGTTGTCCCATCGTCCTACCCGTCCTTCTACCGTTGGTCGGTTGGAGTGGGCTCTTCAGGTTGTATACCCAGCACCTTGATGAACAGCGACGTCATGACGTAGTGGCCGACGATCAGAGCGATTTCGGCGATCTCGTTGTTCGAGTAGTACTTCTGAAGTGTCTCCGTGCTCGGCGCAGCGCCCTGCACGCCGCCGACGAGCTGATCGACGAACAGCATCAGGGCATCGAGGTCGGCGCTGCCGACAGACTGGGCGTTAGCGACCACCTTGTCGATGACTTCGTCGCTGACCCCGCACGCACTGGCTTGCGGGAGGTGGTGGAACAGTTCGTAGCGGGTGCGGGTGACCGCGCCGACCCGCAGGATGATGAGTTCCCTGGTCGCCGCGGTCAGCCAGCTGTCATGAAAAGAACGGCCCAGCGACAAGTAGTGCGTCGCGCTGGATCGGGTCATCAGCAGTCCCCTGGTCAGCTCCAGCGGAAGCATGTCGTAGACGGCTCGCTGCTCACGCGATAGGTCGCTGACCGGAGGAAGTAGGGGCTGCATCCTCAGGTGACCGGTGTGTAGCCGAACGGCAGCAGGATGCTCTTCGATTCGCAGTATGCGTCGATGCCCTCGGGGCCGTTCTCACGGCCGACGCCGGAGTTCTTGTAGCCGCCGAACGGTGCGCCGGGGTCGAACGCGTACATGTTGACCGCGTAGGTGCCGGTCCGGATCTTGCGCGCAATCTGCAGGGCCTTGTCGTTGTCGGTCGTGTAGACGCTGCCGGCCAGGCCGTACGCCGAGTCGTTGGCGATGCGCACCGCGTCGTCCTCGTCCTCGTAGGCGATGACTGCAAGCACGGGTCCGAAAATTTCCTCCTGGGCGATGGTCATCGAGTTGTCGACGTCGGCGAACACCGTCGGCTGGACGAACCAACCGCCGTCGAGCCCGTCGGGCCGGCCACCGCCGGTGACGATCCGCGCGCCTTCCTCGACACCCTTGCTGAGGTAGCCCTCGACGCGCTCCCGCTGCTTTTCGCTGATCAGCGGGCCGATCATGGCGGCGGGGTCGTCGGGCAGGCCGATCGGCATCGCGGCGACGGCCGCGGCTAGTTTTTCCACGACCTCGTCATAGCGTGACCGCGGTGCCAGGATCCGGGTCTGTCCGACACAGGCCTGCCCGGAGTTCATCAGGCCCGAGAACACCAGCATCGGCAGCGTCGAGTCCAGGTCGGCGTCTTCGAGAATGATGGCCGCCGACTTACCGCCCAACTCCAGCGTGCACGGCTTGAGCTTTTCGGCCGCCAGCTTGCCGATTTCCTTGCCGACCACCGAGCTGCCGGTGAAGGTGAACTTGTCCACCTGCGGATTGGCGGTCAGTGCACGTCCGGTTTCCGCACCGCCGGGCACGATCGAGAGCACGCCTTCGGGAAGTCCGGCCTCGGCGAACATCTCGGCCATCGCGAAAACGGACAGCGGGGTCTCGGCTGCCGGCTTGAGCACCACGGTGCAGCCGGCCAGCAGTGCGGGTCCGAGCTTGTTGGCGGCCAGGAAGAACGGCACGTTCCACGCCGTGACGGCGCCGACGACGCCGACCGGCTCTTTGACCACCAGGGTCTGGCCGTAGATGCCGTCGCGGATTTCCTGCCAGGTGAACTTGTCCACGGCGCCGACGAAATAGTTGAACGACGATATGGAGGCGCCGTACTGCATCATGTCGACGATCGTCGGCGGCTGGCCGGTTTCGGCTGCCAGCAGGAACTTCAATTCATCGCCGCGCTCCTCCATGATCGCGACCGCGCGGCCGAGAATCTCGGCGCGCTCCGCGGGCGACATGTGCGGCCACGGACCCTCGTCGAACGCCTTGCGGGCGGCCGCGCACGCGGCGTCGACGTCGGCTGCCGAGGCCACCGGCACCTTGCCGACCAGTTCACCGGTGGCCGGGGAGTGCACCTCGATCACATCCGAGGTGGTCGGCTCGACCCATGTGCCGCCGATGAACAGCTTGTCCCACTGTGTTTTGAACGGGGCTGTCTCGACTGCGGTGCTCTGTGTCATGAGCGCCACATTACCGATCGTGAAGTAAAACGAGAACCTGTTGCAGTCTGACGGTCAGTCGGGGCTCGACGGACCTAAAATGGACTGAGCACCAGCACCAGATTGCTCACCGTGAATTCCCTCAAAACCGGCACCTTCGTCAGCCCCCAGGCCCATCGAGGGTGGTAACGCGGGAATGCGGCGACCAGAGCGCCGGTGCTCGCCGCCCATTTCAGACCGCCGGCCGCCGACACCGCGAACAACGACGAGCCGTAGTCGTTCTTGGGTCGGTGACCGTGCTTGCGTGCGTACCGGTCGGCGGCGCGGCGGCCGCCGAGGTAGTGCGTCAGCCCCATCTCGTGCCCGCCGAACGGGCCCAGCCAGACCGTGTAGGACAGCACCACCAGACCGCCGGGCCGGGTGACCCGCAGCATCTCGTCACCCAATCGCCACGGCTGCGCGACGTGTTCGGCGACGTTGGACGACAGGCAGATGTCGACACTGGCATCGGCGAACGGCAGCGCGGTGCCCGAAGCCCGCACGAATGCCCCGCCGCGGCGCGGCAGGCGGGGTGCCGCGGCGTGCATTGCACCGTGCATTGCACCGTGCATTGCACCGTGCATTTCGGAGGGGTCGGGCTCGACGCCGAAGTAACGGACGCCGGCATCGGTGAACGCCGACGCGAAATAGCCGGGGCCGCCGCCGACATCCAGCAGGGTTACACCCGTTGACCCGGAACCGTCCACGGAAGCCCACAGATCGGTCACCATCGCCACGGTGTCTGCGGCGAGCGCGCCGTAGAACCGGTCCGGGTCGCTCTGCTCGAATCGGAACTCCGCCAGCAGGCGAAACGACCGAGACAACGTCGCCCGCCGCGCCACCAGGTCCGTTGCCGCCATCCCGGTCACCTTAGAACGTGCCTCACCCGCATCGTCGACGCGCTGGGCCGGATGGTCGCGCTCCGATGGGTTCCAGCTACTCAACGAGAAGCTCCGGCTAGTGTGTGCCCAGATCGTCGGGGCCGCCGCAATCGCGATCTGAACGCACACCAGACGTGTCGTCGACGCGCTGTGCTGGATGGTCGCGCTCCTCCTCGGACTCGTGCCTCACCCGCGTCGTCGACGCGACTAGTCTGAACCGCGATGTCCGACCCCTTCACCCCGCCAGCCACCCGGCCCACGAGGGTCCGCTCCGTGCTGCTGTTGTGCTGGCGCGACACCGGCCACCCGCAGGGCGGCGGCAGCGAGACCTACCTGCAGCGCATCGGCGCGCAGCTGGCCGAATCCGGGGTCCGCGTCACGCTGCGCACCGCCCGCTACCCCGGCGCGGCCCGACGCGAGGTTCTCGACGGGGTCCAGATTCAGCGCGTGGGGGGGCGCTACTCGGTGTACGTATGGGCCGGGCTGGCGATGGCCGCGGCCGTGATCGGTCTGGGTCCGCTGCGTCACGTGCGCCCTGACGTCGTCGTCGACACCCAGAATGGCCTGCCGTTCCTGGCCCGGCTGGTGTACCGCCGCCGAGTCGTCGTGCTGGTGCACCACTGTCACCGCGAGCAGTGGCCGGTAGCCGGGCCGGTGATGAGCCGCATCGGTTGGTTCATCGAGTCGCGACTCTCGCCCCATCTGCACCGTCACAACCAGTACGTCACGGTGTCACTGCCGTCCGCGCGGGATCTCACCGAGCTCGGCGTGCAATCCGGCCGAATCGCCATCGTTCGTAACGGTGTCGACGCCGCACCGGAGGCTTCATTTACGGCGGCGCGGTCGATGACACCGCGGGTCGTGGTGTTGTCCCGGCTGGTGCCGCACAAGCAGATCGAGGATGCGCTTGCGGCGATCGCCCGCCTGCGCGTGCACATTCCGAACCTGCATCTGGACGTCCTTGGCGGCGGTTGGTGGGCGCAACGACTCATCGACCATGCCGAAGGGCTCGGCATCTCTGACGCGGTCACGTTCCACGGACATGTCGACGATTCCACCAAACACGCTGTCCTGCAGAGTAGTTGGACGCAGCTGCTGCCGTCCCGAAAAGAAGGCTGGGGCTTGGCCGTCGTCGAGGCGGCGCAACACGGGGTGCCCACCATCGGCTACCGCTCCTCCGGCGGTTTATCGGACTCCATCGTCGATGGCGTCACCGGGTTGCTCGTCAGCGACTACGAGGGCCTCGTGGAGGGACTCGATCGGGTGCTGTCCGACGAGGTCCTACGAGAGCAGTTGGGCGCCAAAGCCCAAGTGCGCAGCGGTGAGTTCTCGTGGAAACAGAGCGCTGATGAGATGCAGGTGGTGCTGGAGTCGGTGCACTCCGGGAGCTTAATCAGCGGCGTGATCAACTCTTAGCCCGAAGTTAAGTGAGGTTTTTCGGTGGTTGTGATGGTTGATCTGGGGTGAT
>ERZ888423.3507-NODE-3507-length-10229-cov-7.619324_pt1 | contig 10229 bp, 11 predicted proteins | sample MGYA00520523_ERZ888423 | MGnify/ENA primary metagenome ERZ888423 (study PRJEB32303, sample SAMEA104408611) | aquatic metagenome | biome: Brackish water; feature: Pelagic; material: water | place: Baltic Sea | collected 2014-06-08T10:24:00 | depth 30,27 m ...
GTAATAGTCTTCATCTAGGTTAATTCCAGCAGCATTTTTCTCTCCGTCTTCAGATCCTCCACAAGAAAGAAGAACCAAAGCCATTGAAATCATCAATGAAAAAACAAAAAGTGATCGGATTGTTAGTAATAACTTCTTCATTTTGTTGAACTTATGCATCTTTATCTTTACTTCGCAAATATAATGGAAAAATACGACTGAGTTCAAAACAAATTAGGACTAACTTTGTTTTACCTAATGAAACGATGTGCGTAGCGATTAAATAACATGGCTGAATATAAAATTAAAGATTTAGAAACATTAACTGGTGTTAAGGCCCATACGATTCGTATTTGGGAAAAGCGCTATGGTTTTGTAAATCCAGATCGTACTGATACTCAAATAAGAACGTATTCTAACCAAGAATTAACAATGCTGTTGAATGTAGCAATGTTAAACAAAACGGGAATGAAAATTTCTCATATTGCTCAGTTAAATTCTGATGAAATTGCAAGTAAGGTTTGGGAAATTAAATCAAGTCCTAATGATGAGCTTGGGATAGAGAAGTTGATTTTGGCTTTGGTTGAAATGGATGAAGTGTTGTTTCACAAAACGTTGAGCGATCTTGTTCAATCTGTTGGCTTGTTTAATACATTCCTTGATTATTTGATTCCGTTTTTAGATAGAATTGGTATCATGTGGTTGGTTGGTTCAATTAACACTGCGCAAGAACATTTTATCTCTCATTTAATTCGTCAACGGGTAATTGCAGAAACGGACAAACTAGATATTCCTTCAAAAACTGAAGCTCCTATCATGTTGTTTCTACCTGAGCATGAATGGCATGAAATAAGTTTGTTGTTTTATCAGTATATCTTAAGAAAAAACGGAATAAACACAGTTTATTTAGGTCAAAGTTTACCATTTGATTCCTTAGTGGAATGTATTGATAAAATTCAGCCTAAAGCGATCTTAACATCATGGCTTACTTCTGTTGATGAAAAGTTCTTGGTTAATTATTTCAAGAATTTGGGTCGAGAAGCAAAATCAATTAAGATCTATGCTGGTGGATACCAGATTGGAAAGCACAGTGAGGCTTTAAAAGACATGGTACATCAAATAAATGATATAAAAGTCCTTTCGAAGCTATTCACTATTTAATAATGATTCCTTTTTTACCTAGAATCGGAATCAACTTCATTTTACTCGTGGTAATAGTTTCTGGAAGAAAAACGAATTTCTTATCAAAAAGACCATCATAGTTTCCATCATTTACCCAAAAGCTTACCCAAAATTCATTCGCTAAGCCAAAAACTTCTTCCATAATAGGTTCAATTTTAGCGGCCTCATTGGGTAAAAGTATTTCTAAAGAGTGACGTAAAGTGGAAGTTTTAACGCGTTCTCCAGTCGTTGCATTTTCACCATATCCGGTGCTCGTGACAATAATTCCTTCCATGATATCATCACGAAGGTTTAACAGATATACATAGTATTCACTGACATTTGCTTCATTTTTTTCTTCAACTATTGCAACGGCCACATTATCAACTCTAGGGCCCAGTATTCCTTCACGCATTTGTTTTCTTATTTTATGGCTTTTGATATCTCTTGTCCAACCCGCATGTATTCAAAAAAGTCTTTTGGGTGACCAACTTTGTCCTCTACCAACTTTCTATTCACTCCTTTGAAGTTTTTTGGAAGTACAAAATTATCTTTTCGTTCCATACCAATGCGCACAATGGTCAATTTTTCACTCGGAATATTGGCAATATATTGTCCTTTGATACCTCTGCAATACATTATTGGATTATTGTTGTTGTTGTAGAGCCAGATATGTAGTCCATAACGTTGGTTTGGAATCCCTTCTTCTGTATCCATTTCAACTAGTTTGGTCATCTCATTCATGTACCATTCAGGAACCACAGTTTCATTCCCAACTTTACCTTTGTTCAAAATTAATTTACCTAAGCGTCCAAAATCACGTGCGGATGCATACAAACAACAAAATGATTTTTCATCACCATTTTCCTTATCCAAACTCCAATAGGCCTCTTGTTCTGCCCCTATTTTTTTCCACAACTTCTCTTCGGTGTATTCACTGACGGTTTTCCCTGTTGCTTTTTCAATGATAAATCCTAATAATTGTGAATTGCCACTTTGATACTTGAATGTTTTTCCCGGTTCCTCAATTACTTTTTGACGGTTTACAAGACCCCACAAATCACTGCCATAATAAGACTCGGCATTTTCGGAAAGTGGGTTTTTGGCGCTTTCTTGCCAGTCCAAACCAGATGCCATCATCAATAGGTGACGAATGGTGATTTTTTCTTTTCCATTACTTTTATATGCCTTCAAGTAGTTTCCGACAGGTTCATCCAAACTTTTTATCGACCCTTCTTCAATAGCGATACCAATGAGCAAAGCTACGACTGTTTTTGCAGCTGAAAATGAATTAGAAACTGTCGTTTTTTTATGTGAATCCCAATACTTTTCATAAAGTAAGGTGTCGCCACGAAATACTAAAAAGGCCTTCGTTCCTAATGATTCCATTAGTTGCTGATCTTTTTTTGAAAGGGTGTAATTATTTAAATCAGTATGTGTTTCCCACTGATCAATGTTGTCGCTCTCAATGGTTGTATAAGCGAAAATGTCACGTTCATATATAGTAGGTCCAGCTTGCCCCACCAAATAAGTATTGGCAATTCCTTTGTACAAATAAAATCGACCGGAAAGAACAATGAATAAGTTTAGAAGAATGATAATAGCAAGGAATGTAAAGAATGAAAACCGTAGTAGTTTTTTAGTTACTGTTCCTATTTTAGATAGTTGTTTCGGCATAATCGTAGTGAAATTGATCGGCAAGTTTGTCTTTTAAAATTGCAGCAACATACTCCATTGAAACCTTTTGTCCCAATTCATGTTGCATGGAAGTTACAGTTTTGTCATCAATTCCACAAGGAATAATATTAGAAAAATAAGAAAGGTCTGAATTTACATTGAATCCAATGCCATGCATGGTCACCCATCTTGAGCTTTTTACTCCCATTGCACAAATTTTTCTTGGGTGATTGGTATCAAAATCAATCCAAACACCTGTTAAACCTTCAACGCGTCCGCCTTTAATTCCAAATGTTGCTAAAGTTAGGATGACCGCCTCTTCTAAAAAACGCATGTATTTATGGATATCAGTAAAAAACTGATCAAGATCAAAAATAGGATATACAACAAGTTGACCTGGGCCGTGATAAGTTATATCACCACCTCGATTTATTTTGTAGAATTGGGCTTCTTTTTCTTCTAAACCTTGGTCGGATAGAAGTAAATTATCTTCACTACCACTTTTTCCAAGCGTATAAACGTGCGGGTGTTCACAGAAAAGTAAGTAATTCTTTGTTTTTAGTTCCGTTTCACCATTGCGAATACGAATTTTTTCGTCAATTGTACCTTTAAATAATTGTTCTTGATAATCCCAGGCTTCCTTGTAATCAATGAGTCCTAGCGATTGTAAATGAACAAGTGGTGTCATTAATTCAATTTCGATAATTCGTTTTTCAAATAGTCAATTACATGAATATCCATTGCATCAACATTTTTATACAATGCTAAATAGTAGGATGCCCAGTCAACTAGATTGATTAAGTAAAATGAACGTTCAATTTGAGTTGAACCCATTGCTGAGATTTCTATTACACTTGATGTGTGTTTTTTAACTTCTTCAAATGTGATTTCGTAACGACGCTGATTGCGTGGAATCAAGTCATTTGTTTGCAAGAACACCACAGCAAAACGATCGTCTCCACCTCCCCAACCAACAAGTTCGTTGTGGTTCATTTCTGGAATAACATGATGCCAACTGAGAAATTTTGAATTTTCATTGAATTGTTGACGTGCACGAATGGCAACAGATTCATATTTCGGTCCAGCATAGAAAACACCGACTTTTCCTTGTAAAAAAGTAGCCAATTCTTTGGCTTTTGAATGAATTTGTGCTTGTTCAGCAATCAATAAGTCATGAGCCGACTTCACTTCGTCTAAACGAGATGCGTTAGTCATTCCTAAATGAATGAAGATATTCAATAGTTGAACGATTGAAAAAGCAACAGCAGTCCTTGGTGGATTTCCACCGGGAACAACAATAAAATCGTATCCATTTTCAATACAGAATTCTTTTACTTCTCCACCTGAACAAATTCCAATGATGTGAGCACCTTGATCTTTTGCTTTTTTGAGCGCAATTAAAGTTTCTTCTGTATTCCCAGAATAGGAGGAACCTATTACTAATGTGTGCTTGTCAACATAATGTGGCAATGTATAGTCGTTTAACAAGAGAACAGGAACTTTCGAATCGTCTTGTACCCATTGTGATACTATTTTTCCGCCAATTCCTGAACCACCCATTCCACAAATGAGAACATTGTGTACCTCATTTTTAGGTTGATTAATTGTTGCTCCTGAAGCAATTTCTAATGCTTCTAGTATGTTTGCTGTAAATGCTGTAATCAGTTTCTCCATAATCAATTCAATCTGTTGTAAAGATAGTCAATAGCTAAACATTTGCAATTTTTTCCTTCAACTTCCAAAAAACGTTAATGCAGGCATAGTATTGCCTTAAGAATCGTAATTTTACAAAAAAATAAAAAATGAAAACGCGCAAAGCATCTGAAACATTATCAATCACAACAAAGGTTGTATTGCCGAATGATACCAACACTTTAGGAAATTTATTTGGTGGGCAATTGTTGGCTTGGATGGATGTAATTGCGAGTGTTTCTGCACACAGACATTCAAAACGTGTTGTAGTAACTGCAGCGGTGAACAATGTTTCGTTCCAAAAACCGATCAATCACGCATCAATTGTAACATTAGAAGCGAAGGTTTCGAGAGCATTCAGTTCATCTATGGAGGTTTTTGTAGATGTTTTCGTTGAAGATGCAGTAACCGGTATAAGAGAAAAATGCAACGAGGCGATTTACACATTTGTTGCAGTTGATCAAAATGGTGGACCTATTCAAGTTCCGGAATTGGTTCCAGAGACAGACGAAGAAAAGTCACGTTTCGAAGGGGCGCTGAGAAGAAAACAATTGAGTTTAATTCTAGCAGGCAAGATGAAGCCAAGTGATGCGTCAGAGTTGAAGAAATTGTTTTTGGAAGAGTAATTGTTTTCTTCCATTTCACTCTGTTAATTCATATTTTCTCTTTCGTACTTATTGGAACTAACTGCTGTAAATGCTGTTCTGTTTGAAATTTATTAAAGTTCTCCCATCTTGGAGCATCTGCAATTTTTTCACCAAGCATTAAATCCAAACAAATATTGTTTTCTTGGTATTTATCAAGCAAAACAGAGAGAATTTTAAAGAAAAATTCATCCAGAAGCACAATTTCATCAAATGAGGACTTCAATTCGATGTAACTAGCATCATTTGGATCTAACAAATTTGCCTCCTTACTTTTTTAAAAATGGTTTAACTTATTAACAATGTTATACAATGAATTGACTTCCTACTGATAGTTTTTAGAAATAAAAAAGCGACTGAGTTCAATGAATCAGTCGCTTTGTAGAAAATCTATTTTAGTGTTTTATTATCCGTTTTGTTATTGTTCCATGGAGCGTTTCGACATTGACAAAATAGATTCCACACTTCAGTTTATCTAAATTAATCTGCTTACTAAATGCCTCCGAATGCACTAATTCACCAGATATTGAAAATACCTTGACTCGAGAATTAGCAGCTATTAAGTCCTCGTCAAGAATTAAATTCAACATATCTTCAACTGGATTTGGATAAACTTCTAGCGACACTGAGTTCAATGCAAGATTATCTAAAGAAGCCGTTCCCCAATCTTGGTTTACAATAATATAACCGCTGTCGCCAACTGCAAAAACTATCGTGTCATTGTAAGAAGATATGTCATTTATCTGTTCATCTACAATGGAATAATTCCACGTTGTACCATCGCCGGGACTGTCAAAAATGGCTCCGCTTGACATAGAAGAAGAATTTCCACCTGAAAAAACGGTTCCATTTCCTGATTTATGCAAACACATAAAATCTGGATACAAGAACGTAGCAGAATTCATGTCCTCTTGCCAAGTTAATCCATTGTCTGTTGAGATATACAATCCAAATCCAGCGTTTATAGATTCATAGCCAGCATAAGCTAAATTTGAATTAATAATCTGTACCGATGTCAGCGGATTCATAATTAAACCCGGTGTTGGAATGGTGTCCCAATTGGTACCACCATCAGTTGTTCTCAAAATGTAACCACTTCTGCTTGCCGCTAAGCCAAAACTAGTTCCGGCGAAATCATAATCAACAATACGATTATCAGCATTCCACGTGAAGGTGTTAATGGTAGGTTCACTCCAAACTCCTGCAGTTAGTTTGTTCATTTTTTCACCTTGAAAACACCCGGAGCCACCAATGTATCCATTGTTCTCGTCAAAAAAATACAAACCCTCATTAAAGCATGTCGTTAATTCAGTTAAGGCCGTCCAAGTGCTGCCGCCATCGATTGTTTTGTAGCTTCCTGCATAAGGACCAACTGTGATGAATCCGATATTTTCAGTTATGAATTGTAGATTCACAATATGTTCTCCACCGGGATAGTAAGTGATACCTGAATAATTAACCGGCGACCAGTTTAGTCCGCCATCAGTTGTTTTTAAAAGCAAACTATCATTTCCTCCAATATAACCAACGTTTGACGATGGGAAATCGATCGTGTTTAATTTTTTAGTAGTTCCAGAATTCACTTGAAACCATTGTTGCGCTGAGCTGTTTGTCGCGATCATGAACAGTGCAATTCCTGCTAAAATAATTTTTCTTTTCATGGTCTTTCAATTTTTTATAAAACTAATGAAAGTCGAGTTAGTTGTCTGCAAAATGCACAATTCTTTCTTATTCGTGCAGATTCCTAAAATCAAAGGGCGAAAGTCTAGTTTGACTTTTGAAGAACTTACGAATATGTCGAGAGGATCAGCGAAAATTCTTCAAAATCAATCGTATGCGTGCCACCACCTTTCTGAAAGTAGAAGAATTCAAAATATTTGTGACGATGAGGTTCACTTGAATCATAATGGGTCAAGGTCTCCAATTGATTAATTTGAATATCTCGTTTTTTGCTTTCAGCAATATCGTGGATTGGAATCATGCGCTTTATTTGTCACCTAAAATAATGAAATAAAGTGTTTTATGAGATGGAAAATGATTCTATCTTTTTATTTTGAAGCACCAAATCGCTCTTTTAAATCGCTGACAATCTGATCGCTCTTTTGCAATTGCATGCAATTAAAATGTTTTTTTGGACATTCTTTAAAACCAATTTTTGAACAAGGACGACATGTTAAATTGTTTACTTGGTGAATGGAATAGGCATTATTATTTGCCGGAAAATAGGGGTACATACCCAATTCAGGAACAGTATTTCCCCAAACGCTGACCGTTGGAATTTCAAAACAAGACGCAATGTGCATCATTCCCGTGTCGTTTGAAAGCAACACAGCTGATTGTTGAACAATACTTGCTGATTGTGCCAAGTTATAAGCGCCGCAAGCGTTGATTAATTTCTTCAAGGGAAAACGTTCCACCAGCATTTCAGCTAATTTTTTATCCGTTGGTCCACCAATTAGTACAACAGGAAAATCTACTGCTTGAATAATTTCTTCCAATTTATTGAAAGGCATTCGTTTCGTGGCGAATTGTGCCCCAATAGCAATCGAAATGTAGGATTTCGGTACCAAACCGATACTGATTTCAACATTTACTTCATCGGTAGTCTGAATGAAGAAATCGCAAGGTTGTAGGTCATTCTTTACACCTAGTTTCTCCACTGCTTTGAAATAGCGATCTACCACATGAAGTTGCGGCATCGATTGGTATTTGAAATTTACCAACAACCACTTCGAAAGATTCAATTTTGGAAAAGAAAAGGAAGGTCTGCCAAGTTTAAGTTTCAATGAAAGTGTACGCGTGTTTCTGTGTAAGTCAATTACGTAATCGTACTTTTCAGCCTTCAGCGAAGAAAGTACCTCTGAAATTGATTTTTCAATAGTAAATAAGTGATCGATATTCGGATTGTGCTCTAGAATTCCCGCAAAGGCCTTTTTTGTTATAAAGTGAATTTCACAAGCAGGGAGTTGCGTTTTTAATGCACGCACAATCGGCGTTGTCAACACAATATCACCAATGGAACTGAAACGAATAACGAGGATTTTCACAGTGTAAATGTAGGAAAAAAGCGTTTAGACTTTCGAGTATTCACAATTACAATTTTTGGAAGTCAGCGTACACTAAGGACATGAACGAATGACAGCGTAACTTTTCTTGGATGATGTTTTCCACTGTATAAGTATTGTCTAAGTTGTTACTCATATCAAAGTTGTAAGTGAAATTACCTTGCTTAGAAACCCAGCCATAACCTCTGATTACAGTGTGAAGCGCAAATTCAGGTGCTTGTGGGTTGAGTAAATCTTTGCTCCATTTGAATTGCTCTGCATCCCCCTTTAATTGGTATGCAATTGTGCGAGCTATATCGGATTGTGACCCAATTTTGTCAATTTTTTTCCCTTGATATTCCTTTTTTAACGGCTCGCCATAAATAAGCAATGGAATTTTGAAAAATGCCGATACGGATGGATTTTGAATTTCAGGTGCAGCGTGACCGTGATCTGCAACTAAAACAAAAATAGTATTGTTGTACCAAGGCTTTGTTTTTGCCTCAGTCAGGAAATCATTTAAACATTCATCGGCATAATACATGGATTCCATGAAAGCGGCTTCAGAACCGTTCCATTTTTTGGAGTTCTTTCTTGGAAAATCATAAGGTGAATGTGTGCTTCCTGTAAAAGCGCAATGCATAAATGGTTCTTTTGTTTTATTGATTTTTTTTAGAAATATTTTGTATAAATCTTCATCGTAATAATTCAATTTTCCATGCTTTAATCCTGATGGAAAATCATTCTCATCTTCAACCACATCAAAGCCGTGATCCATGAAGAAACCACCAATATTTCCATATTTTAAATCACCACTAAAAAGATAATGAGAAGTGTAATTCCATTTTTTCAATTCTTGATTCAGGGATGGTATTTTGCGGTGCTTATCAGGCTGCATTGATAAAAATACTTCTGGAAGAGCTGGATAACCACTAAAAATACTTGCATTTCCCACTTCTGAAGTTGAGCCCGAAGCATAAATATTTGTAAATAATAGACCCTTTTCAGAAAGTTTATCAAAATAAGGCGTTGCGCCAATTCCATTGTTCAATGCACCCACAGCATTCGAAGTCCAGCTTTCCAAAATGATAAAGACTATGTTTGGACGATCTGTTGTTAGAATGTAGTTTGAATGGTTTTTAGGATAGTCGAAAAAGTCAGCGAGTTGTTGTTTGGCTTTCTTTTCTTCAATTAACGGAAATCCAACTCCTTTTTCACTCCGGTTGTACAATATGAAGCTTTTAAAAAAGTAATAAACAGAATTCACTGATAGGTCATTGGTTGCATAATCTTTCGAATAATATGCTGAATCGATGTTGATTGGAATTTGTTGTGTTCCACCTCTAGCAAGTAGAAAGAATCCACTTCCGAAAAAGCCTAAAAACACCACTGCAACTGGTATTCGAATAAACCAATTTAGGCTTTGTTTTTCGACTTTTAAAGGAAACAACTTTCGTTGAAGAAAATAGCCGATAAAAATTTCAATGAATGCGTAGATGGTAAACCACACCATCATTCCATAATCAGCAGTGCGCACCACTTCATCTGGATTCAATAAATGCGTGAAAACGCGTGTGGTTAATTTATGGTTCCATTCGGTGTAGGCATTGATTTCTCCACCGTGAATACAAGCTGCAATAATTATCTCAATAAATAGAATGATTTTGAAAAAACGTGCTGGCCACTTGCCTGGTGAAACAAAGTAGATCGTCAGCATGACTAAGGGTAAAAAACTCAAAAGAGCTGCCGTTGCCATGTCCAAGCGGAAGGAATAAACAAAGGCCAAGAACCAATCGCCCCAAGAAATATCCTTGAATTTATCCCAGTTGTGTATAGAGAATAGAATGCGCTGCAGATCAAACACAAGCAACCAAAACAAAAGGAGCTTCAATAGGTTAATTACACTTGACTTTAATAATTGCATCTGACAAAGATACTTATGAATTATGAATTACGAAATTCGAAGGATTCAATGACTTTGGGGAATTAATTATGAATTGCAACACCGCAGGTGTCTCTGTGAACTTTTTTA